>Ga0209573_1005270_pt1 | contig 11809 bp, 11 predicted proteins | sample TNRBio252014_DNA_FD_185870 | JGI IMG/M metagenome (GOLD analysis project Ga0209573, IMG submission 185870) | Wastewater treatment Type I Accumulibacter community from EBPR Bioreactor in Madison, WI, USA - TNR Reactor_6/25/2014_ DNA (SPAdes)... | ecosystem: Engineered > Bioreactor > EBPR >...
CTGAAACAACTGACTGGGATTGAACGGTGTCAGTGCCGTAAACAACGTGCGCAACGTAATCACTTTGCATGTTGCTATCATGCGTGGTTTTCACTCAAAGTCATCGCGAAGAAACTAGGAAAAACGCTCTATCAAGTTAAACACGATTTATGGAGTGATTATCTGCGTAAAGAACTACGAAACCCGCGAGTTCGTGCCTATCAGCCGGCCTAAGCGAAAGTCCTATTAGTTTTGGTTATTGATGGACAACTCCAGCCCTTTTAAGGTAATGATAAGTTTTTGTATATTAACAAAAATAATCAAAAGACTGACCTATCTGGTTTTATAAAGCATTTATTATTCCAAATTTTTTATAATTCGGCTAATATTTAAAATATATTTAAGCTATTGATATTTATAATTTTTTTGGTATCATCGCGCGATTGCCATCGGCATACTTTAGAGATAAATGGGCAAAACCGGATATTCATCGCTAAAAGGCTTAAAAACCAATACCAGTGAATGTTTACCCACCTTAAAAGGGCTGATGGACAACTCTAATGAAACTACCTCTCTCAGATTGTTGGGGTAAAATCCGCTTGGATAAAGCGACAGGCGCATTGCTGGCCTGGCTGCCGCTGGTGGATCATTGCCTGGATGTCGCCGTCACCTTTCGTGCCCTAGCCGCCTTACCGGTCATGCGGCGGCGTCTGGAAGCGGCAGCCGGGCGAGCGTTGCATGAGGTCGACCTGGATCGCTTCGCCGTATTCGCGCTGCTGCATGACGTGGGCAAACCGAATCGGGGGTTTCAGGAGAAGATTCTGTCCGCCGATGCGCCCCGTGCCGGTCATATCCGTGAACTCGCGCCCCTGTTTTTTGATGACACGCTCTGCGGACGGCTGGCCACAGCGTTGGATGTGGACACCTTGGCCGCGTGGTTCGCCGATCCAGAGGATTGCGTGGCGTTGTTGATGGCGGCGATTTCCCATCATGGATCACCCGTGCGTTTCGATCCCAGTGAACGCACGGGGCCTTATCACCTGGCAAAAATGCAGTGGTGGCAACCCAAAGCCGGGCACGATCCTTTTGTGGGAATTGCCGCCTTACGTTCGATAGCGCAACGAGCGTTCCCAAACGCATTTACCAAGGCCGAAATGCCGTTACCCGCCCCCCCCGCCCTGCAACACCGTTTCGCTGGGCTGGTGATGCTGGCCGATTGGCTCGGCTCGCATGAGGGCTTTTTTCCATTCGACCGGGATACTGGCGACCGGTTGACCTTTGCGCCAATCGCTGCTGCTGATGCACTGCGGTCAGTCGGGCTGAATGCGCAAGCGTATCGGGATACCCTCACAGCATCAGCACCTGATTTTACGGCGGTGTTTGGGTTTGCACCGCGTCCGCTGCAACAGACCTTGGCGGTGTGGCCGGTGAACGAGCAGGAACGCTTGTTGATTTTGGAGGCGGAAACCGGCTCCGGTAAAACAGAAGCGGCGCTGGCGCGGTTTTTGGCGCTGTTTGCAGCGGGTGCAGTAGGCGGACTGTATTTTGCGCTGCCGACGCGGGTCGCGGCGCGTGAACTCTACGGACGGATCTTGAACATGGTGAGCAACACCTTTCCCGATCCGGAGAACCGCCCGCCGGTGCTATTGGCCGTGCCCGGTTATGCCCAACTGGATGGGGTTGATGTAAAAACGCTGCTCCCCGGCCCGGAAACCCGTTGGGAAGATGAGGCCGTCAGGTCACAGCAAGAACGGGCCTGGGCGGCGGAACGACCCAAACGGTTTCTGGCGGCGACAGTGGCGGTCGGTACGCTTGATCAGGCGTTATTGAGTGTACTGCAAACGCCTCATGCCCATTTACGCTCGGTCTGTCTGGATCGAAGCCTGTTGGTAGTGGATGAAGTTCACGCCAGCGACCCCTATATGCGCCAATTGCTGAGCCATTTGCTGACGCATCATCTCGGGATTGGCGGTCATGCCTTGTTGCTGTCGGCCACGCTCGGCGCGGCGGCGCGTACCGGATTAACCCACGCCGGAGCCGCCCGAAAGGAACCGCCCGATTGGGCCACTGCCCGCGCAACACCGTATCCGGCACTGACCGTCAGTGGACAATCGCCGTTGGCGGTGACCGCGGCGATGCCCGACAAGACGGTGCAGATTGAGTTAGTCACGGCGCTGGCGGATCCGGTGGCGCTGATCCCGCGTTTGGTCACGGCTTTGAACGCCGGGGCGCGGGTGTTGGTGGTACTCAATACCGTGGCGCGAGTGGTGGCGTTGCAACACGCGGTGGAAATCGAGGCGGCGATTCCTAAAACCGCATTGTTTCGTTGCCAAGCGGTGATCGCGCCGCATCATGGCCGGTTTGCGGCGGTGGATCGGGCAGTGCTGGATGCAGCGGTCAGTCAACGGTTTGGCAAGAATTCGGCTCCTGGCCCGGTGTTGCTGATCGGCACACAGACGCTGGAACAAAGCCTCGATCTCGATGCTGACCTGCTGATTACTGATCTGTGCCCAATGGATGTGTTGTTGCAGCGGATCGGGCGCTTGCATCGCCACGGTCGAATTCGCCCACAGGGATTCGAGACCGCACGCTGCATCGTGCTGGTTCCCGAAGACGCCACTTTGGAAAACTGGCTGGGCAAGGATGGTAAAGCGCGCGGTCTGGCCGGTTTGGGAAATGTTTACCCGGATTTACGAATGGTGCGGCGAACCCTGGATTTGTTGGCAGAAAGACCAACGCTGGCGATTCCACGCGATAACCGTTGGCTGGTGGAAGGGGCGACTCACCCGGAGGCATTGGCGATGCTGGATAGCCCGCTCTGGCAACGTCACGCTCAAGAGGTGGAAGGTGGTGCGATAGCGCAAGCGGTACAAGCCACACTGGTGAGCATTCGACCGCAACCCTTTGGTTCGTTCACCTTCAACCCGTTGAATGCGGCGGTGCAAACCCGGTTGGGCTTGAATGATCGGCGGGTGCGATTGGATCGGACGGTGACCAGTCCGTTTGGGCAACGGCTGGCGGAACTGGTGATTCCCGGTCATTTGGCCCCGGTCACAGTGGAGGAAGAGGCCGTCGTGCGGGTTGAGCAGGCGGACGTCTTGATCCTGCGCTGTGGCGACATGAGATATCGGTATTCCCGCTTGGGCTTGGAGCGATTGGAGCGTGTATGAACCTGTTGACTGAACCGCTGTTTCGAGTCCGCACCCCGGCGGGCCTCAAGAGTTTAAGTCTGCCTAGCCTGTTAGCCGCGTTGGGTGAGGATGCGGTGGATTCGCTGTTGGGTCTGCAACGGCACCAGGAAGACGCCGTGCATATTTTCCTGTGTTATCTGGCCGGGGCGGTGCTGGCGCGCGTTGGAATCACTGATCCTGTCCAACCCGAAGCGTTCTGGCGCGACGGACTGCGGCAACTGACCGGGCGTGATGATGATTGCGCATGGACATTGGTGGTGGAGGACGTGACCCAACCGGCCTTTATGCAAGCGCCGCTGATGTCCAAAGCCGCTTTTGGGGCTTTCAGCCCCAAGGCTGATACTCCGGATGCGTTAGATGTGTTGCAAACAGCGAAAAACCACGACGTGAAAAGCCAGCGGATTCACGAAGTACACCCGGACGCTTGGATTTATGCCTTGATCAGCTTGCAAACCATGACCGGATTGATGGGGCGCGGTAATTACGGCATTGCCCGCATGAATAGCGGAACGGGAAGCCGGGTTTGCGTCGGCTTGCTTTATAGTGACGATGTGGGTGAACGCTGGCAACGAGAGACGCGCAAGTTGCTCAACTACCGTGCTGAACTGTTGGCGGGAGAGTGGCATTACCGCAACGATGGACTGGTGTTGGTTTGGGTACGGGCATGGGATTTGAAAACGCCGCTATCCCTGTCTGAATTGGACCCGTTTTTTATCGAAGTGGCTCGTGCCGTGCGTTTAGTCACGGCTGATGGATTGATCCGTGCCTGGGGAACCGGGTCTGACGGTAATCGCCTGCTGGCGAAGCAGCAAAAGGGCATCGTTGGCGATCCGTGGACGCCGCTGGTCGATGATGGCAAGGAGAAGAAAGCCTGGACGGTGATGGCTCCGTTTTTCTCACCGGGTCGCCTGCGTAATCTCTTGTTTGAAAAAGAAGGGTTCACCGGATCGTTGATGCAAAAACCCGATGCCGCTGCCCCATCAGGGGCGTGTCAACTGAGAGCGTCGGTACTGGCGCCGGGCGGGATGGGTAAAACCGATGGTTTTCACGAGGCCACTTTGAGAATCCCGGCACGGGTCGCATCGCGCTTATTTGGCGGTGGCGCAGCACGGGATCGACTGGCGGAACTGAGTGGTTTAGGGATCAACGACGCCGGCCAGATGCAAAACAAGGTACTCAAACCGGCGCTGTATGCGTGGCTGGAAGCTGGCCCGGAGAAGCTCAACTATGACAAACGGGAGGTCAGCGCCTGGGTGGATCAAACCGCTCGGTTATTTAGCACGGTCTGGCAACCCGCTTTTTTCGAGTGGCTCTGGAACACAGTCGATGAGCCGGATCAAGACGCGGCCCGTCTGTCATGGTTGCAAACCTTGGAACGTCACGCCCGCGCCACGCTGGTCGAGGCTATCGCCCGTTTTCCAGCCCGCACCGGTCGCTATTACCGGTCACGGGTGCGAGCTGATGGCATGTTGATCGGTTGTCTGTTCAAAACCTTTCCCGAACTGAAGGAAATCGCCCATGCAGAACGTCGCCGCGTTGCCGACGCCGGTTAGCCCCGAACCCCAGTCGCTGGCCCGGCTGATAGGTCGGGTGGCCGGCATGATCAGCAGTGAGAGTTTCCCCAGCGGCGACCGGGCCGCACTCAAGCGACTCGCCCCGGATCGTCCGCCGTCGCTGGCGTTCTATCGTTTCTGCTTTTTGCACTTGCCGGAGGGCTGGCAAAACAACATTGGTGCTTGGCAAACCCTGCTGGCCGGATTGGCGGTGATGGGTACACAACCGCATCGCCCGGATCGACCCGTAGGCCAAGCGTTGGCCGAACACCGCTATAGCGAAGCGCGACTGGAGCGGTTACTCAATGCGCGTGACGAAGTGTTGTACACCCTGATGCTACGACTGGCGCGATTTCTGGCCGCCAAGGGTGAGAGCGTCAATTGGCTAGATTTAGCCCGCCTGTTGCTGACCAGAGACCGTGAAGCGCAACAAGCCGTTCGCCTGAAAATCGCGGGTGACTATTACCGCTATCAAAAAACCGATAAGGATTAAATCATGTTTTTGCAAATCCATACGCTGACTTCATATCACGCCAGCCTGTTGAATCGGGATGACGCGGGATTGGCTAAACGCCTCCCTTTCGGTAACGCGACCCGCTTGCGGGTGTCGTCGCAGTGTTTGAAGCGTCATTGGCGGGAGCGATTGCAAGAGACGATAGCATTACCGGCAGGGTTGCGAACTCGCCATTTTTTCGAGCGGGTGATTTTGCGGCGATTGGTGGAAGAGGAAGGCATTCCGGCGGAGCGGGCGCAGGCGCTGACCGTGGCGTTGATCAGGCTGTTATTGACAAAAAATGCGGCGAAGGCGGAGAAAGCGGCTAAAGCCGAAAAGACCAAAAAGGGTAAGAAGGCAGCGGCGGAACAGCCGGAAATGGAGTTCGGCGATGAGGAGAACGACAGTGCGGAAGAAGCCACAGAAACTGCTGGATTGCTGGTGAAGCAGCCGATCCTGTTTGGTCAGCCGGAAGCCGATTTTCTGGTCGCGGTACTAAAAGAGTGCGCCACTTCCGGGCCTGATGCGGAGAAACGCTTGCAGGAGCGGTTGAAAAAAGACAAGGAGAACTTTAAGGCGATGCTGGCGCAAGCCGGACACGGTCATCTCTATGCCGGTCTCGAAGGGGCGCTATTTGGGCGATTTGTCACATCGGATATTTTGTCGCGCAGCGATGCCTGTGTGCATGTGGCTCACGCCTTTACCGTCCATCCACTGGATACCGAAGTGGATTATTTCACCGTAGTAGATGATTTGAATCGGGATGATGAAACCGGCGCGGCTCATGCCGGGGATATGGAGTTGGGCGCGGGCCTGTTCTACGGCTATGTGGCGGTGGATGTGCCGTTGCTGCTGTCGAATCTGACCGGTCGTGACCGTCAAAATTGGAAAGAGAACAAGCAAGATTTACACGCCGCGCAAGACGTCTTGCATAGCTTGGTGCGGACGATTGCAGAAGTCACGCCCGGGGCGAAACTGGGATCGACCGCGCCGTATGCGCGAGCAGATTTTGTGCTGCTGGAAACCGGGCCACAGCAACCGCGCAGCTTGGCGAATGCCTATTTGCAGGCGTTGCCGCCACACGGCAACGGAATGGAACAGGCCATTGGAGCGCTGAAAGCCTATCTGGATGCACAAGAGCGAATGTATGGCGCTACAGCGGCATTCCGAGCAGTCGCCACTACGGGAATCGGGGATTGGGGATCCGTGCCGGTGCTGCCGCTGGCGGAAGCCAGCGATAGAGCGTTGGCGGCGCTGTTTGAGTAAGCCGGAATGAACGTGCTGCTCTTGCGCTTTGATGCGCCGCTGATGAGTTTTGGCGATGTGATCGTGGATCAGCATAACGTCACCGACCGCTTTCCGCGTTTGTCGCTGTTGACCGGGCTGTTGGCTAACGCGTTGGGTTACGGTACCAGTGCTGTTTCCCCCGCACATGCGGGGATAGACCTGCGCTGGGTTATCGGCACGGCGACGTCGAAGCGTTTCCCCCGTGAATGCGGGGATAGACCTGCGCTGGGTTATCGGCACGGTGATGCTGAAGCATTGGAGGCGTTGCAGGCACGGATCGAGTTTGCGGCGCGCTGGGATGTAGCGCCAACGGCGTTAGTGGACTACCACACCGTCGATCTCGGTCAGCCAAAAATGGCCGGTGCGGGGTGGACCACGCGAGGCGTACCCGAACATCGGAGTGGTGGGCCGGATGCCAAGTTAGGCACTCATATCCGCTATCGCCATTACTGGGCTAATGGGGTAATGACGGTGGCCCTGACATTGACCGGCGCGGATGAACCCTCAGTCAGTACGATGGCGGCGGCCTTGCGGGAACCCGCTCGCCCGTTGTTTCTCGGACGCAAAACCTGTTTGCCAGCGGCACCGGTGTTGCGGGCGATGGTTGAAGCGCCAGACGTGCTGGCGGCACTGCGACAGGCGCCGCCGGAAACCCACGCGGGGCGCAAGGTCGAAATCACCGCCAGCGCGTGTTGGCCGGTGCAGTTGGGCGTGGAGTTGCCCAGTCGCGTGGTGGCAGTGTATGACCAGCGCGATTGGCGCAACCAGATTCATACCGGGCGGCGGTTGCGTCGTGAGGGTTTGTTGCACACCCAGGAGGCGGGATGAACGAAACCCTGTACATGGTGCAATTACGGCTGAATCCTGAGCGATTGATCCGGTTCGCTCAGGATCAGGGTATCAACCGTGCTTGGGATGAAGACTTGGGTTACTGCATTCATGCCTGGTTGGCCGCGTTGTTTGGAGCACTGGCGCCTAAACCCTTTCGGCTGTTCGATCCGAGTACAACGTGGCACAAAGACCGCCCCTTGAAATGGTTTGGCTACAGCGCGCATGACGGCGCGACGTTGCGCGAGCAGGCGGAGACCTTTGCGTCGCCGTTGGCCTTGGCGGTGTGCGATCCAGCGGAATTAAGTTGCGCCAAGCGAATGCCCACGGCATGGGCGACCGGGCGGCGCTTGGGCTTTGAGGTGCTGACTTGTCCAGTGAGTCGGCGCGAGACTGAAAAGGATGTGTTTTTGCGGGCGGCGGATGCGGCAACTGATGCAGACTCGATTCCTAGCCGAGCAGAGGTCTATTCAGCTTGGCTGGCGCGACAGTGGGGTGAGGCGGCAACGCTGCAATCCACCCGTTTAGAGGGTTTTCGGTTGGTACGGATGATGCGCCGGATGCAGCCTAACGTAGATTCAGTGGGGCGACCGTTGCGACGGCTGATGTATCCACAGGCGTTATTGCATGGGGAGTTGACGGTTGCTGATGGCGCAGCCTTTGCCGCGTGTTTGGCGCGGGGGATTGGCCGACAGCGGGCATTCGGGTATGGCATGGTGTTATTGAGACCGCTGCGATGAGTTTGCTGGTGGGGCGACTCGGATTGGCAGAGTCACGAATTCCGCATGTGGATCGACATGGTTTGATCTGGCTGGAGCGGGGTGGGTTGACCGTCGAAGACGGAACATTGAGGTTTCGAGCAGCGCAATCAGATACCTTGGCGTCAGGGGATTACGCGGTGCCGTATCAAGGCATATCGATGGTGTTGTTAGGGCCAGGTTCGACAGTCAGTCATGATGCGTTGCGGTTGCTGGCTCGTCATGGAACGTTACTGGCTGCTGTAGGCGAGGGTGGTGTCAAGATTTATACCGCGCCGCCCTTGGGGCCGGGCAGTTCTGCGGTGGCGCGAGCGCAAGCCCGGCTTTGGGCGAATGAGAAGGCGCGATTGGATGTGGCCCGGCGGATGTATGCGTTCCGATTTGGACGAATTTTGCCGCACAAAGAGATTGAAGTCTTGCGCGGGATTGAGGGGGCACGGATGAAGGAGACGTATCGGTTATTGGCAGAACAGTATGGGGTTCCGTGGCAGGGACGCCGTTACAATCGGCAAAATCCGACAGGTGCCGATATTCCGAATCAGGCGATTAATCATGCGGCAACATTTGTAGAGTCGGCAGCGGAAATTGCAGTAACGGCAGTAGGCGCACTGGCTCCTCTTGGATTTATCCATGAAGATTCGAGCAACGCATTTACGCTGGATATTGCAGATTTGTACCGAGCCGAATTGACGGTGCCGCTGGCGTTCAGCGTGGCAAAACGGGCACTGGCGGATCCGGAGTTGCGGCTGGAGCGGGCGTTGCGCAAGGAAGCGGCTCAGCAGTTTCGCAAGCAACAGGTGATTGCGGGGATGATCGACCGGGTGAAGGAGTTGTTGCGTGTCAATGACCGTGGTAGTGACCCGTAATGTATCGGACCGCATCCGGGGCTTTCTGGCATCGACGATGCTGGAATTGGGACCCGGTGTCTATAGTGCGCCGCGCCTGTCGGTGGCGGTACGGGAGCGAGTTTGGGAAGTCGTTTCCGAGTGGTTTTTGCTGGAGCGCGAGGCGTCGGTGGTGATGGTTTGGGCCGATTCACAGGTTCCCGGAGGGCAGAATGTGCGAGTGTTGGGTATACCACCTGTGGAGTTGGTGGAAGTCGATGGATTGATTGTGACCCGCCGCCCACTGAAGCCCAAAGAAGCTACCGAAAAGCCAGCGAACCAGGCTTGCGTTCCTTAAAAATTTGGTTTATTAGTTGGTTACTCGCTAGAGCTTCCCCCGTGCATGCGGGGATAGACCTGTCGAAAAGATGGCAAAACTGTTTACCAGTTCGCTTCCCCCGTGCATGCGGGGATAGACCTGTCGAAAAGATGGCAAAACTGTTTACCAGTTCGCTTCCCCCGTGCATGCGGGGATAGACCTTCCACCCTCGCGCCGAAAAGGATTTTGTCCATGCTTCCCCCGTGCATGCGGGGATAGACCCCACCAAAGGAGGATTGGCCCGCTGCCCGGCCCGCTTCCCCCGTGCATGCGGGGATAGACCCGGAAAAAGGCCCAGCTGGAAGAGATCATCACCCGCTTCCCCCGTGCATGCGGGGATAGACCCGTAGCGAATCGGCGCGGAAAGCCGCGCAAGCCGCTTCCCCCGTGCATGCGGGGATAGACCTGTTCGGCTCCGCCGTCTGACGCGGTCTGGCGAGCTTCCCCCGTGCATGCGGGGATAGACCCGTGTAGCCCGAATAGCAGAGCAGGGCGGCGCAGCTTCCCCCGTGCATGCGGGGATAGACCCGACCTCGTAGTGCCAAAGGCCGGTGCGGGTCCGCTTCCCCCGTGCATGCGGGGATAGACCCCAACCAGCCAGTAGAAATCGGTTTTTTGGCGGGCTTCCCCCGTGCATGCGGGGATAGACCTCAGCAGGAGGTTATGCACGCGAGGCAAGATGAGCTTCCCCCGTGCATGCGGGGATAGACCCGCCCTCTTCGATCATCCCGTGCAGTTCCCGGTGCTTCCCCCGTGCATGCGGGGATAGACCCTTTTTCAAGCCTTGCCCAAACACCATACGAAGGCTTCCCCCGTGCATGCGGGGATAGACCTTGACCGGAGAAGCGGCATGAGCGACCTGATCGGCTTCCCCCGTGCATGCGGGGATAGACCCCGTCGTCTCCATCCAGCCCCCGCAATGCGGGCGCTTCCCCCGTGCATGCGGGGATAGACCCCATGAGGGATTATGGAAAAATCTACACCCGGTGCTTCCCCCGTGCATGCGGGGATAGACCCGCATAGGCGCGCTCGGTCACGCCCGCCTTGCCGCTTCCCCCGTGCATGCGGGGATAGACCCGCAGCCGGACGCCGTACATGGTCGCACCGATGGCTTCCCCCGTGCATGCGGGGATAGACCCGACGATAACGTATACGCCAAGCGCTACCGCAAGCTTCCCCCGTGCATGCGGGGATAGACCTTCGAAACCCTGCGCAACCTGGACCGCGAATTCGCTTCCCCCGTGCATGCGGGGATAGACCTATCGACGATGTGCCGCGACCAGATCGCGGCCAGCTTCCCCCGTGCATGCGGGGATAGACCCGGCCCAAAGGCGAGGGTGGCGCGGTCCAGGTCGCTTCCCCCGTGCATGCGGGGATAGACCTCCTTCGAGTTCTGGGCGCGGCTGTGGGCGTTCGCTTCCCCCGTGCATGCGGGGATAGACCTTCGCTTGACGATATGATTTTGGGCGCGTATAAGCTTCCCCCGTGCATGCGGGGATAGACCCCAGCAAGACGAAGCGCGGCAGCAGGATGAACCGCTTCCCCCGTGCATGCGGGGATAGACCTACAGACCGAGACGTTCGGCCAGCCGTTGAGCGGCTTCCCCCGTGCATGCGGGGATAGACCCTCTAATATTCACGCTAAGCCACCAAATCGGCGGCTTCCCCCGTGCATGCGGGGATAGACCTGCACCGAGCCAGCGAACGAATTTCATGGCCTCGCTTCCCCCGTGCATGCGGGGATAGACCCTTTCCCCAGCAGCGACCGCACCGGCACATCCTGCTTCCCCCGTGCATGCGGGGATAGACCTGCGGCCAAAAGGACAGCAGGGTTTTTAGATGCGCTTCCCCCGTGCATGCGGGGATAGACCCCCGGTCAGGCACAGGACAGCGCCAGTCTCAAGGCTTCCCCCGTGCATGCGGGGATAGACCGCGACCGGCCGATTTTGACAGTAGCCCACCTTGGCTTCCCCCGTGCATGCGGGGATAGACCTCCCGCTACATGATCGGCTGGGGCGACCTGTCCGCTTCCCCCGTGCATGCGGGGATAGACCCCATCGGAGGCATCGTCATCCTGCCCCGCGGATGCTTCCCCCGTGCATGCGGGGATAGACCTGGTTGCGCGATCAGTACGGCATCGCCCGACCGGCTTCCCCCGTGCATGCGGGGATAGACCTGATGCGTTTCCAGCCAATGGCCGTCCGGGCTGGCTTCCCCCGTGCATGCGGGGATAGACCTCATCATCAGTATCCTGTTGTTGTTCTGCCTTGGCTTCCCCCGTGCATGCGGGGATAGACCCACTTTTATGTAGTGAGAATCCTTCCCATGCCGGCTTCCCCCGTGCATGCGGGGATAGACCTGATGCGTTTCCAGCCAATGGCCGTCCGGGCTGGCTTCCCCCGTGCATGCGGGGATAGACCTTAAGAGCCGACAGTCCAAGGCGGGGGGGACTGGCTTCCCCCGTGCATGCGGGGATAGACCCGCTTTTCGCCATGGGCGATTCCCGGCGTCCCCGCTT
>Ga0209573_1005271_pt1 | contig 11806 bp, 7 predicted proteins | sample TNRBio252014_DNA_FD_185870 | JGI IMG/M metagenome (GOLD analysis project Ga0209573, IMG submission 185870) | Wastewater treatment Type I Accumulibacter community from EBPR Bioreactor in Madison, WI, USA - TNR Reactor_6/25/2014_ DNA (SPAdes)... | ecosystem: Engineered > Bioreactor > EBPR >...
TGCACTACTACCTTGACTTTTCCTATTTTTGTTGCCATGAGCGGGGACGGTTTGTTTCGTTTTGCAATTACAAAGCTAACCTATCCGCTCATTTCTTCCCTCAACACCGGACTCTTTACACAACCCCTTTTACACACACCTGTCACCCTGTCACCTCCCCGGCGTTACCACGAAAGTGAACGGTAAACGTTCACGCTACTCTTCCTCCTCCGTTCCCATCGCGCCTTCGTCGTGAAGGCGGTTAAAGAGGTCATTCACGCGGTACATCTCATCAATCGTGTCGTCGAGATACAGGGCAATCTCGGGTACGCGGCGTACGTGCTTTTTTATTCTATTAGCCAATGACTGGCGCAGGCGCACCAGTTGGTCTTCCATCTCAAGGATGACCGTCTGTTTATCTTCTGTATTGTAGACGCTGAGATAGATCTTGGCAATATTGAGGTCGGGCGACATTTTTACGCCCGTTACCGATACCAATACGGATGTGCCGTAAATATACCCTCCCTCTTCCTGCAATACCATGCTGAAATTGCGCTTCACCAATTCAGCAACCTGCTTTTGTCTGATTGTTTCCATTGTTGTATTTAAAAAGGCCGGGACTGCCCCGGGGGTGCAAAGTTACCGGATTTCAACGGATGAGTCAAGTCGTTTTTTGGGTAGCGGCGGGCGTACCTTCGACTTGCATAGGTGAGAAGGAGGGCGTACCTTGCGATTTGAAAATAAAAAAACATGAATCACAAATCCGAGCATACTTTTCATATTCCCGTAATGGGACTTGCCTTTACCATTGATTCGCCAATCAAAGTGGCCAGATTTGGCATCTCCTCTGTCATTTCGCTGATGGAAGATCGCCTGATCGAGATGATGCGAAGGCATTATTATCCGAGCATTAACCAGGTCTATCAGCCTATAAGCCACCGCGAACCGGATTATCGGGCAAAAAGGATCACGGACTACCTGAACCTGGTAAACACTATCGTGCAGCAACAAATGCAGAAACTCAAGTCAGAGGCTATGGAGCACGGCTCGGAAATCGTAAAGTATTTTGAAATGCTGCCGCAAGACAGCATGCTGAGAAAACTTTACGAAGAAATGAGGCATACTACCGATGAAAAAGAGAAAAAAGCCAAACAAGATTATTTGAGAACACAACTCGTGCCGGGCAGTATAGATGTGAATGTGATGACGAAAGCCGACCGTGACGCTTTTGACAAAGAAGGGCGCGTCATACCCGACGGATCAGACGTAGTCTCCGCCCTGCGCGGATATATCAACAGCGAACTCACTAATTCTTCCATCATTTTCTCTGCGGGGATGAACCCGCGCGTTTTCAGTTACCTCGAGCAGATCGATACTTTTGACCCAGATATCAATTTCGAATTCAGGAAAAAAGTGGTCATAAAGGTGAGCGATTTCCGTTCGGCCCTTATCCAGGGCAAATTTTTAGCAAAAAAAGGGATATGGGTAAGCGAGTTTAGAATTGAATCCGGATTGAACTGCGGGGGTCATGCCTTTGCTACCGAAGGTCACTTGCTTGGGCCCATACTCGAAGAATTCAAGACAAAAAAACAGGAATTGGAAGAAACTATTTTCGAGATATTTAAGCCGGCCATTAATAAAAAAAATGGGCTCAATTTTACGCACCACCCCGGTATTCAAATATCAGTGCAAGGGGGAATCGGCACCCACGAAGAAGACAGGCTTTTTCGTCAGTATTATAATGTGTCGAGTACCGGATGGGGCACGCCGTTCCTGTTAGTGCCGGAGGCCACAACCGTTGATACGCACACGCTAAACTTGTTGAGCGCAGCCGAAGAAAAAGATATATCCCTCAGCAACTACTCTCCGCTTGGCGTTCGTTTTTATTTTTTGCACGGCACTACCGCCGAATTGGAAAAGCAAAAGCGGATCGCCAACGGCAAACCTGGCAGCCCTTGCACAGAAAAACATTTGAGCTTTAATACGGAATTTACCAAAGAGCCGATCTGCACGGCATCACACCGCTACCAGGAACTGAAATTAGCCCATTTGAAATCTTTGCAATTGCCAGATCAGGAATTCGAAGCTCAAAAAGCCGATGTGTTGGGTAAAGAGTGCTTGTGCGTGGGGCTTAGCAATGCCGCAGCTTTATCTTACGACGAACCTTTTCTGAAAAATCTGAAAGCCGTGAATATTTGTCCCGGACCTAATATTGTGAATTTTTCGAAGATTGTATCCTTGAAAGCCATGACCGACCACATCTATGGCCGAACCAATCTGGTTACTAATAAACAGCGACCTCACGTGTTCCTGGCTGAGATGAAATTGTATATCAACTATCTGAAAGAACAATTGGTGAAAGAGAACGGAGTCACTTCAGACACAAAACGACGAAACTACTACCAATCATTTATTCAGAATTTATCGGAAGCGATTAACTATTACCAAAATATGCTGCAAAATTTCCTCGACGACCAGGAGAGTTTCAAACAGGCGCTTCAATACGCAAAAGGAGAGTTAAGCGAAATCAGGATGCGATATGCGCTTGATAATGCGCTAACAACCTAACGGAGTGCCGATAAAACGAGGTCCCTTTGCGCTATATTTTTGTCCACAAACACTTGAAATATTCACATGCCCTCCTCCCTCCTCGAAAGTCCGATCGAATACCTGAAAGGCGTTGGGCCTTCGCGGGGGGAGTTATTTCGCAAAGAACTCGATATCCATACTTTCGAAGATTTATTGTTCCAATTTCCGTTTCGATACATCGACAAAACACAGTTTCACCGCATCGCCGATCTGAATGAAGATAGCGGCGTGGTGCAACTGCGTGGCATATTGCGCCGCCTTAATGTGGTAGGAGATGGCCGCAAAAAACGCCTCACCGGGGTGTTTCGCGATGAGTCGGGCGCTATCGAGTTAGTCTGGTTTACGGGTATCAACTGGCTGGAAAAAGCGCTGGTAGTGGGTACCGAATACGTCGTTTTCGGCAAGGTGAACGCTTTCAGAGACCAGCTCAACATCGCCCACCCCGAAATGGAGGTGGCCGCTGCCGACAACACCCAGAAATCGAGCACCTTCGTGCCGGTATACCCCAGCACCGAAAAGCTCAACGCCAAAGGACTCGATGCAAAGGCACGCCGCCGGCTGATGACTATCTTATTGGAGCGCCTCGGTCCGCAAGACTTACCCGAAAATATGCCCGCCGGCATTTTGCAGCAATACCGCTTCCCCTCCCGCTTTCAAGCCTTGCGCAGTATACATTTTCCGCAAAACCAGCAGGAACTCGACGCCGCCCGCAACCGGCTGAAATTTGAAGAACTATTCTTTTTGCAATTGCGCCTCCTCCAACTCAAGCGAAGGCGCAAAACCGAAGTAAGGGGGTATGTTTTTGATAAAATTGGCGAGCAGTTTAATTTATTTTTTAATGAAAAACTGCCCTTCGAACTCACCAACGCCCAAAAGCGGGTGATCAAAGAAATCCGCCGCGATTTCGCCACGGGCGTCCAAATGAACCGCCTGCTGCAAGGCGACGTGGGCAGCGGCAAAACCATCGTAGCCCTGATGTGCGCTCTCATGGCCATTGACAACGGCTTCCAGGCCTGCATCATGGCGCCTACCGAAATCCTGGCCCAGCAACACTACAATGCCATCAGCGAATACTTGGACGGCATGGACATCGGAGTTGCCTTCCTGTCGGGCAACGTTAAAGGCAAAAAACGCAGCCAGCTCCTCAAAGATCTGGAAGCCGGCGACATCCACTTGCTCATCGGCACGCATGCCCTGATCGAAGACCCCGTGGTGTTTAAAAACCTGGGCCTCGCCATCACCGACGAACAACACCGCTTCGGCGTGGCCCAGCGCGCCCGCCTCTGGGCCAAAAGCAAGCCCTATCCGCCTCACGTGCTCGTGATGACCGCCACGCCCATTCCCCGCACGCTGGCCATGACCCTCTACGGCGACCTCGACGTGTCGGTTATCGACGAACTGCCGCCAGGCCGCAAGGATATCGTCACCACGCACCGCACCGAACACCACCGCATGCGCGTCATCGGGTTTATGCGCGAAGAGATCGCCAAAGGCCGCCAGATTTATGTGGTGTATCCGCTTATCGAAGAATCTGAAAAACTCGACCTGCAAAACCTGCAGGAGGGCTACGAGGCACTGCAGCGCGAATTCCCACCGCCAGAATACCAGATCAGCATTGTGCACGGCAGGATGAAACCCGCCGACAAAGACTTCGAGATGCAGCGTTTTGTGAACGGCGCTACCCAGATTATGGTGGCCACTACGGTGATCGAAGTGGGCGTGAATGTGCCCAACGCTTCGGTGATGGTGATCGAAAATACGGAGCGCTTCGGCTTGTCGCAGCTCCACCAGTTGCGCGGCCGCGTGGGTAGGGGCGCCGAGCAGTCGTTTTGCGTGCTCTTGTCGAGCTACAAGCTGAGCGCCGATAGCCGCGAGCGCATCCAGATTATGTGCAGCACAAATAACGGCTTTGATATCGCCGAAGCCGACCTGCGCCTGCGCGGCCCCGGCGACCTCGAAGGCACTCAGCAAAGCGGCGCGCTCAATCTGCGCATTGCCGACCTCGCCAAGGACGGCCGCATCCTCCAGGCCGCCCGCGAAACTGCCACCCTCATCCTCGACGCCGACCCCCAACTTGCGCTGCCTGAACACCAGGTGCTACGCGATTTCCTTGATCAAACCCAAAAACGCTTTTCGGCCTGGAATAGGATTAGTTAGTAATTACGAATGGCGAATTACGAATTACGAATTACGAATGATTTTAATATTATAAATTCGTAATTCCCTAATTTGTAATTCGTAATTCCGTAATTCGTAATTCGTAATTTACACTTCACCCTGCCAATTCTGCAATTCATCAAATAACCCTTGACTCCGGGGCAATTCCCGTCTATACTTGTAGCGTATTCAGTCGGAAAATTACGCGGATTTGTCCGATTTTAGATGAAGGCCATTTGCTTACTAAACAATGTTCAGTAAATTGCGTTCGTTTAGAAATAGAAAATTCGGTAGGGTGAACGTTCACCGTTCACCTAAACTAGGTAGTCCCAAAGTCTCAAAACATGGGTATAGCAGAAAGAAAAGAACGGGAAAAACAGGAAAAACGCGACCTGATCGTAGACGCGGCGGCGCGGATCTTTGCCGAAGAAGGCTACGAACGCACCTCGATGCGTAGCATTGCAGAGCGTATAGAATACAGCCCGGCTACGATTTACCTGTATTTCAAGGACAAAGACGAGCTCCTGCACGCTGTGCACGAGTTGGGATTCGGCCTGCTGATGAAGGAAATGTCAAAGGTGGCCGCCGTGGCCGACCCCCTGGAGCGACTGAGGCTCGTCGCGCTGGAATACGTGCGCTTTTGCTTTGAACACCCCCAGTACTACAACCTGATGTTCAACTCGCTCGAACCGCTCAATTATTACGAAGACCACTGCAATTGGGATACGGGCCGAAAAGCATTCGATTTCCTGCAATACGCCATCGAAGACTGCATGCAAAAAGGACTAATCATTGAGCAGGAACCCAAGGCGCTTACCTTTTTCTGCTGGTCTTTTGTACACGGCATGGTGTCGCTGTATACCCGCTGCCGCCTGCGAGCACTCGACCTCAGCGACGAGGAAAGTCGCGCACTCATTTTCACCGGCGTAAATACCTGGCTTGATTTGATGAAGAAGTAATTCCTCCTTTTGCCTTGCGGCGAACAGGGGGAGTATTATTATACAACTAAATGACGTTCATTTAATTAACATTTGTTATGAAATCGCACCCAATATTCGTAAGCCTGACAATCCTGATGGTCTGGGCATTGGCGGTACAACAAACCCCGGCACAAAGCGCCATTCTCGACGCCTATATCCGCGAAGGCCTCGGACAAAATGAGCGCATCAAACAACAAAACTACCAGGGCCAACAGCGCCGGCACGCGCTGGAAGAAGCCAAAGGACTCGGACTGCCTTCGGTATCGCTCAACGGCTCCTATACGCTCGCCGCCGGCGGCCGCACGATCAGCATTCCGGTTGGCGATATGCTAAACCCCGTCTATACAACCCTCAACGAATTGACGGGCACCAACTCTTTCCCGCAGTTGGAAAACGTGAACGAACAACTCAATCCCAACAATTTTTACGACCTCAAACTACGCGCGGCATACCCGCTTTATAACCCCGACGTTCGCTACAACAAACAGATCAAGGAGCAGATGACCAATCTGAGTGAACTCGATATTGCGGTAGCGCAAAAATCTCTCACCGAAGAAATCAGGGTGGCTTATTTCAACTACCTGCAGGCGCAACAGGCCGTTTCTATCTACCGGGAAGCCTTGGGACTACTGCAGGAAAGCCGCCGCGTCAACCAAAAACTATTCGACAACGGCGTGGCCAATTACACGGTAGTTACCCGCGCAGCCAACGAGATCACGAAGATGGAAGCCCAGATCGCGGAGGCCGAAAACAATGCACGCAATGCAGCTTCTTATTTCAATTTCCTGCTCAACCGGCCCCTCGATTCCGCAATCGAAGCCGATCCGACGTTTACGGATATCAACTATCCGTTCCCTCGGCAGGTGACCGGCACGCCCGGCAGCCGCGAAGAGTTGCGCCAGCTTGCCCTTGTCAACGCCATGCAGGAGACCAACCTGAAATGGAAGCAAACGTACAAGCTGCCCCGGGTGAACGCCTTCCTCGACGCCGGCTCCCAGGGATTCGATTTTGAGGTGGGCAACGGCTCTCTTTATGTGTTAGGCGGTTTGTCGATCGAACTGCCCCTCTACAGCGGCAACACCAACGTGGCTAAAGTGAAACAAGCCCAAATGGAAGTGGCCGCCTCAGCTTCCCAACAAGCTTACGTAGCCGGCCAGCTCAACCTGCAGTGGGAAAACAGCCTGCGCTCGTACCAATCGGCGCTGGAAGTTTTTAATAGTACCAAAAGCCAGGTGGAATCCGCCGCGCGCTATTACCGCGATATCGAAAAGCGCTACCGCGAAGGACAAGCCCTCTATATCGAATTCCTCGACGCCCGCAACGAACTTACCCAGGCTCGCTTACAACAATCGCTGTATCTGCTCAAGGTTTGGTCGAACTGGGCAGGTATGGAACGCGCAAAATAATTTTTAATGCTTGATGTTGAATGTTTGATTGAAAAGCGCTAAACCCTACTAATACAATTATTAGATCGTTCACCAAAAAATGCTAACAACCATGAAAAAGTTGGTTTCCATTATAGTCCCCCTTATGGCCGTGGGACTCCTCTTTCTGATCACGATGTGCGGCAACCACTCCGATGCCGAAGAAAAGACCCCGCTGCCGGTTAAGCAGGAAGAAATTGCCGTGCGCGTAGTAGCCGCCGAAATGCAAACCCTGTCAGAGCCGGTAACCGCTTCCGGACTGGTAAGCTCGGCTACCGAAGCGCGGCTTTCGTTTAAAACCGGCGGCGTAATCGATCAATTGCTGGTAGAAGAAGGCGCCCTGGTGAAAAAAGGCCAGTTGCTGGCCCGCCTCAACCTCACCGAGATCAATGCAGGCGTGACGCAAGCCCGCGAAGGCGTAGCCAAGGCCGAGCGCGACCTCAAACGCGCGCAAAACCTGTTTAAAGACTCGGTCGCGACCCTCGAACAAGTGCAAAACGCTACTACGGCCCTCAACCTCGCCAAAGAACAACTGTCGATCGTGCAGTTCAACCAGGCGTATTCCGAAATCAGGGCCCCCATCAGCGGCGTAATCCTGATGAAGTTGATGAACGAAGGCGAAGTGGCGGGCCCCGGTACGCCTGTCTACGTGATGCACGCCGGCGCGGGCGACTGGGTAGTGCGCGCAGGGGTGACCGACAAAGATTTTGTGCGCTTGCGCAATGGCCAGCGCGCTCAAATCACTTTCGACGCTTATCCCGGGCAGACTTTTACCGGTACCCTCAGCCAAATTCCGCAAAGCGCCGATCCCGCTACGGGCTTGTACCCGGTAGAATTCAGCTTTAACCCGGGCGGCAAGCGGTTTAGCTACGGCATGTTTGCCACCGTGCGCCTCGAAGGCGCCCAGGGCAGCTCGTACGTCAGCGTGCCCGTCGACGCCATCGTAGAAGGCAACGGCCTCAATGCCTTTGTCTTTGTGGCCGATGGCGACAAGGCCAAAAAAATACCCGTGCGAATCGCTTTCCTGCGCAACGACAAAGCCATGCTGGCATCGGGGCTCAAAGCCGGCGACAAAGTGATTACCGAAGGCTCAGCCTACCTCAGCGCCGATGCCCGCATTAAGATTATCAATTGACCAACGCCAAATAACACCCATTATGAAAATTGCTGAATTTTCTGTCAAAAACTACCAGTTTACCCTGGTCGTCTTCCTGGGCGTGCTGGCGCTGGGCATTTTTTCGCTGTTTAGCATGCCAAAAGGCGAAGACCCCGAACCCGTCTTCCCGGGTTTCCTCGTCGCAGCCGTATACCCGGGCGCTACCCCTGCCGACATCGAAGAGCAGGTGGTAGACCCCATGGAGAAGAAGTTTAACGAACTCGAAAACGTAAAGGACATTATCACCGATATCAGCGACGGCCTGGCCGTGATTCGCGTTGAATACGAATACGGCGTCGATACCGACGAGAAATACCAGGAGGTGATTCGCGAAGTAAATGCACTGCAAAAAGACCTTCCCCAGGATATTTACCGCATCGACGTAGAAAAGCTGAGTCCCAACAACGTCAACATCTTCCAGGTAGCGCTCATCAGCGAAACGGCTTCTTACAAGCAACTCAAAGAAGAAGCCGAAGAATTGTCGACGGAACTCGAAAAGATCAAATCGCTGAAGAATGTAGAGATCTACGGTTTTCCCGAGCAACAGGTGCGAATCGCGTTGAATGCGGAAAAGATGGCGCAGCAACGCATCCCCGTCAACGCCGTGATGGGAGCCCTGCAAAGCGAAAACCTGACGATCCCCGGCGGCAGCCTCAACCTGAATACCCGCAAGTTTAACGTGAAGACCAGCGGCAACTATAAGTCTGTCGACGAAATCGCCAATACCATCGTATATGCCGCCAACGGGCAGGTGGTGTACCTCAAAGACATCGCCGACGTGCGAATGGACTACGAGCAGGAAAAACACCTCACCCGCATCAACGGCCACCGCGCCGTGTTTGTGACCGCAGCCCAGAAAAAAGGGCAGAATATCTTTGGCGTGCGCGACCAGGTGTTGCCGGTGCTGGAAAAATTTGAACAACAAATGCCGGCCAATATCGACTACTACAAAATTTTTGACCAAAGCGCCAGCGTAGAAAAACGACTGGGGCGCTTCGCCAAAGATTTTGCCATCGCTATTCTGCTGGTGCTCATCACGCTATTGCCCCTGGGCATACGCGCCTCGCTGGTGGTAATGATCTCCATCCCGCTGTCGATTGCTATCGGCCTCACCATGCTCAACGCATTTGGGTACACCCTCAACCAGTTGAGTATCGTAGGACTTATTGTGGCGCTGGGTATCCTGGTAGACGACAGCATTGTGGTGGTGGAAAATATCGAACGGCATATGCGTTTGGGGTTGTCGCGACGAGAAGCCGCCATCGCGGCCACCCGGCAGATCGGCAAAGCCGTTATGGGTTGTACCGCCACACTGGTATTGGCATTCCTGCCGTTGATCTACCTGCCGGAAAGCTCGGGCGACTTCATCCGCAGCTTGCCTATGGCGGTAGTCACCACCATCCTGGCCTCGCTATTGGTATCGATTACGATTGTGCCCTTCCTGTCGAGCCGCCTGCTTAGCGACAAAGAACACGCCGAAGGCAACCTGGTATACCGCGCGTTCAAAAAAGGCATCAGCATGAGCTATAGCAAATTGCTGACCGTATCGCTGCGCCACCCCTGGATGACGCTTGCCGTGGCAGGCTCTATTTTTGCGGGTTCGGTGATGCTGGTGCCCGTAGTCGGCTTCAGTCTTTTTCCGGCATCCGAGCGCCCGATGTTTATGGTCAATGTGGAAACCCCCGACGGCAGCAACATGTACGAGACCGACAGGGTGGTGAGGCACATAGAAGGCGTATTGGGCCGGCAGGAGCAGGTGAAATCTTATGCCTCGAATGTAGGCCAGGGACATCCGCAGGTATACTACAACGTATTCCCTAACAAAGGCGCCGAAAATACCGGACAGATATTTGTGCAACTATACGAGATGGACCCCGATGAAAAAGAAGCGTTTATTGATCAATTGCGCGACAGCTTCCGCTTGTTTCCCAACTCAAAAATAGTAGTGCAAAACTTCGAGCAGGGGCCGCCGATAGAAGCGCCCATTGCGATACGCATCTTTGGCGAAAACCTCGATTCGCTGCGAACTGTCGCCGGTGGCATCGAAAACCTGATTGCTACTACGCCGGGCGCCATTTACGTAAACAACCCACTGAAAACCCAGAAAACCGACCTGGCTGTACGCATCAACAAAGAAAAAGCCGCTGCGCTGGGCGTACCCGTAGCCGAAATCGACCGCACCGTGCGCATGGGCATTGCCGGGCTCGACCTGGGCGTCTTCCGCGATGACCAGGGCGAAGAATACACCATGCTGTTGACCCTGCCCAAGCAATCGGCCACCCCCGACCTCGGCGTCTTCGACAGGCTCTACGTAAATAACCTGGCAGGCACGGCCATCCCGGTCCGCCAGGTGGCCGACGTAGAACTCGAAACCTCCGCAAATACGATCCGCCACTACAACAAAGAGCGCTACGTGACCATCACCGCCCTGGTACAATCGGGCTACCTCACCGGCGACATCAACGCGGAGTTGCAGCAAAAACTGAAGGACTTCAAATTCCCGGAAGGGTTCAATTACGTAGTAGCCGGCGAAGTAGAAAGCCAGCAGGAGAGTTTTTCGGGCATCGGTCTAATCATCCTGATCACCGTATTCGGATTGATCGGCGTGTTAATTCTCGAATTTAAAACCTTCAAAAGCACGCTAATCGTATTATCGGTAATCCCACTGGGCATCATCGGCGCCATCCTCATCCTGTTGCTCACCGGCAATACGCTATCATTTACCGCCGTCGTAGGCCTGATCGCCCTGGCGGGCATCGAGGTCAAAAACTCGATCCTGCTGGTGGACTTCACCAACCAACTGCGCGAGCAGGGCAAAGGCTTGGACGAAGCCATCCAGGAAGCCGGCGAAATCCGTTTCGTACCCATTGTGCTCACTTCGCTCACGGCCATCGGCGGCCTTATCCCGCTGGTGTTGGAGTTCAGTCCGCTGTACTCTCCGCTGGCCCTGGTGCTCATCGGCGGCCTCATCAGTTCTACGCTGTTGTCGCGACTGGTCACGCCGGTGTTGTACAAGTTGCTGCCGCCGAGTTTGGAGGGTGAGAGGGGGTGACTTTGGGACTGTACGACTTTACGACTGTACGATTCGCGGCTGGGCCAAGAGGTCTCGACCAGGCGACTTGGCGAGGGGGTGACTTTGGGACTGTACGACTTTACGACTGTACGATTCGCGACTGGGCCAAGAGGTCTCGACCAGGCGACTTGGCGAGGGGGTGACTTTGGGACTGTACGACTTTACGACTGTACGATTCGCGACTGGGCCAAGAGGTCTTGACCAGGCGACTTGGCGAGGGGGTGACTTTGGGACTGTACGACTTTACGATCCTTGCCGTTCGCTTTTTTGTTTGTCATTCCCGAAGAGAATCTACAACATCATGATGGCTGCACGATACCGTACCGGCGGGCTTTAGCCGCCGGAAAATCGTGGCTTTTACGGTGATGGCCTTGGAAAGACCTTGCAAGGTTTTCAAGGAATGATGCTAAGAAAACCTTGCAAGGTCTGAACCGGGGATAGCATGGTT
>Ga0209573_1005272_pt1 | contig 11806 bp, 12 predicted proteins | sample TNRBio252014_DNA_FD_185870 | JGI IMG/M metagenome (GOLD analysis project Ga0209573, IMG submission 185870) | Wastewater treatment Type I Accumulibacter community from EBPR Bioreactor in Madison, WI, USA - TNR Reactor_6/25/2014_ DNA (SPAdes)... | ecosystem: Engineered > Bioreactor > EBPR >...
AGGATGACCGGGCCACGGGCGGCGATCAGGCCGGTCTTGTCGGCGCCGCTGGCATCGACCGCCTCCAGCAGCACGGCGACGGCGGTCTCCGCTCCTTCGTCGCCGACCACCTCGGCCGCGGGCGACATGCGGAATTTGCCGCTCGCGGTGATCTTGCCGAGCACCGCGCCCAGCGGATAGCTGGTGCCGGCCTTCAGCGTCACCGTCTCGCGGCAGTAGCTGGCGTTGAGTTCGAACTTCAGCAGGTCGCCGAGCGTCGGCGACTGGGTCGAAACGGGCATGGCAGAAGCTCCTTACCGGCTGCCGGTGGCCGCCCGCTCGCGGGCACGCCTGATGATCGGACTGTCACCGGCAGTGGCGGGTTGCGGCGCGCTGGCGATCACGTCGGCGGCTTCCGAGCGCGCCGCCAGTTTCTCCAGGATGGTCCGGCGCAGTGCGTCCGGCTTCAGGCCTCGCCGCATCGCATCGGCCGCATCGATGGCAAGGCCGAGCCGCGCCGCCTGGGCGGCAACCGTCGCAATCTCGGAGAACTCGCCGCGCAGCCTGTCGGCGATGGCGCGCGCATCCGGGGCGGGCGCCGGTGACGGGCGATCCGGCGGCGTCGTATCGGGCGGCGCTTCAGACAAATCCGAAACGACATCCTCCAGTGAGTTCTCGGCGGTTGCATCGATCAGAGGATCGGGGCTGTTCATGGTGCGGATCCTTGCGGGTGACGGGGATTGGCGAATGGTGCTTCGGCTCGCAGGTGGCCCGGCGCGGATGCGCTTCGTCTCCAGCGCCGCCCTCAGATCGGCGACGGCCTGGGCGAGGGCGCCCACCCGATCGGCGAGGCCGGCCTTGACCGCCCGCTCGCCGCGGTAGATCGCGGCTTGCGTCGCACGGATCGCGTCGGCATGGAGGCCGCGGTTGCCGGCGACGATGGCAACCAGCGCGTCGTAGAGCCCGTCGACGTCGGCCTGGATGTCGGCCATGGCCCGCGGCGACAGCGGCTCGTGCGGATTGCCGTCGGTCTTGCGGGCGCCGGCGTGGATCAGCGTCCACTTCAGACCGGCCATGGCGTCGGCAGCGCTTTCGTCGCGGTGCATGGCGACGACGCCGATCGAGCCCACCTCGCCCGTCCGGGTGACGTAGAGCCGGTCGGCAACAGAGGCGATGGCGTAGGCTGCCGACAGCGCCGCTTCGGAAGCGACCGCCCACAGCGGCTTGCCGGAGTGCGCCTTGATGGAGCCGATCGTCTCGACCAGGTCGAGCAGCCCGCCCACCTCGCCGCCCGGCGAGTCCACCTGCAGTACGATGCCGCGCACCTCCGGATCGCCGGCGGCGGCAGTCACCGCCTCGGCGACCGCGCCATACTCGCTGGCCCCCAGCAGCGCCGTCAGCCAGTCGCTGCGGGCGACCAGTGGCCCCAGCACCGGCACGATCGCAATGCCACCTTCGGACACCGGGTCGTCCCGCGGGCGCGTCGCCTCCAACCACGACGGCAGATCGTTTAGGCTGGCAAGTGCGGTTGCGCTGGCGACCAGCGCTTCCAGGCTTGCGGGCGCGATCGCCCACGGCCGACCGGCGATCCGGCTGGCGGCGAGACTTGTCAGGTTCATGCGACTGTCAGCCGGTGGTGGAAGGTTCGACAGTGGTGTCTTCGGTGGCGGGCGAGACATCCGCTCCGGATGAGGAGGCCCCGAAGCTCAGGCCCAGCGTCCGCTCGCGCGCCTGGTCGGCGGCGATCTCGGCGTCGACCGCTTCCGCGTCGTAGCCCCGCTCGGCCAGCGCCTGCGTGCGGCTCTTCAGCCCGGCCGCGATCTGCTCGATCTCGGCCTTGGCGTCCTTCAGTGGATCGACCCAGTCCCACTTCGGCGGCAGCCAGGAGCACGCCAGATAGCCCCGGCGGTTGGCCTCGTAGCCGGGCAGGGACAGCGCGCCAGCCAGCACTGCGGTGTCCATCCAGCGCGCCCACGCCCGCCGGCACAGCTGCCAGACGATCACCGCGTGCTGGTAGGCCTCGATCCGCCGCCGGAACTCCAGCAGCGCCAGCCGGGCGTTGGAGTAGTTGGCCTTGATCATGTCGTTCGACAGATACGCGTACGGGATGCCGAGCGCGGCCGAGACCTGCAGCAGGGTGCGATACTGGAACGGCTCGTAGGTGGCCCCCGAGTCCGCCGGATCGGAGGTCTGCACCTGCTCGCCCGGCTCCAGCATGACGATCTGTCCCGGCTGCAAGTCCATCGTCCGCTCGCCATCCTCACCGGTGCGTTCGGCGACATCGAACGGCTCGGCCGGCGCCGGGGTGGTGATGAACAGCGCATGCATCGCCGCCACCTTCTTGCGGTCGAGCTCGGCGTCGTCGTACTGGTCGAGCAGGAACAGCTTGACGATGGCCGGCGCGAACTTCGAGACGCCGCGCAGCTGTCCCGCGTCCACCGGATCGATGACGTGGATGATCTCGGACGCCGGAATGCGCACCGTCTCGCCCGCGAGGCCGGGGTCGGTCCCGTCGCCCGGATGCCGGCGCAGGAAGTGATACGCCAGCCGCCGGCCGATGCGGTCGAACTCGATGCCCTGGCGGATGACGGTGCCGCTTGGGCCAACCTCGTTGCGGGACAGCGGCAGCATCTCCGAGGGCAGCATCTGCAGTTGCAGCGGCACGGTCAGTCCGTCCTCCGCCCGGCGCGGCCGGAAGCGGAAGAACACCTCACCAGCGATGAACACCTCGCGGGCGGCGCGGCGCTGCAGGCCGTAGAAGTCGGTCACTCCGTCGGCGTCAGCATCGTCGGTCCAATCCAGCCACAGCTTCTGCACCAAGGCCTTCAGCCCGGCATCGGCAATCAGCGACGACGGCTTGATGCCGGCGCCTACAACGTTGCCGGCCCAGCTCTCGATGGCGTTCGTGGCGTAGCCATTGTTGCGGATCAGCCAGCGGGCCCGGGAGGTGATGTCGGCGCCGGATGCTGCGATCAGCGTGTTCAGGTGCGCCCGGCTGGGCTGAAAGCCCTTCAGCCGCCGGTTGCCGAGCCCCGCCTCGAAGCCGCCGATGAAGGCGCCGACGCGCCGCCGCCAGTGTGCGAGCATGCCCGGCATCAGAGCCCCTTGCTCGCGGAGGTCAGGATCCGCCGCCGCGGCGTGCCGGTCTCGGCGATCGCGATCCGCTTCTCCAGATCGGCGAGCGCCGCCGCCATCTCGGCGTCGGTGGCGTACGTGATGCGCTTGCCGTCGTACTCGACGGTGCGGACACCGCGATAACGCGCGGCGAGCAGCGCGTCGCGTTGCGCGGTCATCTCTTCGAGGGTCATCGATCAGCTCAGGTAGCTTGAACGGAACACGCGCCGGCCTCGCCGCGGCGGTGCCGTCAGCCGGCCTGCCGTAGGCTGGGCGTCGTCCTGGGCGGTCGCCTCCGTCGCCGCAATCTCTTCCGAATTCGCCGGAGAGACCTGCGCTTCGAGCTCCCGCCACTTGCGCTCCGGCCAGCGATCGGCGCCGGCGATCCAGGCGGCGGCCCGCGCGTACACCCGGCAGTCGAGCGCCTCGTTGCGCTCGCGCAGCTTCTGCCACTCGAGGCGGGTAAAGCCGCGCCGGGTCTTGACGGTGACCAGCTGCTCGGAGGCGAGCTGCCTGGTCCATTCCGCATCGACGCCACGCGGCAGGTGGATGTAGCCCGCGGGATGCCCTCCGCCCTCGTCCTCTTCGGTCGGCGCCGCCAGCCGCAGGAACCGGTACGTCTCGCTCTTGAACGTGGCGACGGCGACCGTCCACAGCCGCGCACCGCGCTTGATCTTCACCCCGCCTTCGGTGGCATCGACATGCGTCGGTCCGGAGACCGGTGCAGAGCGGTTGAACCCCTCGACGCCCTTGATCGGCAGCACCTGGCCCCAGCCCTGCCGGCGCGACCAGGCGTAGACGGCGGGCGCCTCGTAGCCGCTGTCGATACCGAGCCGCGCCAGGCCCAGCCGGACACCCGAGACGTGCGGCCAGGTCTCGCCGAGCAGGGCGGAGACCTGCGCCCAGGTCGCAGCATCGCCGGGACCGCCTTCGAGCACCAGGTGATCGATGAGCCAGCTCTCCATGCCACGGCCCCAGGCCCACACCGAGACCTCGATCCGGTCCTTCTGCACGTCGGCTCCGGCGGTGAGGAACAGCCCGCCCGCGGGCACCGTGCCGCGCGCGAAGTCCTCGCGCCGCTCGTAGAGCCGCTGCCAGTCCGGCGCTTCGCCGGTCTCGGCCCAGGTCTCGCCCAGCACGGTGTTGACGAAGCTGCGCTTCGCCTCGTCCGAGCCCTGCGCCGCCTCCCACTCGCGGGCGATCCGTTCCCAGGAGAGCCAGCCGACCGGGCTGTACAGGCTGGAGAGGTGAAAGCCGATGGAGAGTGGATCGGCCGGCGTCGCCATCGGCCGCCACTCGCCCTCGGCTAGCATTCTTGTCTTGTGGTGCTCGGCGATCGGCATCTCGCAGCCCTCGCAGACGTGGGCCGCCGTCTCCGGCCGGCCCTTCTGCCAGCGCAACCGCTCGAACACCAGGAACTGCCGGCACTCACAGTGCGGGCACGGCACGAAGAAGCGGCGCTGGTCCGACGCCTCGTATTCCCGCTCGATCCGCGACAGCCCCTTGATCGTCGGCGTCGAGGCGAGGAACACCTTGCGCCGCCAGGAGAACGTGCGCGTCCGCGCTTCCGCCAGCGCCACGGGATCGCCCTCATCGTCCGCCGACGGCGGATAGGCGTCGACCTCGTCGAGAAACAAATAGCGCACCGGCATCGAGCGCAGGCCGACCGCGGAGTTGGCGCCGGTCATCACCAGGATGCCGCCCGGGAACTCCTTCGACAGCTGGGTGTTGGCCGCGTCGCGCGAGCGCGCCGGCGCCACCTTCTCGCGCAGAGCCGGGCTTTCCTCGATCAGCGGATCGACGCGCTGCTGCGAGAACCGCTTCGCCAACTCGACCGTCGGCTGCACCGCCAGCATCGGCCCCGGCGCGTGGTGGATGACGTAGCCGATCCAGTTGCAGCCGCTCTCGCTGGCGCCGAGCTGGCTGCCTTTCATGAACACCACCCGCTGCGCCGGATGGCGGGGGCTGAGCGCGTCCATCAGCTCCTGCAGGTACGGCGTTCGGCTGGTCCGCCACGGCCCGGCTTCGTTGGCGCCGCGCGGGCTCAGTACCCGATGGCGATCGGCCCAAGCCGAGACGGTAAAATCGGGGTCGGGAATGAGACCCTCGCGCCAAGCGCGCAGCAGGTCATCGGCGCCGTCAAATGAGAGGTCGATGCTCTCACCGGAACTCGGTCCGGAGTTCAGCCAGCTCGCCCAGGTGCTGCCGGACATGGGCCTCCAGAACCGTTTGCGTGGCGTGTGCGCCGATGCCGAGATCGGCCGCCATCATCGCCGCCACCCGTGCCGGCCAGCCGGCCCAGGCGTCGCGCTCCTGCCGAGCGAGGCGAAACACCAGTGCCGTGGCGCGAGCGCGGTCGACCAGCTCACCGCGAAGTTTCTGCAGGCGCATCTTTCGTTCCTGCGCCTTCAGCACCTCGTTGGCAGTGCGCGCCTGCAGGTACGTCATGCTGCCGGCCGCCGCCGGCGCCGGCAGTCCCTGCTCGCGCAGCGTCTCCGCCACCGCACCGACGGCCGCTTCCGGCACCGGACGCAGCGATGCCTGCCGGCCGCGCTGCATCGACGGATCGGTCGCCTGCGCCCGGCGCGCATCGGATGCGGTGGCATCGATCGAGCCGTCGGCGTGCAGCACCAGCCGGCCCGACGCGCGCGCCTTCTGCACCGCGCCGCGCGAGACGCCGGCGTGCGCCGCGTAGTCGCGCTCGCTCATGCCGGCGCGTCCTCGGTAGAGGGGTCGTTGCGGCCCGGTCATCACTCCTCGCGGCGATCAAAAGATGATCCAGTGACGTTCGACAAAGCCATTCAATAACAATCGATTAGAGTGGATGTATCGGCCTGCTTACGCCTTCATGTGCTGGTCGCAACCTCTGCGGATACTCATGCGACGCAATCGGCCCCGACCGGCATTGCCGGCGGGGCGGGGGTGGTAGCAGCGTCGCGATCGTCGCGACGCCGGACTCCAGAGAGGACGCCACCGATGACCGTCGACTATCCCTTCACCCTCGCCCAGCTCGCCCAGATCCTGAGCGCGCTGGAGAACGAGCGCCGCAACCCCAACACCAAGCGCAACGCCATCAAGGCAATCGAGCGCAACGCCGCGCAGATCGGCCTTTCCGCCGAGGACGTCTTCGATGCCGCTGACGGCCTGCTCAGCGGCCGGCTGAGCGCCACCGAGTTCCGCGCCGCCCTTCGGGACGAAGGCGGCGGGCCTGTCAGTTTGGTGACCGAGGCCGCGGCCGAACCGCAGCCGCGCGGCGGCGCCGGTGAGCCGGCGGAAGCGTGCATCATGCCCGACGCGGGCCCGCTGGCGGTAACCGACAGCGCCGCGGGCGGCGCGGGCGACCACGCCGCGACCGACATCGCCGAGGCGACCGAAGGCGCGCCGGCGGCCGCAACGGCCGCGGTGACAGCCAACCCGGAAACCAGCGGAACGTGGGTCGGCTCGTGCCGGAACGGGACGCTCAGCGTCAAGGAGCAGCTGCTCGCCGCCTGCCAGGCTGCCGAGAACTGGCTGCAGGCGGAATGCGAGCGGCCCGGCGAAGCCCGGCCGGACGAGATCCTGCGCGTGCTGCGCGCCGCCATCACGCGGGCGGAAGGCCAGCCGCGCCCGCCGCGCCCGGCACATGACCCTCACCGGCAGCGTCCGCCGCGCGAGGGCAGCAAGGAGTCGCAGGTGATCGCGCTGCTGCGCCGGCCGGAGGGTGCGACACTGGCACAGATCGGCGAGATCACCGGATGGCAGACGCACACCATCCGCGGGTTCTTCGCCGCCGCGCTGAAGAAGCGCCACGGCCTCGCCGTCACTTCGGAAAAGCCGGCGGGCGGTGAACGCAGCTACCGGCTGGCCGAGTGACGGAGTCGACGATGCCGAAGCCCACCCTGCAGCAGCGGCTGGTCGACGCGCTGATCGCCACCGGCCGCGGCACGGTCGTCCCGAGCCGGAGCCGCAAATATGTGACGCTGAAGCGGCCGGACGGATCGTTCTTCTACGTAGGCCCGGCTGGAGCGCTACGCTTCGGCAAAACCGTCACCGGCAGCGTGGCGGCCCCCGAGGACTTCAAGCGGCGGCTGCTTGAGGAAACGAACCCATAGAACTTCAGAACGGACGGTGCCGCCGGACTTCGTGTCCGGCGGCGATCGCTCCTGCGTCGCGCGCGCGGATCGCTTCGAACACCCTTCGAAGCGTATACGAGCGGGCGATCGACGCGAGTGTAAACAGGCCGCCGATTGCGAGGTTGTCTCCGAGGCTCACCTGCAGCCCGAACAGCGGGAAGACGATGAACTGCGTCAGCAGCGCAACGAGAAAGCCGACGGCGACATTGGCGATCGCCTCGACCAGCGACATCCGCCGCGATTGTTTGCCTGCCGCGTCCGCTTGCGCGCTCATGCCGCACGCGGCAGCCGCTCGCCGGCGATCTCGTCGAAGCTGCGGCCGTCGCCGTCGAGCGTGGCCAACTTGCCGCTCGCCGTCTGCCAGCGTCGCACCGCGACATCGACGTATTGCGGGCTGATCTCGATGGCGTAGACCCGCCGCCCCGTAGTCTCGCCGGCGATGATCTGCGAGCCCGAACCGCTGAACGGCTCGTAGCAGACCTCGCCCGGACGCGTGTGCTGGCGCATCGGAATGGCGAACACCTCGATCGGCTTCGACGTCGGGTGCTCGGTCTTCTCGCCGACCTTGACGGTCGGCAGGGTCCACACCGTGCTCGGATAGTCGTCCGAGACCCGGGGTGGCTTGTTGCCCTTCAGCCAGCCAAAGAAGCACGGCTCGTGCTGCCAGAGGTAGAACGAGCGCGTCAGGATGCCGCGGTCCTTCGCCCAGATGATTTGCTGGTGAACGAAGGCACCGGACTTCTCCCACACGCCCTCGACCATCGCCTGCCTGCGGCTGGCGTGCCAGCAGTACCAGCCGGCGTTGGGCAGGATGGCATGCTCGATGGCGGCCTTGATAAAGCCCTGGTATAGTTCTGGGCCCTGGCTGGAGTCGTCCCAGGTAATGCCGTAGCTGTTGCCCCAATCCTTGTTCTTGTCGGCGGCGCCCTGCTTCGACGGATGATTGGTACCGTCGTAGTCGACGAGATAAGGAGGATCCGTGGCAAATAGGATCGCCTTCTCGCCGTTCATCACCCGGACGACATCGTCGGCCTTCGTCGAGTCACCGCACAGCAGCCGGTGCTCGCCGAGCAGCCACAGATCGCCCGGGCGCGACACCGGGTTGAGCGGCGGCTCGGGGATGACGTCTTCGCCCGCAAGGCCATCGCCGTCGTCGAGCGGCGCCAGCAGCCGGTCCAGGTCCTCGCCCTCGAAGCCGGTCAAGTCCAGGTCGAAGCCGGCCTCGTTCAGCGCGTGCAGTTCGGCGGCGAGCAGATCGTCATCCCAGCCGGAAAGCTCGGACAGCCGGTTGTCGGCGATACGGTAAGCGCGCACCTGCTCGGGCGTCAGGTGTGACAGCCGGATGATCGGCACGTCGTTCATCCCGAGGTGCTGCGCCGCCAGCAGCCGGCCGTGGCCGGCGACAATCTCGCCGTCGTCGCTCACCATCACCGGCGCCGTCCAGCCGTACTCGATCAGCGACGCCGCGATCTTGGCAATCTGATCGTCGGAGTGGGTGCGCGCGTTCTTCGCGTAGGGCTTCAGGCGCGCGACGGGCCACTGCTCGATCTGCTCGGGCAGGAAAGGGAGCGAGGTCATGCTGATTGCACTTGGTCCAAAAAAATCGCCGCGAGGAGCGGCGAGATGAGCGGCTGGGAGGAAGCCGCTTGGGAGGAAGGTCTGGATCCGGCGGAAGCCAGGCGATCCAGCGCTAACTTTCTGCAATGACGAAACGAATAAGCGCCGCTGGATTGGCTTCAGCCTGGACTGGCTTCCCCGATTCCGCGGCTGACGCTATCGAACTTGCGGGCCACGCCCACCAGCATAGGTTGTGTTCCGCGAAGGAACCAATTAGCTACGCCGCATCTCGCCCGGCCTCTCGTCTCGAAGCGCCCGCCCGACCGGCGGGCTACTTCAGTGACAATTCAAACTGTAAGAACACCATACATGTTGTGAGTTCTCGTGTCAACAGGTCAATATGTTGTGCGCAAGAGTGCGCACAAACCTGCGGTATTTTGCCAGAACACCCATCGCTGCGATGAGAATGCCCTGACGGCGTGACCGAGCAATGGCTCGACCAAGCCCGGCCCCCGGAAATAGTTGATTTTGTCGACGACGTATTTGTCGCTGAACGCCATTCGGCTCTCGGGATCGGTTGTCAAATTGAGGTTCACATTCGAGCGAGGCCCGTATGCCCGATGCACGATCAATCCCTTCGGTGCCTCTGCATATCTGCCATGCATAAATGAGATAGCACCGCGGTTGAGGTAAGGATCGTTAAGGTAGATAATGTTCGGTTGATAGTTGCGGAATTGTTAAGTGCTTATGCCCATGTCGGTTCGCCACGCGGCCGACAAGCGGAATGCACATCTTAGGAAAGGGGGAACAGCAATGAAAACAGCGTTCGCTCTTGGGGGTTTGGGTGGAAACAATGCCCACACCGCCGGCTTCCTCGCGGCAGCAAACGAGATGAAAGTCATTCCCGACGTTATCAGTTGCACTAGTGGCCCGATCTTCTGGGTCTGCGAATACCTGAAAGGGCACGATCTCAACCAGTACTGCACCAAAATGCCGCGCGATCGCAATAAAATGCAGCGGCTTTTTGATCCCGCGCATTGGGAGCAAGTTTTGGAAGTAATGCGGCCGGCGACCCCGGAGTACTGGCTACGATGGATGAAACCGTGGCAGCCGCTTGATCCAAAAGAATGGTTCGACCGAATGTTGCCAGCCCAGATTTTAACGGAGTCCCATGACGACGAGTGGTTTAATGACCTCGCCGAAACCCTTAACAAAGCTGAGATAGACGGTAAGAAGATCGGTATCGTCTTCAACACATTTGAGCCGGAAACGGCGACAGAGTACCTGCATGCAAACGCTACGGCGCTTTACCATCTTGGTAAGCACGTTGGCGACAAGGGCCATGGCGGAGTCGAATTCGCAGCTATTGATGGCTGCGCAGTAAAAGACTCGTTACGTCTTTACTGGTATGGCTTTGAAGGCGCAACCAGGATAGACGGCGCCTATCATCGGCAGATTATCCTGCGAGATCTCCACAACTTCGAGCGAATCTATGCCGTACGGCCGCAAAACCAGCGGTGGCTTGGTGGGTTGCCAAAGAACTCGTTCGAAGTCTGCGACATGATTTTCGAGTTGTGGTTCAACAGCAGCTACGCTGGCGAAATCGCTATGCTGAACGCTGTCAGTGATCTCGTCAGGGAAAATGTCCTTCCAAAAGCGCGTTTTGTCGATATCGACATCGTTGAGGTATCGATCCTGCGCAATCGCGGGTTCATCGAATACTGCGTCGAGACTGCCGACGTGTTTGAGACCGCCCGTGAGCAGACTAGGCTCATTCTACAGGAAAAGGCGCGGCAAGACGCGGCGATGGTCAAGCAAGCAGCGCCCGTGCTGGTGGCAGCGCCCGAGGTCGTGCTTCCCGCCGCGCTGCTCGACCAGCCTGCTGCCGGGCAGACGCCACCCGTGCCGACAAACACCATCGAACCGGACTCATTCCATAAACATTGAACAGCCTGATATCAGCTGGCGGACCCGCGACCGGTGCTCCGCCAGCCGGGCACGTAGGTGCGGCGCAACCACTGCGGACACAGAGCTTGACACCAGAGTGGCCGCTTCCGCGAATATTGCAGTCACCAACCGGAGGTTGGCCCTCCGCGTGCAGCGTAACCATAATGCCGCGCCAGAACACCCAGTGCTGCGATGAGAATGCCCTGCGCCTGCTTCTCGTTGACCGGCCGGCCACCCCAGCCTTGCCGCATCGCCCACTCGCGCACCGAGCGCTGCAGCCCGACGACGTGCCAGACGCAGCCGCCAGCCGGGCTGCCGAGCCCGCCGAGGGCGTTCACTGCCGCGTCGACGCGCCGCCTCGCATCGATCTGCGTCTCCGTCAACTCGGCGCGGTTGCCCTTTGACGGATCGCGATTGAAGCGCATGCAGACGAGTGTGTCGTAGCGAGCGATGGTGAACTGCGCCTGGAAGTCGCGCGCCGCGTCGTGCATCTCGCGGGAGATGGTGCCCGAGCGCAGCATGATGCCGAGCGTGTCGACGGTTCGATGGTGCACGACCGGCCGTCCGTCCGGATCAGCCTCGTACACCGGCTCAAGCATGTCGTCCTGCCGCCGGATGACAGGCAGCCCGGCGACCGCACGTCCCGCTGCGCTTTTCCGTTTCTGCCGCTTCATCACGCCACCTCCCGCCGGCCGTAGAGACGCGTCGCCTCATTGACCAGCGCTTGCCGCGTCCAGGCGTCGCGGATGTCCGCCGGCCGGATTACGACGATCCCCTGCTTCCGCCACGCCGCCCGGCGCATGGCGAACAGCTCCTGCTCCGTCGGCGCGGCTTCGGGAAGGTGCCGCTCCAGGGAGCCGCGCACCGTGCTACGCACGGGCGACCTCACTCAGGATGGCGGCATAGCCGGCGACGTCGACGATGCTGTCGAGATGCGACGGGTCGCGCGTGAGCCGGGCAAGCTTCAGATCGATGAGGCAAAGAGCCACCTGCGCCGGTGTCACCGCGACACCCAGCACCAACGACCAGCGTCGAGCGATATGCGCGAACAGCTCCTGCGGCGGCCCGTAGATGCCTTCGCGGTGCTCGATCACGCC
>Ga0209573_1005273_pt1 | contig 11800 bp, 9 predicted proteins | sample TNRBio252014_DNA_FD_185870 | JGI IMG/M metagenome (GOLD analysis project Ga0209573, IMG submission 185870) | Wastewater treatment Type I Accumulibacter community from EBPR Bioreactor in Madison, WI, USA - TNR Reactor_6/25/2014_ DNA (SPAdes)... | ecosystem: Engineered > Bioreactor > EBPR >...
GGCTGTTCAAATCGGATAGGGCCGGCATCCGCAACCGGCCTGGGGGCGACTGACGCACCGGCTGTACCGGCTGGGTCAGTTCGGCCGACACGGCCATCGGTTCAGCCTGCGAGCCGGGCTCGCTGTGTGGGGCAGGATCTGCCGTTGGCGCAGCCGGTCGCGGCATGCCCCTGCGCAGCTGGGCGAAACGATCCAGAAAGCGCGTGATCTGCGGGGTCTTCCACAGCTGTCGCCGCCACACAACCACTCCGACCGCGCCCAGGGCTGCCAGGCTCAGCAGCCCCGCCCAGAATGCATACGGCGTTGCCGGACGAGCCGCCATCGTCGCCAGCGTCGGCTCAACAGCCATCGGGGGTGGTTCAACCTGAAGATCGGCTGCTGTGCTCAGACCCTCGAGGCCAAGCTCGTCGACGATCCGGATCTGCACCGTGTGCGTCGCGGGCTCGACGATGCCAGCGAGCGGCCAATCGATGACCTCGCCGGCGTCGGCTGCGCGCGCCGCCACCTGCCCATCGACGAGGAGCTCGACCGACGACAGCGCGCGCACGTGACCGTCTGAGAAATTCAGCGTGTAGGGTATCGAAAGCACGTCGTCAACGGCGCCTGGCGTATGCGTGTCGGGCAGGTCGCCAAGCGTCACCGAGGGGGGTTCGACGCGGAGTTGGAAGACAGCCTCGCGAGCGCGCACGACCTGACGATCCGGCAACTCCACAGACAGGCCAAGCCGATGCTGACCGGTCTCGCTCAGGCGCGATCGGTAGCCGATCTGATATTGACCGCGTTCCGCCGCCAGCGCCTCGAACAGGGGTGCCAGGCTCTCATCGCCCTGGAGATAGAGGTGCAGGCCGCCAGTCTCCTCAGCCAGCGTCTTGAGCGCCGCGGCGCCCGGACCTTCCTGAGTGCCCTCGGGCCCAACATAAATCGTGAGGATCTTGATCCCCGCGCTTTGCGCGCGCTGCACCAGGGTGTTGACATCGATCGGCCCGTCGGGTTGGGCTAGGCCGTTCGAGGCATACACGACGACGCGCCGCATCCCCGGGCGCGTCGTGGCGTCACTGGCGATGTCGATCGCGCGTGTTAGCAGAGCGACTGGGTCAGCTGCGCCGACGTACTCGGTGGCGTAGCGCCTGAGCGCCTCAGTGACCGGCCCGCGGGTGTTGGCATGGATCAGCAGCTCTTGTTCGGGCGTGATCAGGCTGATGTCGTCGAGTTCGGGCTGGAGGCCTTCAGGGGAGGCGGCAAAGGATTCGATGGCCAGCCGCAAGTAATCGAGCCGGGAGTTGCCAGTGACATCGCGGGTTTTGAAGGCCGGACCCACGTCGAAGGCGAAGACCGTCTGAACACCCAGGGTCACCGCCTGTACGGCACTCGGTGTGACGGCTTCCCCATTTTCGGTCAGGGTGAAGGCGTCGCCCTGCAGGTCAACCAGGGGCTGGCCTTCGACATCCGTCAGGCTGACATAGGCGAACATCTCCGGAAAATTGTTCGCGTCAACCGCCGTGATGGCGACGACCGGAGCGCCCACAGGTGCCTGCTGTGCTTGCACTGCAGGCGTCTGAGTTGAGAGGCCAGGCGCCAGCGCCAGCGCAGTCAACCCAAACGCCGTGAACAGCCGGACAACGCTTCGTAACATACCGGATCATTCTAGCATCGGGCCTGACACCGACAAATTGCCATAACCCTCACCGACCGAATTACGCTGTGATTCGTAGGGCAAACGTAGGGCAGGCGTACAGGATATTACTGATTTCTAACCACTTTATGTAACTAAGAATCGCCCGTAATTGGCGCTCCCTTGGTCCGATTTGGGGGTTATCCCCCAGTCGAACCAGGGCGGACTCCCGCTCAGGGGCTCGCACGTGGCACCAACAAGCGACAGCGCCGACCTCTGAGCTTCGAGAGGTCGGCGCTGTCGCTTGGGGGACGGGTCACTCAGTGACTGCAACCGGAGCGCTCGCTGCACCCGTCAGTCGACGGAAGGCAAGAGTCCAGATCGTGGTCGTCCAGGTCGTGAGCACGCCTGAGAGTACCCACAATACAGGCACGTAAAGCCCGCAGCAGATGATGGTCGGCAGGAACGTGCCCAAGTCGGGATTGGCGTTGCGTGCGCCGGCCTCGATCAGCAGGACGAGCGTGGGCGCAAAGGCCAGGAGCAGCGGCAACCCGAGAAGCAGCCCGATCACAAGGCTGATCACAAACGTGATGATGCCCAGGATCAGCACCGGCGACCAGTTCTGGCGCAGGAAAGCCCAGCTCTTGCGGAGCGAGTCCATAACGCCAACGCCCTCGAGCACGATGAAGTAATCGGCAAAGTACTGCCAGATGGCGACGACGATGCCCACCGGGATCAGCAGACAGATCAGCGGGAGAAGGCAGAGCATCAACAGACCGCCCGAGAGCACGCCCAGCACCGCCATCACAAGGCCAAAGAGCACGAAGGGCGCGACGATCAGCAAACGCTGCAGGAACAACGGCACAATGTTGCGAACGCCTACCGCCCAGGCTTCACCGAACGTTACCGAGCCCGTGGCGTCGGCCACAGCCGAACCGTGGATCAACCCGCCCGTGCCGATCAACCCGAGGATCGTGACGATCGCGATCAGGAGCAACACGGCGCAGGAGATGCCGATGATCCAGGGCAGATACTGCCCCGGATCCTGCGTGACGAAGCGTTCCAGTTCGGGTGGGAGCTGCGGTGCACCCTGGTCGTCAATCGGAAAGTTCGGGCTGCCTCCGCCGTTGCCGCCACCTCCACCGGAGCTGCCGCTGCGCGAACAGCCTGCGAGGATGCCAAAGATCCACAGAATCTTGTGGCGCCAGGTGATGTGCCATGCACGCCCCAGAATGGCGCCAAAATCGAGAGAAGTATTCATAAAGGCCTCCGAGCCTGTTTGACTGCATCAAGGTATACGCGCACCTTGAGCGCCCGGTTGCGGAATCCGGGCTGGCCCGGCGCCTATTCCCACTCGATCGTGGCAGGGGGCTTTGAGGAAATGTCGTAGACCACGCGATTGATCCCCGCGACTTCGTTCACGATCCGGCTTGAGATGCGTGCGAGCAGGTCGTAAGGCAGTCGGGCCCAATCGGCGGTCATGAAGTCGTCCGTGGTCACGGCTCTGATCGCGCAGGTCTCTTGATACGTTCGGCCGTCGCCCATGACGCCGACCGAGCGGACCGGGAGTAAGACGGCGAAGGCCTGGGACGTGGCCCCGCGGAGCATGTCGGCTGCGCCGAGTTCATCGGTCACGATTTTGTCGGCAGCGCGCAAGGTCTCGAGGCGTTCCCAGGTGAGGTCGCCCAGACAGCGCACGGCAAGCCCCGGCCCGGGGAAGGGCTGGCGCCACACCAGTGCCTCCGGGAGGCCGAGCTCGATGCCGACCTTTCGAACCTCATCTTTGAACATGAAGCGCAACGGCTCGACAAGCTGGAAATTGAGATCCGGCGGCAACCCACCGACGTTGTGATGGCTTTTGATCTTGGCTGCCGTCTGCCGCTCGGGGCCCCGCGACTCGATGACGTCCGGGTAGATCGTGCCCTGCATCAAGAACCTGGCCTCGGCGCCGCCCAGTGCGCGCCGCGCCTCGCGTTCGAAGATTCGGATGAACTTCTCGCCGATGATCTTGCGTTTGGCCTCCGGGTCGGTGACCCCGGCCAGCGCTTCGAGGTATTCCTCCGCGGCGTTGACGGCCACAAGCCGGGCACGCAGAGTCTCGTTGAACGCCCTGACCACGGCCTCGGGCTCGCCTGCGCGAAGCATTCCTGTGTCGACGAAGACACAGGTCAGCTGCCGGCCCACGGCGCGTTGGACGAGCGCGGCAGCGACCATCGAGTCGACGCCGCCGCTCACTGCGGCGATCACCGGCGCGTCTCCGACCCGCGCGCGGATGTCGGCGACGGCGGCCTCGACCATGCTGCCGGGGGTCCAGTCGGAGTTCAGGCCGGCCTCACGGATGAAGTTCGCCAGGATCGTTCGGCCATGCTCGGTGTGGTTGACCTCGGGATGAAACTGGATTGCGAAGATCCTGCGCGCCGGGTCCTCGATCGCAGCGATCGGGCAATTGTCGGAGGTGGCCGTGACAATGAAACCCGTCGGGATGCGATCGACGCGATCGCCATGGCTCATCCAAACCTGAAAGGGTTCGGCCCCCGGGAGGAGTTGGCTCTTGGCCCCAGTCGGGATCAGGGCCGCCCTGCCGTATTCGCGCTCCGACGAGGGCTGAACGTGCCCGCCCAGGGCCCGTGCCAGGGTTTGCAGCCCATAGCAGATGCCCAGGATCGGCTTACCTGAAGAAAGGACATATCCCGGAAGTTGCGGCGCGTCGGCGTCGTAGACCGAATTAGGCCCGCCCGAAAGGATGAAAGCCGCCGGTTGAACGGCCATGACCTTTTCGGCCGGTGCATCCCACGGGTAGATCTCTGAATAGACGTTGAGCTCGCGGATCCGGCGCGCGATCAATTGCGTGTACTGCGACCCAAAATCAAGGATGGCGATAGTGTGCATGCGCCAATGATAGGCGAAAAAGCACGGCCCGCGCGTCGCGCAGGCCGTGCTTTTTCGCCCAAAAGAAACCGACGATCGGTTGGTTATTCAGCAAAGACGATCTGGCCTGAATCCATGTTGCTGATGATCGCCAGCGATTCGATCGGCACATTCAGCGTTTGCAGCAGCGTGCGCCCACCCTCGAACGTCTTCTCGACCAGGGCGCCGATGCCCGTGATCGTCGAGCCGGCCACCTGGGTCAGTCGGACGAGGCCCATGATCGTCTGACCTGTGGCAAGGAAGTCATCGACGATCAGCACCCTCTCGTGGCTGCCGAGCACCTCGGGCGAGACGATGAGTTCGACAGTGCGGCCCTTGGTGTGCGAGGGCGTCAACGTCAAAAAGACCTCGTTGGGCATGGTCACCGGTTTGGCCTTGCGCGCGTAGACGACCGGCAGGTCAAGGTATTTGGCGGTCATCAACGCCGGGGCGATCCCCGAGATCTCGGCGGTGAGGATCTTGGTCGAGCCGAGGTGCGCGAATCGACGCGCCAACTCAGAGCCGCAGGCGTCCATGAGGGCGGCATCCACCTGATGATTGATGAAGCCGTCGACCTTGAGGATGCCGTTGCCAAGGTTGCGGCCGTCGCGTTTGATCCGTTGGATAAGGGCTTGCATGGTTCGCGATTCTAGCAGTGTTTGGCGTTCCCTGTGCCCGCTGCTCACGCGCACACTCTGAGGTGTGGTTAAGATGGCGGCACACAAACTGCTCTATAATGAAAGAGCCGGGTCTGCCCGGCATTGGCTTTTCACAGTGATTGCCGCCGGGATGTCGCGCCGGTCGAGGCGGTTCTGTTGCCGTGGCGCCGCCCCGGCCCGGAAGACCCCGACTGATTCGCCCCAATCGGCAATTGCCCAGCGCAGGTAAACGACATGAGTGGTTCACTACCACCCACACCTCCTCAAGATTACGCCCGAGTGCAGCGCCTGCGCGCGCGACGCGCCAACGCTCCCCGGCTCCCGGGCTGGCTGCTTGGCGGCATGATCGCCCTGTTTGCCGTGGCGACAGTGCTGGCCGGCTATCTGGTGTTCACCAGTGTGCGAGACCTGGTCGCAAGCTTCCAAATCGGGAACCCCAACGGTTTTGCCCCACAGGGGCCGGCCAGCAGTTCGACACCCGGCGCCTCGAACACAGGCGGCGAGACAGGCGTCGTCGGCGGCATTCTGCCGCAAAAATGGCAGGGAAAGTCGCGGGTGACCGTCTTGCTTCTGGGTATCGACCGACGCCAGGGCGAGACCGATCGCGCCTACCGCACCGATTCGATCATGCTGATCTCGATCGACCCGGTGGCGAATACGGCCTCGATGCTGTCGATTCCGCGCGATCTGTGGGTCGAGATGCCCGATGGCTTTGACCCCAACACGATCAACACGGCGAACTTCATTGGCGACGCTTACGAGTTGCCGGGTGGCGGGCCTGAGTTCGCGATGAAGACCATCCGCAACAACCTCGGCGTCAGCGTCGATTACTTCGTCCGTCTGGATTTCACAGCCTTCGAGACGATCGTCGACGCCATCGGCGGGATCGAGATCGACAACCCCTCCGACATCAGCGACCCGGAGTACCCCGACGGCGCTTACGGTTACGAGCCCTTTTATCTGACCGCCGGCGAGCACACGCTCAACGGGCATGATGCGCTGCGCTACGCCCGCACCCGTCACGACGACTCGGACATCAATCGCGCCGAGCGTCAGCAGCAGGTCGTGCTTGCGGTGCGTGACAAGGTGTTGAGCGTCGGCAATCTGCCGACGCTGTTGGCTCAAGCACCCGGGATCTATAACACGCTCCAGGAGAGCATCCAGACTAACTTGACCGTCGAGCAGATGATCGCGCTGGCCCTGCTGGCCCAGGAGATCCCACGCGAGAACATCATGTCGGGCGTGATCGACTATCGCTACGTCACCGAAGAGACCACGGCCGAGGGCCGACAGGTGCTGATGCCCATCCGCGACGAGATCCGTAAGCTGCGTGACGAGCTCTTCGCGATCCCGGCCGCGATCGCGCCGGCCAATCAATCGATCGATCTCGCCGCACTGCAGGCCGAGCGGGCGGGTGTGCAGGTGCTCAACGGCTCGGGCCGCCAGGGCCTGGCGGGCGAGACCTCGACCTGGCTTGCCGCGCAGGGCCTGACGATGCTCACACCGGGCAATGCCGATCGCGGCGACTACCAGTCGTCTGTGATCATCGACTACAGCGGCAATGCGCATCCCGACACGCTGCGCTGGTTGCAGGCGACGTTCAATGTGGCGACCGTCATCAGCGCCAGCAACCCGCCGGATGCCACGATCGATATTCAGGTGGTCGTGGGCCAGGATTGGGCCCTACCCGGAACTGTCACGGAGACGCCCTGACAAGCGGGCCGATCGGGTCGCGGGCGACTGAATCCGCGACGCCTCGATGGGCGTCGATAGGGCACCTGTGTGCTTGTGTCAGCTCGAGGCTTGTTGCTAAAACTAGCGCATGCCTCAACCCAATACACCCCGCGCCCTTCTCGGGCCCATCGATGCCTTGTTGAGTGTGCCCCGGCTGTTGCGTGATCCGCAGGGGTTTTACGATGCCGTGCAGGCCGATGTGGGTGTGCCCGGCAAGGCCATCCGATTGGCGTTCTCGTCCTTTTGCTTTTTGTTTGTTTACGGCTTTGTCACCGGCTGGGCACACAGCCCATTGCAGGCCCTGTACTCGGGGCTCAAGATGCCGATCCTGTTCCTGACCACGATGCTGTTTTGCCTGCCGGCCCTGTACTTCTTCTCGCTCGCGGTCCTGGGGACGCGGCTCGGATTCTGGCAGGCTGTGACCGTCGTCCTGGGGGGGATCGGCGTGACGTCGTTCCTGTTGCTCGGGCTGGCGCCGGTCACGCTGTTCTTCGTGTTGACGTCGAGCGATCAGGCGTTTTTTCAACTCCTGGCCGTCGCCTTTGTCGCGATCAGCGGCTACATCGGACTCTACTTCCTGTGGGGCGGAATGGCCCTGGTCGATGAGACCCGCACCGGGGTCGTGAAGCGGCTGGCGAACTGGATCTTGCGGGCCTGGACCCTGCTCTACGGTTTTGTGGGCTCGCAGATGGCCTGGCGCTTAAGCCCTTTCATCGGCGAGGCGGATCGACCGGCAGAATGGGTCCAGCCGTCGCGGGACAACTTCTATGTGGATGTGATCCGCGCGGTACAACATGTGGTCGGGGTGGACGACTCGCTTATCCTCCCGACGCTTGTGGGGGCCTTGCTGTTCGGCATCGCGCTTGCGGCGCTTCTGGCGCTCAACGGCGCCAAGCCGCGACCGGCGCCCGCTGAGCCGAGCGCGACGACTCTGGGCTGATCCTCGGCCCGCTGCGCGGGATTCCGTTTTTCTGGCAGATCGTCTATGGCTCGTTCGGCGCGTTTGGCATCATCCTATTGTGGCTGGTTCGACGCGCTCCCGCTCGCCTGGCGGTGTTGACTGCATGGATTCCTCGATGAGTTGGGAGTCTCGACGCGAGGTCAGGCGCTCTCACCGATCCACTGGCTGATCAGATCTGCGGCCTGTGTGAGATCCGTCGCAGCGGCCTCAGGCACGATGGTGTCGCGATGCGCGACGTTGGCCGGATGATCGGCCTGGGCTGTCAGCCAGATGTGTCGCATCCCGACCAGTTGAGCGCCGAGGATGTCTGCGCCCAGCGTATCGCCGATCATCACCACCGAAGTCGGGGCGAGGCCCCAGGCATTGAGCACGACCTCGAAGGCGCGCGGGTTGGGCTTTCGTATGCCGATCGCGGCCGAGATCACGATCGGTTCGAGTTGCGCGCGCAGCTCGAAACGATCGAGGAGCCGCTCTACGTTTGCAACGTCGGCGGCGTTCGAAAGCAGGCCGACGCGCAGCCCGAGGCCGCGCAGTCGCGTGAGGGTCTCGTAGGCCGCGGGCATCAGGCGCCAGCGTGACTCGCTGAACGCATAGTACGCCTGCAGCGCTCTTCCGAGGTCGGCGCCCTGCAGCGGCGGCGCGCCAAGCTCTTGGAGCGTGCGGTTGAGCACGAAGGCTATGGTATATTCCACGAAATTCGCCTGGCGTTGGTCATCGAACACCTGGAAGTTCTCGGTAAAGCGATTGAGAAAGGCCCGCTCATCCAGTCGATAGCCCTGCGACGACAGCTCGGTGTAGAGATCGCGGCGCATCCGCGGCAGGATCCGACCCCAACGATGATCATCATCGGAATAGATCAGGGTCGAACCGAGATCGAAGATCACGCCCTCAATCATTGACAGCCCCCTATGAACACAGAATTGCTCATCAATACCCTGCGCGTGGATGCCGACTTGCTGCAGCGTCGAGAAGTGCGTCGCTGCAACCTCGATGAGTGCCAATCGACCTGTTGCAGCGGCGGCGTCTACATCTCCGTGCGCGAAGCGGAAGATATCCTCGCCCATGCCGCTGTGATCCAGCCCTTCTTGCCGGAGGCTCGGCGTGATCCGGCGCTGTGGTTCGACGGCAGCCGCGAACCCGATGACGATCACCCGGTCGGCGAGCCGTGCACCGGGACGAGCGTGATCGACGACCCGACCCACCCGGCCGGAACGACCTGTATCTTCCTCGGCCCGGATCGCCTGTGCGCGTTGCAGAAAGCCTCGATCGAAACAGGCGAACACCCCTGGCGCTACAAGCCGTATTATTGCGCACTTCACCCGCTGGTCTGGGATGAGAAGATTCTGGTGTTGGCCGAGGGCAGCGAGGTCTATCTCGAGGGCGGGAGCTGTAGCCGGCCGGCACCGGGCGCGCCCATTCAACTGGTCGATCTTTTTGACGATGAGCTCAAGCTCGCGCTCGGAGAGGGCGGGTACGCCGAACTGCGCGAGGTCGCGCAACAGCGCAACGGCGGGGCCTGAAGCGCGGGCGACGAACGACGCGGGACGGATACCGACGGTTGATCAACCGTCGGTATCCGTCCCGCGTCGTTCGTCGCCTACAAGATCAGTCCGTTCCGGCGGCGGCGATGCGTGTCTCGCGCTGAAGTTGGCTGATCCGCGCGAAGCCGACCATCCGCTGCAGTTCCTCGTCCCACAGACGCCAATTCAATGTGCGAAGGCTCTGGCCGAGGGTCAGGGTCTTGCAGTTCTGGAAGAGCGGGTTTTCTCGGAAGCACCGCTCGAGCTCGTAATTGGGCACGCGTGGGCTGAGGTGGTGGATGTGATGGAAGCCGATGTTGCCCGTGAACCATTGCAGGATCGGCGGCAACCTGTAGAACGAGCTCCCCTCGACCGCGGCCTGGAAGTAGTCCCAATCGGGATGCGGCTTCCAGTACGTCTCCTCGAACTGATGCTGGACGTAGAACATCCAGACGCCGACGACCGACGCGGGGAGCAGGATCGCGCCCTGCACGACCGTGAACGTCTCCCAACCCAGCAGCGCTGAGAGCACGATCGCGACAAGCAAGATCGCCAGGCTTGTCAGATGCACGCCCCGGCGTTCGCGCTCCGGGTCCGACTTGAGCGGAAAGCGGTTGATCACCAGAAAGAGGAAGGGCGCGCCGATCAAGAACAGCACAAACGGATGACGATAGAGGCGGTAACGGAGCCGGTCGAACCAACTCAGGTTCATGTACTCGCGGACCGTGAGTGTGTCGACGTCTCCGATGCCGCGCCGATCGAGATCGCCCGATGTGGCGTGGTGGATGGCGTGGCTGCGGCGCCAGCTGTGATAGGGCGTGAAGGTGAGCACGCCCAACACCAGGCCGATCCGGTCGTTCCACTTTTGATCCTTGAAGAACGAGCTGTGGGTGCAATCGTGGAAGATGATGAACAGTCGCACAAGCATGCCGGCGGCGGGCAGTGCCAGCAGCAAGGTCACGGGCCACCAGCCGGCCTTGAACGCCCAGGCCATGGCGACCCACAGGGCAAGATATGGGACGAGCGAATTGGCGAGCTGGCCGAGGCTGCGGCGCAGATCGGGGTTCTGATAGGGCGCTGTGAGCTTCACCCACGCGCGTGAAGGTTTATTGGAGATTTCGTTCATTGTGTGGGCCTTTCCACCCGGGGCGACCTTGTGGGCCGCCAGGAAGCGGACATCGCTGCGCGGCGATGCCAGGGGCGCTGCGACGCGCCGATTGTCAGGATGTGGGCAGGAAGGCAGAGGCTAGCAGAGCAGGGGCGAGCGGACGCTGGCGCGCGAGTCGCCGGCGACATGCCAGCGCGATGCACACAGGATCGTTGGGGCCACCACCGGTGCGAGGACGGCCGGCATGGCGCGGGCCGTCAACGCGACGACGGCCGTCACGAGTTCGATGATGGCAGCGACGGCCGCCCACTGCTGCCAGGCCTTGGGGACAGACCGATTGTTGGACGGCCCGCACATCGCCTGGCGGCAGGCTTCGAGATTGCGATGGCATTGGGCCACATACAACGCGATCAGGGCGATCTGGTTGTAAGCGGCTGGAACGGGCCCGGTCTGCGTTGGCCCGCTAGCCATCGTGGCTCGAAACCGCGTCTCGAAGCCGGTGAGGCAGGCCTGCGCCTGAGTGAGCGCCTGACTGAGCTGGGCGCGATAAGCCTGGGCGGCGTCGCCGTTGACGAAGATCGGTGGAACGCCGAAGCTCGGCCGCCAGGCGGCAAGGTTCAGATCCTGCTTCAGGCGCCGCTGGGCAGCATCCCACTGACGCATGCGCTGGGCGTTGGCCTGCGCCAACGCCTGGAACAACGCATCGGCGTCCTGCTCGATGCGGTCCCAAACCAGGTCCATAGGGATCGTATTCGCCCACATACCCATGCATTGTAACCGGTTGGCGTTGAGCCACCAAGAGGCATCCTCAAATCGCGGATCCTCGGCTAGAAGTTCGACGTCACGTCGATCAGCCCGCGTTCGCGCGCCAGGTGATCGAAGTATTGGAACGTCAGGGCCGCCACGCCGATCAGGGCCAGCGAGATACCCGCCAGCGTGAGCAGCAGGTCGCCGTTGCTCCAGGCTGAGAAGGTCGGGAAGGCCGCAGCCGAGGCGCCGAGCAGCGCGCGTCGGATCAGTTCGAGCCAATACGTGATCGGCAGGGCGTAGGCGACGGGCTGGAGCCAGGCCGGCAGCAGGTCGATCGGGTAGATCGCGCCGCTGAAGAGATAGAATGCGGCTGCGAAACCTTCGCCGACGAACCACGGCTCCGAACGAATCGAGAGCGTCCACATGCCGATCGTCACACCGAGCGCCGAGAGCGCCACCAACCCGAGCGCCATGGTCAGAGCGAACAGGCCCCAATCGACGCGCAGCACAGTGATCGGGAGCTGAAAGAAAACCGCGCCGATACCGAGC
>Ga0209573_1005275_pt1 | contig 11784 bp, 8 predicted proteins | sample TNRBio252014_DNA_FD_185870 | JGI IMG/M metagenome (GOLD analysis project Ga0209573, IMG submission 185870) | Wastewater treatment Type I Accumulibacter community from EBPR Bioreactor in Madison, WI, USA - TNR Reactor_6/25/2014_ DNA (SPAdes)... | ecosystem: Engineered > Bioreactor > EBPR >...
CCGGACTTCTACCTCTCAGGCGATTCAGTATTCTTTTCTGGGCATCTTTCTGCTCTTCAGTCTGGCCGCGGGGTTGCTGGTGGTGGCAGTACACAGGGGCCAAGGGATGAAGGGGTAAAAAAGGGCCGAAATTCCGATAGGAACACCGGCCCCTTTTCTGTTTGCAGTTGAGGGGCTGACTGTCTACGTGCTTGCCGCTTACTGATTGTCCGCTTTCTCGTCATCCCACAGATCGTCCACGGAGAAGGGGTCCGCAGGGGTATCTGCATCCATTTCGTCCACATCGTCCGCGTCTATCAGATCGCTCTCGTCCACGCTCATGCTATACTCGGCGACAGATTCCGGCGCTTTGCGGGACGATTCCCAGCCGGTGTAGCTGGAAGAGGTGGACGCAGCATAGCCACTATTGCCCATGCGGAATTCACCTTCAAAGAAAGCACCTTCCTCCACAGCCAGTGTGGCGGCCTGGGCTTTGCCCCGCATCTCGCCAGTGGCGCGCACGGTGAAGCGTTCGTCACAGGCGATCTCGCCGTTGGCTGAGCCGGCGATAACCACGTTGCGTGCCCGCACTGTGGCCGACAATGTGGCGTTTTCAGCCACTGTCACTGTCCCATTGCACTCGATCTCACCTTCAAAGGTTCCTTCGATGATCAGGTCGGAGTCCGAACGGTACTTCCCTGTGAAATGAGATTGGGCATCGATCACTGTGGCCTGACCAGTGGAACGGGCCTGGCGGCTGCCGGTTTGCACGGGCAGATCGGGGTAGGGCAGATTTTCTCTTGCAATGTTGCTCATCGCTGGAATACTCCTCGTTTGTTCATTTATCACAGCCGGCGGCACGGGTGTCGAAGCTGGGGGGAAAGGACTTTCCGCAGACTGATTGTAAGATTGGTTGTAGTAGGCGTCAGCCGCTTCTGCGGGCGGAGCAGGATAGGGTGGATCGCTCTGGCTTGGTTGCGCTTTGCTCTCATACCAGCTAGCCGCACTCAGTTCCTGGCTCTTTCCTGCCGTCTTTGATTCGTCGCCCTGTTTGTCTCGTCGGAAAAGTTGCATTGTTTTGTCTCCACGCAAATTCGCGTAATTCTTGTGAGAATACCAGACCCAACCCAACCATGCAAAAAGTGCCATCCGTCAGGTATTCTATTGAGCATTCTGCCAACTGCTGAACCCCTACTTCTGGCTATAACGCATCCCGATCGATGTCTGTTCCCCGGCAAAAGATGCGATAATCGCCGCCACAGGGTCAGCTTTTCGCCCCAACGCCCCGATTGGCCTACGGCTGATTATCGATTGACCTTCGGCAGATAGACGTTTGCCGGTGTTGCCTCTGGGGGATGGGTCGATGTGGGTGTGACGGTCGGCGTGGATGTGGCGGTTGGTGTGGGTGTCGAGATGGCTGGGGGGTGGTCATAGGCCAGCACCAGTTGGGGCGGGTCGCTGCCCTCTCTGGACGAAACATCCAGACCGTCACTGCCGGTCGAATCCAGCGTCAGCGTGGCCCATTCGCCAAAGAAAGATTGCAAGGCCACGGACAACGATGCACTGATCCACTCGCCCTGCGCGTCGCCAGAAAAAACGCCCAGGCTTGTCTTTGCCAAGGCAGGCCGCCCGTCGAAGACAATCGATGCCTCGTCCCAATCAGCCCCGTTGGTCAGGCGAATCTCTTGTGTACTGGTTGACTGGGCATCGTTGCTGTCGGCCACCCGCATGCGCAGTTGGGCCGAACGCAGGGTTGCCCCGGTCAATCCGCTCAGATCGAAGCGCAGATAGGCGATCTTTTGGGGGCTGCCGTCGATTTCCAACAGCGCCTCTGTGCCATAATTGGTGGTGGGTGCGCTGGCGTCGACAAAGGCATCGGCCAGAGGCTGCAAGACGACAGTGGCCTGGGGCGTGGGTGTCTGGGTAGGCTCCGCCGCGTGTTCCAGGGTAAAGTTGTCGATCAGAGTGCCGGATCGGTTGATGAATTGGAAACGCATCTGCGCATCATCGGCTTCGATCAGCAGCGCGCCGTAATCCCCGTTGTAGCGAACTTGGCTGCCCGCAACTGGCGCGCCAAAGGTCCGAATCCCAGCGCCACCCAACCCGTTGACAAAATAGGGGAAACCGTCGAGCATCACCCGCTCATAGGTGTGGTCGTGCCCGCTCAACACCGCGTCTGCGCCCCACGCCTGGTAGGGCCATTGCAGGATCGGCTGGGAGCCATGCAGGGAGGATGAGTAGATGGTGTGGTGCATGGTCGCCGGGGTCTATCTCTTCAACCTGGCCGGGGGCAGCGCATGGGAGTTCCCAGAGGCGTGGAATCTAGGCTTGCGCGCCCCCATCGACGAATTTCAGCGTTGGGTCATCGGCAACCGCAGTTGGCATCCGGTCTTTGTCTATTTCTTTGATCCCCTCAGCGACGCCATCGACAGCAGCCTGCGCGGGGTAGAAGCCTTCTTGCTTGGCCTGCCCTGGTATACAATCGTCCTCGCATTCTTTCTCTTTGCCCAGCGCACGGGCGGACTCGCCACAGCCCTGACCGCAGCCGCGGCCCTGCTTTATATGGGTTTCGTCGGCCTGTGGAGCGAATCTATGCAGACGCTGGCGCTGATGGGTGTCTCCGTCGGCATTACTCTCACCCTGGCCCTGCCGCTGGGCGTCTGGTCCGCCCGCAGCAACCGGGTGGAGATGCTCCTACGCCCTCTGCTGGATACAATGCAGACAATGCCGGCCTTCGTCTATCTGATCCCGGTGTTGCTCTTTTTCGGGGTTGCTCGTGTGCCCGCGGCCGTGGCAACGGTCATCTACGCGCTGCCCCCAGCCATCCGCCTGACCAGCCTGGGGCTACGTCAAGTCCCAGTGAACAGCCTGGAGGCCGCAACCGTCTTCGGCTCTATGCCCTGGCAGAGTCTTGTGAAAGTGCAGATACCCCTGGCCCTGCCCGCCATTCTGACCGGCGTCAACCAGACAATTATGATGGCCCTGGGCATTGTGGTCATCGCCGCGCTGATCGGCGCGGGTGGGCTGGGACGGGAGGTGATGATTGCGTTGCAGCGCCAACAGGTGGGGCGGGGCATGGAGGCAGGGCTGGCGATTGTGGCGTTGGCGATTCTGCTGGATCGCACGGGCGAGGCGCTGAGCCAGTGGGTAGACCCCTCCCGCCTGGGCAAGCAGCGACGACGTTTTCTGTTTCTGCCTGACAAGTGGGCGCGTTACGACTGGGCAATTCGAGCGGAGGATGTGCTGCTGGCAATAGGTAGCGCGATGGCGCGTCTGGCGGTTCTGTTGACCCGCGGGTTGCTGGCTCCGCTGGCCGTTCTGGGGTTTGACTCCACCCAGCGGCAGAGACTGGCGGAAAGATATGCCTATTGGGTGGGGAGTCTGCTCCTACTGCTGGCGCTCAATTTGTGGGGCAATGGGACTGGCTCTATCGCCTTTCCCGATGGCTGGCAGATCAATCTGCGCGACGGCGTAGACGCGGCGGTGCGGTGGATGCGGGACAATCTCTATCGTATCGGTAACCTGCCCATTGGCACAGGCCCTTTCAGCGATTTCATGACGATCTACGCCATCATTCCCCTGCGCCACCTCTTCCAGGACGTGCTGCCCTGGCCCCTGACGTTCTACGCGGTGGGGGTGTTGGCCCGGCGGCTGGGCGGCTGGCGGCTGGCAACCTTTTCGGTTGTCGCGCTTCTTCTGATCGGCCTGCTGGGGATGTGGACACTGGCCATGGATACCCTCAGCCAGACGCTCATCGCCGTCTTTCTCGCCCTGGCGATTGCCATCCCCGTGGGCATCTGGGCCGCCCGCAATGACACCGTAGACTTTCTCCTGCGCCCAGTGTTGGATGTGCTGCAAACCATCCCCTCTTTCGTCTTTCTCGTGCCGGTAGTTATGCTTTTCAATGTGGGCCGGGTTCCGGGTATCATCGCCTCTGTCCTCTATACCGTGCCCCCCGCCATCCGTCTGACCAATCTGGGCATCCGTCAGGTCTCGGCCCAGACAATCGAAGCCGCCGAATCCTTTGGCTCCACACCCCGCCAGATCCTCTTCAAAGTGCAACTGCCCCTGGCCCTGCCCTCGATTCTGGCCGGGGTCAACCAGACAATTCTGCTGGTGCTGGCAATGGTGATTATCGCTGGGCTGGTGGGGGGCGCGGGGTTAGGGCTGGAAGCGGTCATCGGCCTGGCAAAAAACCAGACCGGCCGCGGGATCGAGGCCGGTCTGGCGATTGTCCTATTGGCGATGGTTTTAGACCGAATTACCCAGGCGTGGGCGGGGAAGAGGAGGAAGTAGATATTGGGTATTGGATATTTGGCGTTCGAGAGTTACTGGTGAACAGTGAGCAGTGATTAGTACTGCTCACTGTTCACTTTCACCCCGCCAACGCTACTACGAAATACCCAATACTGAATCCCTATTTCACCCACCCCTGCCAGACGCTTTCATTGGCGGCAATCCACTCAGCCGCGGCCTCGTCAATGGATTTGCCGTCCACTTCTACCGCGGCGATCATTGCGATCTGATCGTCGGTGCTGTAGTTAAAATTGCGGAGCAGGTTGTAGGCGTCGGGCGCGGCGTCCTTCAGCCCGGCCCAGACGATTTTGAAGAGGGTATCCGCCGGATAGTCACAGTCCACACCGCCGCTGCTGGCTTTGGCGTAGCATTCGTCGCTATACTCCGGCAGGCTGACACGGGTCAGGTCGTATTTGGCGAAGATGGAATGGGGTGTCCAAAAGTAGAAAAGCACAGGCTCTTCCCGGCTGTAAGCCGAATCCAATGCGGCCAGAATCGCCTCCTCGGAACCGGCGTAGGTCACTTGCAGGTCCAACCCCAGATTGTCCACAATCGACTCGTCGTATTGCACCCAACTGGGATCGCCAGAGAGGAACTGGCCTTTGTCGCCGGTTTCCGCAGTCTTGAAGAGTCCAGCCAGTTCGGGATTTTTGAAGCCTTCCCAGGTTGCCAGATCGGGATGGGCGGCGACGACGTAGCTGGGTTCGTACCAGCCGATGCGCCCGACAACCCCCAATCCACCCACATTTTCCACCGCTTTCTGATCGTCGATATATTGGGCCACATTCTCTGCATGACCAGAGGGCCAGACTTCCAGGCTGGCGGAGATGTCTCCATTGGCCAGGGCGGGCCATTGGGCATTTTCGTCAATCGTGACAATCTCGACGGTATATCCCATCTGTTCTTGCAACAATTGTTTGGCTACAGCTACGTTCACCTGAGAGCCAGTCCAGGGATTTTCCGCCAATTTGATGGTGATCTTCTGGGCCGGGGTAGTCGCGCGCTCTGCCCCACTGTTGGCGGTCTGAGGCGCGGGAGGCGCAGCACAACCGGTGAGCAGTAAAACGAGCAGGAGAATCAGTGTCGGGATGCGGAACAGGAGCACTCGTCGCGGTTTCATTTTTGCCTCCAACAGGTGTTTCAATAGGTGTTTGGCACTGTCAATGCAGTTGATCACACTTTTACGTACAGTCCACGATAGCTCTTGGCTTGCTTTTGATGTAACCTTTCTACAGGCAGACAAACAACACAGCTCATCTGGCTCGGCAATGTCTCCCCCGCATTGCCGAGCCAGTGTCAACAATCTACCTGTTCTGCCCACAAAAGCGACGGTCTTGCGACCGTCGCCTTTCTTTTGTAGAGCGGCACTGACGGGGCGCTCTACAGGCTTGCTAATGGCCCCTGGTCCATTGTAGCCTGATAGACGCGCTCCAGGCGGGGAACAATCTGCTCCCAGGCAAAATGGGATTCGACGAACTGGCGTCCAGCGATGCTCAACCCCGCGCAAAATTTTCCACCGTTAGCCTGATCTGCCAAGAGGCGAAGCACCCCCTGGGCAAATGTTTGCGGCTCATCGCCAATCAGCAACTCTCGGCCATCTTGCAGGCCCAACCCCTCCACACCCAATGAAGTGCTGACCATAGGTTTGCCGCTGGCAAGTGCCTCCAGCACTTTGAAGCGGGTGCCGCCGCCCACGCGCAGGGGGACGACATAGACCGCAGCCCCGTGGATATAGGGGCGCACATCTTCCACGGCACCGGTGATCTCAACCCCCGGCAGATTCATTACAGCGTTCAGACGGCGATGGGGGTTCATCCCAACCACCTGTAGACAGACATCGGCTCTTTGCGCCTGAATCAGCGGCAGCACCTCCTGGACAAACCAAAGAATGGCATCCACATTGGGCCGGTAGTCCATCTTGCCCGTAAAGACAAGGATGGGACGCATCTGCGCAGCTTCAGGGGGTGTAAAAGGGTACTCGTCCAGATCGATCCCATTGGGGACAACATCAACCAGGCGGTCCGGGACAAGTTGGACCAGAGCCGAACGATCTGGCTCACTTACCGCAACAACCGCATCCGAACGGCTACAAATCATCTGCTCGTAACGGTATAGCTTTTTCCACTGAAACAGACTGTAACAGGCCGCCAGCCAACGCAACGGATTGCCCAGATCGATCAGCGCCGAGCGCTTTTGCAGCAGATATTCAGCGTTGTGATCATCAAAGATCAGGCGTGCACCGGGCTGGTTCTCTGCTGCGGCCAGCCCATAGGCGGCCATCTCAATCCCCTCGGCCTGGATCAAATCGTACTCATCTCCAGCCAAAAGCGTGTAGAGACGGCTGTAGGCATCCGGGCTTTCCAGCCGCAGCCCCATATCCGGGCGGCTGGCGACCAGAGTATCCACAGCGCGGCGGGCCAGAGAACGGGCTGGCTGGGGCGCAGTCACCACACGACGGCAGAGTGCGGGCAGATGACCACCGGCCTGGATCTGTTCGCCGGGAGCCAGAAAGGTGAAGAGATCGACGGTATGCTTTTCCACCAGCAGACGGATAAGATTGTAGTTACGGATTGTTGTCCCTTGCCGGGGGGGATAGGGCAACTGGGGTGTCAGAAAAAGTATTTTCATATAGGCGAGCTATGAACCCGCGGTTACCGGCAACGTTTGTCCCTGGGCCACCGCTTCATAGACTTGCAGAGTCTCCGCCGCGGCCCGACTCCACGTGAAGACGGCAGAGCGCTGCAAACCCTTCTCACGCATCTCGGCGTGGAGATCATCATCCACCAGCAGGCGGCGGATGGCAACCGCCATCTCTTCCCAATTGGTAGGATCAAACATCAGCGCTGCATCGCCCACAACCTCGGGCAGGCTGCTGGTATTGCTGACGACGGTGGGTGTGCCGCACGCCATTGCCTCCAATGGCGGCAGGCCAAAACCCTCGTAAAAGGCCGGGTGGACGTGGCAGCGTGCGCCCACATAGAGCTGATGCAGATCCTCGTCACTAACCCTGCCGACAAAAAATGTCGAATCTTGCAAGCCCAACTCATCAACAGTTTCGTAGACTTTTTCGTAGAGCCAGCCCTGTTTACCCGCCAGCACTAGGGCGGTGTCGAGCAGATTGTATTTGGTGCGCAGGTGATGGAAGGCTTGCAGCAGACCACCGATATTTTTGCGCGGCTCAATGGTGCTGACAAAAAGAATGTAATTGGTCGGTATAGAGAAACGACGGGAAACCGCGGCCTGGGTTTCGGCCAGGGGCAGGGGACGATAGAGAGAGGCGGCAGCTTCGTAGATAACGCTGATTTTGCTCTCCGGCACGCCCAACTGACCAATCACATCGTTTTTTGTGCTGTGGCTCGGTACAATCACATGGCGAGCATGGCGCACCCCCCGATCGATCTGGCTGTAATAGGTGGCGTGATCTTTCGTGAGAAAGTGGGGCCAGCGCAAAAAGGCCAAGTCGTGTACAGTGATAATCGAGGGCAGATTGCTGTAGAGGGGGGGGATAAAGTCCGTACAATGGATCAGGTCCAGATTGTGGAAGAGCAACTCAGCCGTAAGCAGTGGCTGCTCCAGCCTGGAGTGAACCGGCGTGTAGAGTGTCTTGCGCTGGAAGTTAGGCGCGTCAACCAGCGGCTCTCGATCCTTGCGATGTTGAAAAATCGTGTACCGATTCTCCTGATCGGCTTTCGCCAACTCATCCAGCAAAAAGAGTGTGTACCGCCCAATCCCCGCGCGTTGGTGATAAGTTAGACGAGCGTCAATACCGAAGCGCATAAGTCACCAATGGGTGATTGGGACATACTGCTGACAGGAGTTTCAGGGCGGATAGAAGCCGCCAAATGCAAACAGATAACGATTTTCTCTATGTGCCAACATTGTAGCAGCCAGCGCACGGTTGGTCAAATCAACTGCCGCCCTTCCCCGTATCTGTTTGGGTGGAGTCGTTTCAAATGGTATAATCCACAGAGCGTTGCTTGGGATCACAATTGTAACCCCTCGATGGAATAGGACCGGGAATGGATATTGCGCAACTGGCCCAAATGGTCAATTGGCTGGACGAAGAACATCGCCGCGATCGGGCTGAAATTGCCCGTTTGCAGCAGCAGGTGGAGGGCCAAACTGCCGATATTGTGGAGCAGGCCCGGCGTATTCAGGACTTGGAAGGACGACTGGCCGGGACCACCGCCCAGTTGGGCCGCTTTACCCAACTGGAACAGCAAATTCAAAATGTAAAGACGGAGTTTTCCCTGCTGGTCAGCCGGGAAGAAGAGGTTCGTGCCCAGGCTGTACGCGATCTGGAACGGACCAGACTGGGTGACCGGGAGGCGCTAACCCGGGAGATCGGCGAAGTACGCCGGGAATTGCCCCGCATTGGCCGGGTGGAAGAGACTGTCAAAGTGCGCAAAGCCGAGGAAGAACGGTTGATCGAGATGATTATGGCCGGGCGCAATCAGATCAACGTCTTGGCCAAAGACATCGAAGATCGGACCCGACAGATTCCCTTTTTGGCCGAGCAGCGCTCTTCAGATTCCAAACGGGTAGCTCAATTGCAGCAGGAGACGGTGGAACTCTTCAAGCGCACGGAAGCACAGATCGGTCGGATCGCTGTCGTGGAAGAAGCAACCCGCCGTCTGGCCACAGAAACCGAAAAGTGGCGGCCCGTCTTCACCCAAATCCGGGAAGAGCAGCAGGCATTTATGGAGCGCATCCGCATCGAAACGGTGGAGCGGCTTTCGGTGCTGAATCGCTGGCAGGAGATCATTGACGATCAGCGCTCCCTGGTGGCAAAAGGCCAGGAGCAGGTCCAGGGCTTTGCCCAGCAGGTGGAAGTCGCGCGGCGCGCGGTTCAGATGATCAACGACTTCCAGCAGGTCATGCGTCGAGATCAGGCCCAGGTGCAGGAGCTACAGCGGCTGGCCGAAGAGCGCATCCGTCGAGAGATGGATGAATTCCGCGAGGATTTCGAAAAGCGCCGTCGCAAAGAAGACCTGCGCCAGGAACATCTCTGGCGGGAGCAGGACAAGATCAATAAAGAAATGCCGGAACCCTTTGGCCCCATTCTCCACGACCTAAAAGTCCACGAAGAGCTACTTCGCCAGCTCTGGAAATTGCAGGAGAGCTATGGCGTGCGCTCCCTCAACGCGGCCCAAGCCTGGTTGGATGGGCTGCAAGAGAGCCTGCACGAACGGGACGAACAGATGAAAACGTTGGAAGACGAATGGCAGAAGCAGCGGCGCAACACTGAACTCTACGCCAGCCAGAACAACACCCGGCGCACGGCTGGTATCGTCACCGGCGCGCCCCCCGCGGAGCGCTAACCCCAGCCCATGCGTGTCATCGCCACCGCCGGCCACGTGGATCACGGCAAGTCCTCCCTCGTCCAGGCCCTCAGCGGTATCAACCCGGACCGACTGGCCGAAGAGAAGGCCCGGGGCCTGACGATTGATCTGGGCTTCGCCTGGATTGAGCTTCCCCTCCCCGGCCAGGAAACCCCCGAAACGATTGGCATTGTGGATGTCCCCGGCCATATCGACTTCATCAAAAATATGCTGGCGGGCGTGGGCAGTGTGGACGCGGCTGTGCTGGTCATCGCCGCGGACGAAGGGGTGATGCCCCAGACGCGGGAGCATCTGGCGATCCTCGACCTGTTGGCTGTGCCCACCGGCCTGGTGGCGTTGACCAAAGCCGATCTGATCGACGACCCGGAATGGCTGGAACTGGTCGAGTTGGAAGTCCAGGAACTCCTCGAAAAGACCCGGCTGGCAAATGCGCCGATTGTGCCGGTCAGCGCCCACACGGGCGCAGGGCTGGACGATCTGCGCGCTGCCCTCGCCGGTCTGCTGGGGGAACTCCCTCCCCGCCGAGACCGGGCACGCCCCCGTCTGCCCATCGACCGCATTTTCAGCATCTCCGGTTTTGGCACAATCGTCACCGGCACACTCAGCGACGGCCATTTCGCTGTGGGTGATCCCGTAGAGATTCTGCCCGACGGCCCCAGCGGGCGCATCCGAGGCATCCAGAGTCACAACACCGCCATACAGCGGGCCGCGCCGGGCAGTCGGGCCGCCATCAATCTGAGCGGCGTGGCCGTGGATGAAATTCAACGGGGCCAGGTGGTGGTGAAGCCAGGCACGCTGCGCGCCACAAAATTATTGGATGTCTCCTTCCGTCTGCTGCCTGACGCCCCCAAACCCCTGACCCACAATTTGCAGGTAGACTTCTTCAGCGGCGCATCCGAGACGCCTGCGCACGTGCGGCTGTTGGGCGTGGAAGAACTCTCCCCCGGCGGGGACGGCTGGCTGCAAGTGCGCCTGGACCGTCCTGTGCTGGTAGCAGCCGGGGATCGCTACATTCTGCGCCAGCCCTCACCCAGCGCCACCCTCGGCGGCGGTGAAGTGTTGGACCCGCACCCCCGCCGTCGCTATCGCCGTATGGACCCGGCCGCGTTGGAACGTCTGGCAACTTTGGCCGCGGGCGCGCCGGACGAAATTTTATTGCAAACTCTGGAACGTGCGCCTCTGCTTTCCGTGGCCGACCTCATCGGGCAGAGCGGGTTGGGCACAGAGCCGGGGCAGGAAGCACTGGTCGCGCTGGAAGCCGCCGGGCTGATCACCCGTCTGGACAACGGGCGGCTGCTCCTGGCACACGCCACCCACGCCAGCCTGCTGGACAATCTCACCGGTTTGCTGCACACTTTTCATACGGCCCACCCATTGCGACAGGGGATGGCCCGGGGCGAAGTGCGCAGCCGTCTGCGGGTGAAGGGCGGGCGCACTGCTGCTGCTGAACTGCCTCTGCGTGCTTTCAACGATTGGGTGGAACTGGCTGTGGCCGCGGGTCTGATTCAGGCCAACGACGGGGTTCTCTGGCTGGCCGACCACCAGATTCGCTACACTGACGCTCAGTCTCAGGCAATGCAGCGCACACTGAACGCATACGCCGCCGCCCCTTTCTCCCCACCCAACGCGGGCGACACCCTGGCTCTGTTGGGCAACGACGAGGAACTCCTGGAATCACTGGTGGAGCAGAACCTTCTCCTGCGTATTTCTGGTGGCGTCTATTTCCGTCCGGGTGATTTCGACACAGCCATCGAGCGCATCGCCGCCTTTGCCCGGGAAAACGGCTCTGTCACCCTGGCCCAGACCCGTGACCTCTTCGACACCAGCCGCAAATATGCCCAGGCCCTGCTGGAAGAGATGGACGCCGGGCGCATGACCCGGCGGGTGGGGGACGAGCGGGTACTGCGGTAAGACGGCAGACCGCAGACCGCAGACAGCAAATTACTCCCGAAAGGAAAACCTATGGCACTCCTCGACAGTTACACCGAACGCAAGGCGAAGGTGCTGGCCCAGCGCCGGGACGATCTGACGGCCAGTCCGGAGGCGGCATTTGTGCCGTTGAAAGCCACATCCCACGCCGCGGGGATTACGGGTGTGCGGCCTGTGCAGATGGGCCAGTACATTATCATTAGCGACTCCGCGCCAGGGTTGGCAGGCCATTCCCTCG
>Ga0209573_1005276_pt1 | contig 11783 bp, 9 predicted proteins | sample TNRBio252014_DNA_FD_185870 | JGI IMG/M metagenome (GOLD analysis project Ga0209573, IMG submission 185870) | Wastewater treatment Type I Accumulibacter community from EBPR Bioreactor in Madison, WI, USA - TNR Reactor_6/25/2014_ DNA (SPAdes)... | ecosystem: Engineered > Bioreactor > EBPR >...
GGCATGCGAACTCCTCAAATCATGGTTGACGCAAAATCAGGCCAGGGCCTGCTGGATCAGGCTGAGCGTGGCCGGGCCGGGCTGAGGGCCCTGGTAGCTGCCCACCACCTGGCCTTGTGGGTCGATGACCACCACCGCCGCCATCTTGCCCGTGTCCTTGGCCTTAAATGCCTTGGTTACCGCGCCGTTCCAGTCGGGCAATAGAAAGACGTAGTCGGCCGGGTCGTAGCCCTTGGGAATCTCACGCGCTGCCTGGTCGTAGGCCTGTTCCAGCATCGGCTTGACAGCGCCGTGCAACAAACGGGGCACGATGCTCAGATCGAGCACGCTGACCAGCACCACCGGCTTAGGATCAGGATAGATCGGCCGCACCGCTGTGTTGATCTCGACCACAGCCTGCACGGTCTCGCGGCCATGGAAGACCAGTCCCAGCACAGCGCCCTGGCAGCTGGCAGGGCTGATCTGGCGGCCTGACTTGATGGTGGTGAGCGAAAAATTGGGGGCCGGCCCACCGGCCGGGTAGAACGCGTAGCTGTTGCTTGCCTGATTCATGCGGTTGCTTGTGTGCTCTCGATTTCAAAGCCGGCCAGGGCTTCCAACGCCTTGACCAGCGCGTGATTGCCGTCGCCGCTCAGCCCCTTGGCCTCCAGCGTGCGGTAAAGCTGGAAGATCAGCGCGGTGCCTGGCAGGGGCACGCCCTGCTGGTCGGCCGCCTCCAGCACCAGGCGCAGATCCTTCTGCTGCAAGGCGATGGTGAAGCCGGGCCGCCAGTCGCGCGCCAGGATCTGCGGCCCGCGGTTGCTGAGCATCCAACTGCCGGCCGCGCCGCCGCTGACGGCTTCCTGCGCCTTCTGCAAGTCTACACCGCCGGCCTGAGCCAGCAGCAGGCCCTCAGCCATGGCCAGACAGTTGCCGACCACCATCACCTGGTTGACCAGCTTGACCGTTTGGCCGGCGCCGTGCGACCCAACGTGGGTGATGCGTTGGCCCATGGCTTGCAGCACCGGCATGGCCCGCTGCAGCGCCGCCGACTCGCCGCCCACCATGATACTCAGCGTGCCGCGCGCTGCGCCCTCGCTGCCCCCGCTGACCGGGGCGTCCAGCATGGCCACGCCTCTCTCAGCCAATGCGCTGGCGATGTGGCGGGTTACGGCCGGGCTGATGGTGCTCATGTCGATCACCAGGCTGCCAGGACGTATGCCATGGATCACGCCTTGCGGACCTAGAATCACAGCCTCCACATCGGGCGTGTCGCTGACGCAGGTGATGATGATGTCGCTCCCTGCGGCCAGGTCGGCGGGCGTGGCGGCGATTGATGCGCCAGCAGCGGCCAGCGGCTCCGTTTTCGGGCGCGTCCGATTCCAAACCGTCAGGGGGAAGCCGGCGCGCAGCACGTTTGCTGCCATGCCGGCGCCCATGATACCCAATCCGATAAAGCCGATACGATCTGCCATTCTGATCTGTCCTCTGGTGATGTGACCAAGGCGCGGCGAGGCGTCGTTTTGCGCCCCGGCTGGCGCGCTCAGGGATGGTATTGTACCCAGCCAATGGCTTCCAGACAAGCGGACGGCTGAGAGTAATTGTGGTTTGTTTGACACTGCCAGCAGTCTGCTCTACAATTACCCGACTCAGCTTTGTTGCCAGAATGCTGCACCACCCTAAGGTTGACTGAGCATGCCTCCGACCAGCACGATCCTGATCGTTGACGATTTGCCCGCCATGAGCCAGTTGATAGCTTCGCTGCTAAGCGTTGATGGCTATCACCTTGAGTTTGCTTTCAGCGGACGCGAGGCTCTGGAAAAGGCGCAGGCGTTGGGCCCGGATCTGATCCTGCTCGACGTCATGATGCCCGATATGGACGGTTTCGCCGTCTGCCGGTCGCTGCGCGCCATGCCGCGCCTGGCCGCCGTGCCGATCATCATGATCACGGCCCTGGATGACCGGGCGTCGCGACTTGCGGGTCTGGAGTCTGGCGCCGATGACTTCATCAGCAAACCGTTCGATCCCACTGAACTGAGGGCGCGCGTGCGGGCCGTGGCGCGCATGGATCGCTACCGCCGGCTGCTGGCTGAGCAGGCCCGCTACGAGCGGCTGATCGAGCTATCGCCCGACGGCATTTTCATAGTGGATCGTGAGGGCCGCATTCGTCTGGCCAACCCCGCGTTGCTGCGCATGTTGGGAGCGAAGGACGAGGCGCAGGTACGCGCCCTGCCCATCGAGACCTTCATTGCGCCCGGCAGTCTTGACGACTGCCGCTCTTCGCTTGATCCTGCCAGCGATAGTACAACGCAGAAGCGCCTGACTTCATGGTTCCTGCGGCGCGACGGCAGCACGTTTCCGGTGGAGATCAACGCCGGCAGCTTCGATTGGGACGGCGAGCCGATGGTTCAGGCGATCGTGCGCGATATCACCCAGCGCAAGCAGTTCGAGGAGATGCTGCACCAGCGCAATCAAGAGTTGGCCCTACTCAACCGCGCCAGCCAGCATTTCGTCGCCAGCCTGGATCTGCATCAGGTGTTGGCGGCAGTGCTGGAGGAAATCAGCGCCTTATTTGAGGCAGCCAACGTCGCAGTCTGGCTGGAGGACACGGCGACGGGTGAATTGGTTTGCTGGCGCGCGGCTGGGCCTGGGAGCGCATCCTTGCAGGGGTGGCGGATTGGGCCGGACAAGGGCCTGGTCGGGTGCGCCTTTTCGACCGGCGAAGTCATCGTGGTAGATGATGTCCGCACGGATCCCAGGTTTGTCCCATATGTGACGACGCCGGGCAGCCAGGAGCTGCGCAGCGCCCTCAGTGTGCCGTTTGTCGCTCAGGGCAAGCCATTTGGCGTGTTGCAGGTGACCGACAGACAGCTTGGCCGCTTCAGCCAAGGCGATGCGGGGTTGGTCGAAGCGCTTTCCGGCATTGCAGCGATTGCCACCGAGAACGCCTTGTTGTTTCGGGCTGTCAACGTGCAACGCAGCCAACTGCGCGCCCTGGCCGGCCGGCTAGCTGACATGCAAGAGCAGGAGCGTCAACAACTGGCCCGCGAGCTGCACGACCAACTCGGCCAGACGCTGACTGTAATCAACCTGAATCTCGATCTGATTGGACAGGTGCTGCCTTCCAACGCGCCACAGGCGGTGCAGCGCCAGTTGCACGACGCCAGCGATCTGGTCGGGCAGGCGATCCGCCAGGTGCGCACGGTGATGGCCGAGCTGCGTCCATCGGTCCTGGACGACTACGGCCTGCTGGCTGCCTTGCGCTGGTACGGTCAACAGTTTTGCCAGCGCACCGGCGTGGCAACTGAGGTCATTGACTGCGGCGTAACCATGCGCTGTTCATCGGCAGTCGAGACTGCCCTGTTTCGCATTGCCCAGGAGGCTTTGAACAACGTGGCCAAGCATGCAGCGGCGAGCAAGGTTGTCGTCAGCTTGCAGTGCCAGGAGGAACGGATACGCATGACTATTGCCGACAACGGACGCGGGTTTGCTGTTGGGAGAGTCAGGCAGGCCAGCGATGAGCCGCATTGGGGGTTTCTTACCATGCAGGAGCGCGCCCTGGCAGTAGGCGGTACGCTGCACGTGACCTCCCAGCCCGGCGCGGGCGCCACAGTCGTAGTCGAGGTTGCACCATGAACCATGCACCGATCCGGGTTTTGATTGCCGATGACCACGCCATGCTGCGCGATGCCTTGACGCATATGTTGTCGGCTCATGCAGACATCGAGGTCGTTGGCGGCGCCGGCAATGGCCGCGAGGCCGTGGAGATGGTGCGCCAGCTCCTCCCCGACGTCGCCGTCGTCGATATCTCCATGCCGGAATTGAACGGCATCGACGCTGCTATCGAGATTGCCGCCATTTCCCCGCAAACGCGCATCGTTATTCTCTCCATGCAAGGCACATCGGAACATCTCTACCGCTCGCTGCAAGCGGGCGCTCACGGCTATCTGCTCAAGGGCTCGGCCGGGAAGATGCTGATCGAGGCAATTCGCGCGGTCCATGCCGGTCACCGCTATTTCAGCGAAGAGATGACCCAGGTGCTGGTGGAGGATTTTGTCCAGCAGCGCGAGCGTGGGCCCTTGTCCAGCCCCTTGGAACGGTTGAGCGCACGGGAGCGGCAGATTCTACAAATGGTCGTTGAGGGAAAATCCAGCGCCGAGGCTGCCGAGATCCTGTCCTTGTCCCCTAAGACTATCGAGACTTACCGCAGCCGGTTGATGGCCAAACTGGGCATCAAAGACCTGCCTGCCTTGGTCAAGTTCGCCGTGCAGCACGGGTTGACTCCGCTGAACTAAGCCAGCGACCGGCGCCGCTCCTGACAATCACTTGTGGGGATTTTACGTCAATTGCGCCAAGACTCCTGACAGACAAGCACAGCGGTTTTATGCTAAAGTGGAGGTAAGCTGGCCTTGCACCCATCGCGTGGGCCAGTGATATCCCATGATGTCAGGAAGGTTCACAACGTGGCAGCAATCAGGGTGCTCATAGTGGATCGAGCGGTCACGGGAGCAGCGTTGCGCGCAGCGCTGGACAACCAATCAGATATTGTAACGGTTGGAGCAATGCCACAGGAGCAGCTTGTCAACCTGGATTTGCCCGATCTCAGGCCCGATGTGCTGGTTCTGGAACTTCTCAGTGCTTTTGACCTGGAAGCGCTGCGCAGCATCCACCGCATGCATATCAGGCTGCGCACGGTGCTGGTATTGCCACAGACCGACTCGGTCTTATTGTATCAGGCGCTGGAAGCGGGCGCCAACGGGGTCATTTTCTGTCCCTTGGCCGGCAACACGTTGGGCGACGCTGTGCGAGCGGTGCATGCGGGCGGCACCTTCATCAGCGCGGAGGCATCGGTCGCGCTGTTGAACGATTATCTGGGTTTGCGCAAGGGCGCCAAAAGAACCAGCCCACTGCGACTCCTGAGCCAGCGGGAGCGCCAGGTGTTCGACCTGGTTATGGAGGGCAAAACCAGCGCTCAGATCGCCCAACAACTGGCGATCTCGCCCAAATCTGTCGACACCTATCGAGGGCGCCTGATGTCCAAATTCGGGGTCAGCACTGTGCCCGGCCTGCGGCACTTTGCCAAAGAAAACGGGTTAACCTAGGGCCGCTAGCCTGAGCGCGTAGTAGTCTGGCTGTCAGGCGCAGTGCAGCACCATGTGCTGCTTCGGCGCCTAATTGCGCTGAACAGACGCAAATCAAGATACAGATTGTCAAAGTCTCCTGACAGACAGATGGCGTAATCTGCCTTATACTTGGAGAGATTTCTAACCCAATGCTGTAGACGCGGGAATTATCGCATTGGTCAAACTGCCTGCTGCGTCTGCTTGACCAACAACGGTAGTTCTTGGCGCCATGCAGGTTGCCTGGCTTCCCGAAAAACCAATCCATCTTCATTTGCCAATCAACCGACGGCTCACAAGGATTAGATCTTACTTCAGGAGAAGGAGACTACGATGACAGCAACTACAGTTCGACACATTTCAGCCAAATCCTTGATTTTGGCTACTCTGGCGGCAATGGGCCTGCTGGCGGCGCTGTTGGTCAGCGCGCAGACGGCCTCGGCGCAGTATCCAAACCCGCAGTATGCAGGTCCCGGCAATTTCTGCATCGACGACGCAGGGTATCCGGGCGGAGCCAACTGCACCGCTAACGACACGCGCATCAGCAAGATTTCACCAACCATCACTGAGGCCTGTCTGACCGCCAATGATACAGCGACGGCCGTATTTACGACCTACCTTGTGATCGGAGCCAGCACTCGCTACGACTTGGGCATCTACATTGCGAGCGGCCAGGCGGGCACGGGCAACGCCGAGGTCGGTTCTGCCTGTTACAAGGACGTGCTGCAGCCGGTCGCAGCGCTCAATGCTGCTGGCAATCCGCGCAATCCCGCAGGGACGGGCCCGTTCAAGAACGAAGACGGTGACTTCTGTGGCGAAGCAAACCAGGGTGATCCGCTGGCTACCAGTAACCCGGGCGGCGCAATCTACAAGCTGCAGCAGGCCGTAACCATCTACTGCAACGACGCAGACAACAACGGCGTGGTCGACCCGATCAGCACTTGCCTGAGCTGGGCCAACAACGAAAATCAGTATACCTGCAATGGCGTGACGGCTCTCGTCCCTGGTCCAGGCACATCCTCCAAGTGCAACTGCCAGTTGGTTGCTCCCGAACCGCCAATCCTGCTCTACAAGGGCATCGACGGCGGCGACCTGCCGGACACCTACGGCACCTTGTTTAGCAGCAACGGCGCCCGCCATGCTATCCAGGACCCGACCGGAACCGGATCTCCCAAGACGCAAGGCGGACAGGTCGCTATCTGGCTGGGCAGCACGGTCGACTATGCTTGGGCAAATCCGACCGATGAGACGACGGCCGGCGGATTCCCAAGTCCAGACGCCCTGGGCGACGATGCCAACAACACCGACGATGAGGACGGCGTAGCCTTCCTTGCCCCCTGGTATGTCGGCGTCAACGGCGGTAAGATCCGTGTCAGCGTCAACGCCTCAGGCGCCGGAGAATGCACCGCGGGCAACGACTGCACCGTGGCTTTCTGGCTGGACTGGGACAACAGCGGCTCCTTTGACAACAATCTGTTCAGCAGCGGCGGCGAACGCTACCAGTTCACGTTGACCGGCGGCACCGGCGCCTCATACGATCTGGTGTTTAACACCCCTGCCACCTGGAGTGGCGGTCAACTGGCGGCGCGCGTGCGCCTGTACGACAACTCGTCGGCCACGCCGATCTCACCTCTGGGCTTGGTCACCAACGGCGAGGTTGAAGACTATATCAATCCTTTCGGCACCTTGGGTGTTACACTCAGCAGCTTCTCGGCTGCCTGCGAGGCTCAGACGCCCACCATCAGTTGGGCAAGCGTCTCTGAGTTCGATACACAAGGGTACAACCTGTTGCGCGGGCTGTCCGCCACCGGCTGGGACACCCAGTTGAACACGGCCCTGATCCCGGCCCAGCACCCTGGCAGCGTCCAAGGTGGTTCCTATCAATGGCAAGATACGACTGCGCAGTCAGACGTGGAGTACTACTACTGGCTGCAAGACGTGTCGCTGGGCGGCGTCACCAGCCTGCATGGCCCCGTCTCGGTCACCTGTATGGCTCCGACGGCCGTTGGCCTCAGCAGCCTGGACGCTGAAGGACCTGCTGCCGGCTCGCTAACCTGGTGGGCAGTTGCCCTGAGCCTGGTAGTTCTCGTCGGCGGCCTGACTGTCTGGCAGCAGCGCCTCAAGACGCGCTAACGGAAAATCGCAGAAACGTAATCGCCGGATGCCCAGTGGGCATCCGGCGATTGTTTTTGCAGGGGTCTTGCAAGACTGCGCCTGCGCGATTGATCTCAGCAGGCTGATCACGGGAGACAGGTAACGCGGTGGCAGTTGCGGAGGCGTCACTCTGCGTCCCACCTTTCGGCAATTTTCGCATGATAATTTGACAAAATCAAGGGCGAGGTGTTATACTCTTTTTCACTTACTGACTGATATTGGTTGACACCGAGGCAATGATATGACCGGCTTGAGCCCGCAAGATATTTCCACACCCGCAGGGCAGATTCTTGAGTTTCTGCTGCGCAACGGCCCGGCCAGCATCAAAGAGCTGGAGCAGGCCAGTGGCGTGACGGCTACGGCCGTGCGCCAGCAACTGGCCAGCCTGACAGCCGATGGCCTGGTGACCATGTCCAAGGAGCGGCAAGGCGTCGGCCGGCCGCGCAACCTCTACCAACTGACCGAGCGCTCACACAGCCTGTTTGCCTGCTACAACGACGAGCTGGCCTTGGACCTGATCCACGAGTTGATGGAGACGGAGGGCGCCGACAAGCTGCGCTACCTGTTCAACCGGGTCGGCAGCAAGCTGGCAGTGCAGTATCGCCGCCAGATCAAAGGCCAGGCGCTGGGCGACCGGACGCGTGAGCTGTCGACCGTGTTGGATCGGCGCGGCATTCGCGTTGACCTCGAACACGGCGACGACGTCATTATCTTGCGCGAGTACAACTGCCCCTACCACGAGATCGCATCGGTCCACCGCGACGTCTGTGAGATGGAGCGCAGCGCGTTCTCGCAGGCATTGGGAACTGACGTGACCCTGGGCGATTGTATCCAGGATGGCCATCATAGCTGCCATTTCGTGGTCAACACCCGACCGTTGGCTTCTGCGGGGCCGCTGCCGGCCGTCAGTCCACAGTAGCCGTATCGACCCTGATAACTGAGGGCAGCCAGCTTGAGCAAGTAGATGTCTGCCCGCTGTCGCAAAGACAAAACAACGCACCAAGGAGTTTCTGAAAGCATTATGACCAGCGAGCTAGTGATCCGAGACCTGCACGTAACCGTCAACGACGGCGAAAAAGAAGTGCTGAAGGGCGTCAATCTGACAATCCGCCAGGGCGAAGTGCATGCGCTGATGGGCCCCAACGGCTCTGGCAAGAGCACTCTCTCCTACGCGATCATGGGCCATCCCCATTACACCGTCACCGGCGGCGACATCCTGCTGGACGGCGAAAGCATCCTGGAGCTGGAGCCCAACGAGCGGGCGCGGCGCGGCCTTTTCCTGGCCTTCCAGTATCCAGTGGCTGTGCCGGGCGTCAGCATGGCCAACTTCCTGCGCACGGCGGTCAGCAACGTGCGCGGCTACACCGACCAGGCCGCGGCCAGCAACGGCGGCAGCAAGTCGGGCGTCGTCGGCTCCAACCTGATGCCGATGCGCGACTTCCGCAAAGAGCTGCTGGACAAGATGGATGAGTATAACGTCGATCGCAGCTTCGCCAAGCGCTACCTCAACGAGGGCTTCAGCGGCGGCGAAAAGAAGCGGGCCGAGATCCTGCAGATGGCCATGCTTCAGCCCAAGATCGCGATCATGGACGAGACCGACAGCGGCCTGGACATCGACGCGCTGCGCGTGGTCTCCGACGGCGTCAACAAGCTGGCCGGGCCCGGCCTGGGCATTCTGCTGATCACCCACTATCAGCGCATCCTCAACTACGTCCAGCCCGACTTCGTCCACGTTTTCTACAACGGCCGCGTGGTCATCAGCGGCGGCGCGGAGCTGGCCCATCAACTGGAGTCCCAGGGCTACCAGTGGGTCAAGGACGAGTTTGGCGAGGCCGAGTTGGTGGCGGTTTAGCAAGGAACTGGTAGATTGGTAGATTGGTAAATTGGTACGCCGGAGGCATGTTGGGTCAGTCAAAATGCAGCTTTTCTGATTGCTTTGACTACTCTGCCAATCTACCTCTCTGCCAACCCCGCCAACCCTGCCAACCGACCAATCCACCAATCTACCAATTTACCACTACCGAGTACGAACTGGAGAACAGTATGGCTACTACCAGTGACCGCGAAGCCCTTGCGGGCGTAAAAGATGAGTATCAATATGGCTTCAGCAAGCCGGAAGAGTTCGTTTTCAAATCGAAGCGGGGTCTGAGTCACGAGGTCATCGATCAGATGTGCGACATGAAGAACGAGGCCGACTGGATGCGCGAGTTCCGCCATCGGTCCCTGGACATCTTCCTGTCGAAGCCGATGCCCACCTGGGGCGCCGACCTGAGCGAGATCGACTTCGACAACATCTACTACTACCTCAGGCCCACCGAGAAGCAGGGCAAGAGCTGGGACGACATCCCGGATAGCATCAAGGACACCTTCGACCGCCTGGGCATCCCCGAGGCCGAACGCAGCTTCCTGGCCGGCGTCGGCGCACAGTACGAGTCCGAGGTGGTCTATCATTCGCTGCAAGAGCAGTGGACCAAGCTGGGCGTGATCTTCCTGGATACCGACAGCGGCCTGCGCGAGCACGAGGATGTCTTCAAGGAGTACTTTGGCTCCGTCATCCCGCCGTCAGACAACAAGTTCGCTGCCCTGAATTCGGCTGTCTGGTCGGGCGGCAGCTACGTCTACGTGCCCAAGGGCGTCCACGTGGATATCCCCTTGCAGGCGTACTTCCGCATCAACGCCCAGAACATGGGCCAGTTCGAGCGCACGCTGATCATCGTCGAAGAGGGCGCCAGCGTCCACTACGTCGAAGGCTGCACCGCGCCGATCTACGCCTCGGATTCGCTGCACAGCGCCGTGGTGGAGATCATCGTCAAGGAAGGCGGCCGCTGCCGCTACAGCACGATCCAGAACTGGTCCAACAACGTCTACAACCTGGTCACCAAGCGCGCCATCGCCGAGGCCGGCGCCACCATGGAGTGGATCGACGCGAATCTAGGTTCGAAGGTGACGATGAAGTACCCGGCGGTCTACATGATGGGACCGCGAGCCCACGGCGAGATCCTCTCCATCGCCTTCGCCGGCCACGGACAGACGCTGGACGCGGGCGGCAAGGTAGTGCATGGCGCGCCCAACACCTCCTCCAAGATCATCTCCAAGTCGATCAGCAAGAACGGCGGCCGCGCTTCCTACCGCGGCCTGCTCAAGGTAGCCAAGGGCGCAAGCGGCTCCAAGTCGACGGTAGTGTGCGATGCGCTGCTGCTGGACGACCACAGCCGCTCTGACACCTACCCCTACATCGAGATCGACGAGCAGGACGTGCAGGTGGGCCACGAGGCCAGCGTCAGCAAGGTCAATGAAGAGCAGATCTTCTACCTGATGAGCCGCGGCCTGGGCGAGGAAGAGGCGGCGACGATGATCGTCAGCGGCTTCATCGAGCCAATGGTCAAAGAGCTGCCGATGGAATACGCCGTCGAGATGAACCGCCTGATCCAGTTGCAGATGGAAGGCAGTATTGGGTAGACAAGTAGACAGGTAGACAAGGAAACAAGGGGCGGAATGGGAAGACAAGGAAGCGAGCGAAATCTGCAACCTGCCCCTTGTCTACTTGTTTACTTGTCTACCTGTTTCCTTCCCGGAGATCAAAATGACTGTAAAAACAATGACATTGCCAGAAGTTGGCTTGAACCAGGCTGGCGTCGAGGGGCTTTCGGCCCAGCGGCGCGAGCCGGAGTGGTTCCTGGACCTGCGCCGGCGCGCGTGGCGCTTTTACGAAGAGATCGCCTGGCCCACGGGCGAAGAGGAAGAGTGGCGTCGTACCCGGCTGACCGGCCTCAGTATCGACGATTTTCGTCTACCCAACGCCGCGGGGCCCGAGCGCGGCGACCGCGCCGACCTGCCCGCTTACCTGCGTGAAGAGATGGAGTCGGTTGAGTCGGCCGGCGCGCTGGTGACAGAAAACGGCGCTGTGCGCTATCATGAGCTGAGCAGCGAACTGACCGCCAAGGGGGTGCTTTTCACCGACCTGAACACGGCCATCCGCCAGCACCCGGAGCTGATCCAGCGCTACTTCATGACCAACAACGTGGCGGTGGACGCCGACAAGTTCACCGCCCTGCACGCAGCCCTGGTCACGGGCGGCGCGGTGCTCTATGTGCCGCGCAACGTCCAGATCGAGCTGCCGCTCTACGGCATCACGGCTGCCAGCGGCGGCCTGGCGGACTTCGCCCACACGCTAATCATCGCTGAGGAGAACTCGCAGGTCACCTACGTCGACGAGATGGTGAGCGATGGCGAGGGCGCAGCCTTCCACAGCGGCGTCGTCGAAATCTTCGCCCAGGCCGGCGCCGTGGTGCGTTACCTGCACAGCCAAGATTGGAACACCAATACCTGGCACTTCAGCACCCAGCAGGCCCAGATGCGCCGCGACGCTCAGATCAACTGGATGACCAGCTCGTGGGGCAGCCGGCTGAGCAAGATCAACCTGGAGATGCAACTGCTGGAGCGGGGCGGGCACGGCGAGCTGTTGGGCTTCTACTTCCCCAGCGGCCGGCAGCACCTGGACCATCACACCATGCAGAACCACATGGCCGA
>Ga0209573_1005277_pt1 | contig 11781 bp, 7 predicted proteins | sample TNRBio252014_DNA_FD_185870 | JGI IMG/M metagenome (GOLD analysis project Ga0209573, IMG submission 185870) | Wastewater treatment Type I Accumulibacter community from EBPR Bioreactor in Madison, WI, USA - TNR Reactor_6/25/2014_ DNA (SPAdes)... | ecosystem: Engineered > Bioreactor > EBPR >...
ATGTTCAAGCAACAGGTGAACTCTGATTTCGGGGGGACCATCGAGTCGATCTCTGAAATCACGGGCAACGTTCTCGTGCGCGAACCTTCCATCCCCGTCAACATGACGGCTTACATCAGCGGCAAAATCGCCGACATCCTCCCGGATGAAGGCGTGTTTGTGGAAACACGAGCCGCCATGGTGCAGGGCATCTTCGGTGTGGGCGGAGAACGCCACGGACGCATTCGGGTCGCCGTGGATAGTGCCAAAGACCCTTTGGACAGTCGGCACATCCTGGACACCGACCGAGGCGCCGTCTTGGTGGGTGGGTCCATGATCACGGCGGAAGCGATCGAGCGCGCCGCCCACGTGGGCGTCATCGGCTTGATTGCCGGCGGCATCCGCGATCAAGATTTGATTAAGTATCTCGGCTACGATATCGGTGTCGCGATTACGGGCACCGAGAATATTCCTCTGACCATTTTGGTCACGGAGGGATTTGGAAACCTTGCCATGGCAGACCGGACTTTCAATTTGCTCAAATCGCTTGAGGGCAAATTGGCTAGTGTGAATGGGGCAACTCAAATCCGCGCCGGTGTCATCCGACCGGAGGTGATTGTTCCCATCGAGACAACCGCGGGGGCGACACCAGATGCTTCGGGGGCCAATGAACTAAAACCAGGGACGCCGATTCGTGTGATCCGAGAGCCCTACTTTGGGCAGATCGGAACCGTGACGGAGCTGCCAGCGCAGCTCGTCGTCGTGGAATCGGGAACCGAGGTTCGAGTTCTGAAGGCCAAGCTGGAGAATGGAGAGGTGGTGACAGTTCCACGCGCAAACGTGGAAATTATCGCTACATGAAGATCCTTGTCGTAGACGACGAAAGCACCATTTGCGAAACCATCGAGAATAAGCTGAGAAAGGAAGGCTACACCGTGTTTACGGCGGAGTCGGCCGAAGAAGGAATGCGCCTGCACAAGCGCGTGAAGCCCGACCTGCTCATTCTCGATGTGATGCTTCCAAACCGCTCCGGATTCGAATTGGCGAGAGTCATCCGGCGCGATTCCAAGGTGCCCATCATTTTCCTCACCGCCATGACCAGCGAACAGGATCGCTTGGCCGGGTTCGAAATCGGCGCCGACGACTTTGTCTCCAAGCCGTTCAATCTGCGCGAACTTGCGGCGCGGGTGAAGGCGGTCCTTCGGCGCACCTCGGGTGATTCCGCCTCGACGACGATCGAATGCGGCGACTTGGTCATTGATCCCGCGTCCCACGAAGCCCGGCTCTCGGGAAAGCTTCTCTCCCTCAGCCCAAAGGAATTCGCCCTGATTCATTTTCTCGCGCGGAACGCGGGGCAAGTCTTCACCCGCGACCAGCTCCTCGACCGCGTTTGGGGCCCGGATTCCTACGCTTCCCCGCGCACGGTGGACGTTCACATCCGATGGCTGAGAGAAAAGATCGAATCCGACAACTCCCACCCCACCCGGCTCCTCACCGTCCGTGGAGTGGGATACAAATTTGTGGGCTAAGCGGCTATTGACCCGAGGTATCGGGATCAAAGACGCTGTAGTACCCGATCGGGTCTTGTAGCCCCAGATTTCCCTTTCTCTGGTGAAAATAGCCCTTTTTAGTTGCTGGATTGTAGCCATTCGGCATGTTGTCATCCTCATTAGGGAGGGCAGGGTCGATCGCGTCCGTGACGGGATTTCGAACTCCTTGGGCGAACTCGTCAACGTTCCATACCCACAAATTACCGGCATTCTGTAGACGAGTGCTACTAACACCGGAATCCGAATAGTCGGCTGAATACGGCCGAAGAGGCACGTTCGGCACTGAAGTCGAAGTTGCGATAGCAAACCAGTCAAGATTCTCAGAATTTACGACTGGCCAAATCTCGGCGTAGTTCGCCCACGAATTCGTGCCGTTCGCGTATTGTCGCAGCTTCAGCACAAGGTGCTCAAGATCATTTTGTACTCCGGACACAAACGGTTGCCACGCAAACGCTCCTTGCTCAAGGGCCGTTTTCCATTCGTTTCGAGTAAAGAACGACCCACCATTCCAAGGATCATACACGCTGTTCCACAAGTTCCGGAACTTGTAATAGGCTTGATTCCAGCTTGATGAATTACTTGGGTTTGCCGGATCGTGAAAGCGAATATTCGCGAAGGTCTCCCGAGGGCAGGTTGTGCGAAGCACATGGGCATAGATCGGAGCTCCAAACTGATTGTGCGAGAAGATATTGAATCTTCCGCCGTTGCTAATGATCGCAGTCTGGCAATTGCTGAAGATGTTGCTCTCGACTCGAGTTCCACACATGTAGTCGTCCAAATAGACTGCGGAGATATCGCCTTCAAAAGAGCCTGGCACTTTTTGTGTCTGTGCGGTCAGTGTTTCCGGGCGGCCTCGCCACAAGATGTTGGTGAATGTATTGGAAGCAATTTTGTTGCCGACCTCCACCCAGCTTCGACCCCCGTACACCGCACCCCAGTCGAACACGTCTGTAACGCAGTTCGAGAACGTATTGCCGAAGATGGTGTTCATCGACCCTTCAAATCGAACCGCCATACCCGAGATATTGTTGAAGGAGCAATTGGAGACTGTGGTCCCAATGTTGTAGCCGGTTAAGTGGACCGCAATGCTGTCCGGAAAAAGCAAGCCACTGTTCGAAAAAGAGCATCCCTTAATCGAAAGGCTCTCGGGCGTCAGCCCGTCTAACGCATCTCGGTAACCAAGTGCTTTCTGTGTGAGGGGCTCAATTTTGATTAGGTTTGTTCCCTGATCAATCGTCACAAACCCGCGTAGGCACTTGTTGAATGTCGAGTTTTTCACTTCAAGCGCTTGGCCCTTTTCGATGACTACGGGGGAGTGGCCGAAGTTCTCGAATTTGCAATTCTCTATGCTTCCGAAGACTTTGCTTGGACCCAAAACTCGGATGGCCGTCGCTCGTCCGGTCGAAAACTCGATGTCTTTGATCATGACCATTTTCCGGGTTGAGCCGTTCAATCCGCTTTGGTCAATACAGATCACACAATCCCAGTTTTGATTTGACGATTGCGCAGTTTTGGAGGGCATTGCGACCTCCAGGCGACCCGCAAAATCAAAAGATTCTGGATCGGTGATGGGAGCAATGGCGGGAGGTAGGAAGTAAAGCCGCTTAACCTCTCCTGCTACTTGGAGTACCATCGTGTTGTCCTTGGTAAGAAACTCCGGGGCATTGAAAATCGTAAACCGCTGCTTGCGGTCGAAAACTTTTCCGGACGGCAAAGGGCTAGCGGCTAGGGTCGTGACGATCTCCTGAGCACCGATACCTGGGATGCTTCTGACTGAGGTCACCTTACATTGCCTTGTCTCGAAATCACTCGAGCCAAAAACCATGGCATAGGCACCCGTTAGTGGTTGCTCACCGCCCCCATTTGACGGGACATTTGGAAAGGCCAATGACTGAATTTCTGAATTCGAAGCGTTGGGAATGCTACGCATCCAGCGGTAGCTCGGTTCACTCGGATAGGCATGCCCAGTGAATGCTTCCGCAAAACGGAGGGGAACTCCGGACAAATTAGCGGTCGGCCAATTCTGCTAAGAATTCGCGGCCAAGCCGATTAGTTGTTCTACATCAGGTGGCGTAAAATTGACACCAGAACCCAGATTTACCCAACGAATCCGGCTCTGCACCGACTCTGGCAGACGGACCTTCCACGGGTCGTCGCTGGGAAGCGTAGCGTACGTGCCGAATTCGGAGGACGCAAAGCTCTTACCGTGAACGATCCGGGTTCTGGGCTTTCCATCAGTCGAGTTGGGGGTGGCTCCCCAGATTTCAATTTCCTTGGTGGAAACGGGCCACCCCTGGATTTGGTTGCTGGGAGAGACAGTAAAAACCCGAGGTCCATCCAGCAAAAGTTGGCCGGATACGTAATATGTCCCGGCTTCGAGGCGTGCCCTCGACCCATCGAGGATGCCCTGGATATGGGATTGGAACGTGGCTTCACTGTAGCTTGTTTGTGCAACGGCCGAGATGGAAAGGCCTATCAACAGGCTCAGAACGATCGGTTTAGATTTCACTGCATCACTTCCTTGCCAGGGAAACGCGACTGGAACGCAACGAACCCTGACAATTTTGCAGAATATCACCCCATTCCAGAAAAGTCAAGCCATTTCGGAAATTTCCGGTGTAGAATGAAGTCGTGAGAGGACCTTACATTCTATTGTGTTTCGCATCGTCGGCGATTGCATTGGCTGGCCCAGGATATCAGGCTGTCAATATTTCCGCCGGGGTAAAGATTAACGGTGAAGAAATCACGAGCTTCACGAAGCAAGGTTGGTTGTCGCTACGGGGCGCAGGAACGGATTCCTCAACTCTGATTGGTGGTCAATGGGTGAATGGACCTAAGTACGGATTATCTCAAACGAACTATCTCAACTCGAGGGGCGAGCATTTGAGAGATGCCACTTTTGCGCCCAAGTTCAGTCCTGGACTTGGTGAGCCCTACACCCTGATTCCCAGTTTTGAATTCTTAAACGGACACAACTTCGTGGGTCTTTCGGACACGGGCCAAGTGTACGGCTCGATGTACTTCATCGACCCGCCCTACAGAAACTACGCGATTTCCTGGAACTCGAAAACGGGAAAATTCTTTGAATATGGCGTTCCAAACATTCGACGAGGTTCTGCCGTTGTCTTCATGGACGGCTCTGATCGAGCCTACGTCACTAACGATTATGAGCTCCCCTATAGTTCGAACGCGACTGTGAATGTTTTCGAAAAGGGAGTGCTCCGGGAAGTTGTGCCCCAGGCGCAGTTCATGGCCGCCAACGATGCGGGAACGTTCGTTACTTGGAACAACTGGAGCCAATCCGACTTCACCATCCACCGCGCCTCGGGAAAAAAGAACTACAAGATGAATTTCTACACGTATTCCATCACCGATGACGAGACCTTGGTGGGTGCCCTGGTCTTACCGGGCAACGTCGTGAAGTACGGGATCTTCAAAGACGAAAAGTTTATGGACTACAGAGACATCGCCCCGGGCCTGCCGCTCGATCTGGAAATCCGTGACCTCAAAGCCCGGGGCGATGGGCAAATCGCCATCGTCGGCTGGCGCAAGAGCGCATCCGCAACCCAGGTCTACATCCTCAAACCCGTCCCCGAGCCGGCGACCTTGCTCACGCTGGGTTTAGGAGCGTGGCTGGTCGCCCGCCGCCGCAGGGCCTAAGCCGCGCGGCGGATGTCTTCTTCTTGGGACTTCCCGGAGCCTTCGACCACGGTGAGCTTCACGCGTGGGGTGGGCTTCGCTTCTGAGCCAATGGCAGAGAGCACTTCATCAAAGGTCTGGGCATTCGCCGGGACCTGGACCAGCACGGGCAGCGAAACAATGGGTCCGCTCGGAGCCCGGCGGCTGGAAAGCCACTGGTCAAATCGGCTCATCCACTTGCTGAAAAGCACTTCAGAAGAAGGCCCCGTCCCCGGCAAGATGATCGCGAGGCCCGTTTTGCCAAACCGGCAAAGCACGTCGCGGCTCCGGAGCTGTTCTTTGACAAACTGGGTCGCGTCGATGATCAGATCGTTCAAGCACACCTCGCCGAAGTATTGCTTCAGCTCGGCGGTGCCTTTGAAGTCGAGACGGATCACGGCCACGGGCGCATCTGAGCCGGTCGCCCGGTGCAGTTCTTCCTTCAATCGCGACTTGAAGTAATCCTCGTTGTAAACCCCCGTGAGCGGGCAAAGGACCTCTTGATCTTCCGCACTCGCCGCCTTTTTCAGCTGCCGGTCGCTCGCTTCCTCGCTGACCAGAAGCCGTCGCAGCTTTCCGAGCGATTGCCGGAGGATGTGCGAGACGTAGTTGCAGGAAATATCTAAACGGTTGGCGATTTCGGTCTGGTTCAGCGATTCGAAGTGGAACAAAACGAGGACATCGCGTTCCAGGTCTCGAAGCTGACCCAAAGCCCTTTCCAGCACCACGCGGTCTTCCACCGAAAGTTGCTCGGGGCAAAAATCGCCCGCATCCAACTGGTCAATCTCGGAAGAATCATCGTCGGTGGTTGTCGCGGTGTCAAGGGAGGCCACCCGCAACATTTCCTGGGTTTGGAAGACTTCTTGCACGGCCGAGGCGCTGATGTCCAGCCGGACCGCGATTTCTTCCGCGCTCGGCTGACGACCAAGCTCGGCTTGAAGCAAGTTGAGCGTCTTGTTGACCTTGTGTCGAAGCTCTTGCAGCCACGCCGGCTGCCGGATGGTTTGAGTTCGATCACGAAGGTAGTGTTTGATCTCGCCGGCAACGAGGTGCGTCGCATACGTATTGAAGCGAACGCCCGCGTTGGGGTCAAACTTGCTCAAAGCGTTGAGGAGGCCAATATAGCCGACCTGAACCAGGTCTTCATAGCTCTCCAGTCCGCTGAAGCGGCGAGCGATCCTTTCGACCATGGAGCTGTATTGCACCATGATCAGGTCCTTCAGATCGGCCCTTGGATTTTCTAAATATCGCGCGACAAGACCATCCCCGTCTTGCAATGCGTTCGTCAATTCTGACATCTTTCCTTTCACTCCCTTGATTGTTTTTAAGCTGGTCCATCCTGTTCCAGCCCCTTCTTCCGACGCCGATCCTTGGCATCTTCCGAAGCTTTCGCCTGTAGATTCTTGGGGTCCTGGGCAGGCACCCAGGACCCACGATTCTTACTTCATCTCGTTGACCAGGCTGAAGACCGGGGTCATAACCGAGATGGCGATGAGGCCGACAATCCCCCCCATGAAGATGATCAAGAGCGGTTCGATCATCGAAGTGAGGCCTTTCACGGCTGTCTCAACTTCGGCGTCGTAGAAGTCTCCGATCTTGACGAGCATCTCGGAGAGTCGTCCGGACTCTTCGCCGATGTCGATCATGTGGGTGACCATGCTTGGAAAGAGATTCGATTGCACAAGTGGTGCCGAAAGCCGGTTTCCTTCCCGAATACTATTGCGAGTATTTTCGATGGCATTGGTCAAAACCTGGTTGCCCAGGGTCTCGCCCACGATTTCGAGGCTGCGCATCATGGGAACGCCCGAGTTGAGCAAGGTCCCAAAGGTGCGGCAGAAGCGGGCGACGCTCATCTTCAATGAGAGGTCTCCCACGATCGGCACCTTCAGCTTGAACCAGTCAATCTGGTAGCGCCCCTTGGGTGTTTTGTAGTAGTACTTGAAGCCGATCACACCGCCGATCGCTCCGACCACAAACACCCACCAATTCTTGTTCATGAAGTCGCCAAACCCGAACAGCGCGGCCGTGACCGGCGGGAGTTTGGCGTTCATGCCTGTGAAAATTTCTTTAAACTTCGGAAGCACGAAGCTGAACAGAACGAACAGCATCAGCACCGAGAAGATCAGAACGAGCACGGGATACATCATCGCGCTCTTGATCTTGGATTTGATTTCGTTCTCGTATTCCAAGAATCCTGCCAATCGGTCCAGAATCTTGTCCAAAATACCCCCGATTTCCGCCGCCCGGATCATGTTCACATAGAGCTTATTGAACACTTTCGGGTGCTTTTGCATGGCCTCGTTGAGCTGGAGACCCGCCTTCACGTCCGCCGTCACATCATTGAGCGTCTGCTTGAGGATCGGGTCCTTGGTTTGGGTGCACATGATGTCCAGGCACCGCAAAATAGGGATCCCCGCATCGATCATGGTCGCAAACTGGCGACTAAAGACGACGAGGGCCTTCGGTTTGAGCTTGCCACCCACGACGGCCTTGCCCCCTTTCTTCGACTTGGTTTCTTCAATATTGATGCAATGCAAGGACTGCTCTCGCAACCGGGCGAGAACAATGCCTTCATTTTCGGCATCCATGGTCGCTTTGAACTGGCGACCACTAGCATCCATGGCGACGTATTTATACTGCGGCATTTTTGAGAACGCTCCCATCAATGGCCAAGCCCACCGTCATGGCAGGCACAACCTTTGCTAGGATTAAGTATCGGCACCAAAGAGCCGTGATCCTCAGCTTCTTGAACCCACTTCAAGGTGAATTGCCAGGGCGGCAAGTTCAAATCTTTGAAGTGGGTTCTTCGGATCAGGTTTTTATCGCACGTTCAAGGTGACTTCCGTGGCCTTTCCGTTCAAGGTGGCTCGAATCCTCACGCCGGTCGGCGCTGAGCCAGATTTCGTCGAAATCGTCAGCGTGCCCGCCTTCGCTCCGCCCCGAACCTTGAAAGTCGCGGGGAGCTTCAGGACGTCCGGATTGCTGCTTTCCAGGTTCAAAACCATGCCCGTTCGAGGTGCTGGACCGTTCAGCAAAAACCTGAGCTGCGTGCTCGAACCGGCGGAGACCGTCGCTCGGCCCAAGCTGACGCCAATGACCTCGTGGGGGACCACCATGAGTTCGACCGTCCTCGTCACCGAGCCCAATCGGGCGGTCACCGTGACCGTCTTTCGCTCCCGGACCGGGTTTGACGTCAACGAAGCGAAAAGGTCGTTCTTCCCTGCCCCAAATCGGAGCCGAGTCGGCACCCGAACCACAGCCGGATCTGAACTGGTGAAATAGGTCCAAGCGGTGCCGGGGTTTTCAGCCGCAGTCACGCGGAGCCGGGCAACCGCACTGCCCACGATGCTGCTTTCCGTCAGGGCCAAACGAAGCGGATCGGCCGATTCGGGATCATTCATGGCCTTCAGGGCGTTCACCCGGCCACGGACGACCCAGCGCCCCGTGTCTTCGGCGGTAAATTCCAGTCGGTTCCGAACGCGGTCAGGAGACGTCTCGACGCCCATTCTCGCCCAGACCAAACCCAGCACCCCCGCCACTTGCGGAGTTGCCATGCTCGTGCCGGAGGAAAACGCGTATCGGCCATCGGGCCAAGTGCTCAAGACGTTGCTCCCTGGGGCCGCGACCGTGACCCAATCACCAAAGTTGCTATAAGACGCCCGGTTACCCGATTCATCGAGGGCGCCCACCGAAATCACCTTCGAATAAGCGGCCGGATAGGCGCGCTGTGTGGTGTTCGAGTTCCCCGCCGCACAGACCACGATGCAACCCTTTTGGGAGGCATAGCTGATCGCATCGTTCAGGGTTTGGGAAGGACTCGGACCACCGAGGCTCAGACTGAGGATCTTTGCGCCGTGGTCCGCCGCCCAAACGATGCCACGAGCGACTGTGTCGGTGTAGCCCGCTCCGTTTTCGTCCAAGACGCGCACAGGCATCACGCGGCAATCGCCCGCCACGCCGCTCACGCCAATGCCGTTGTTTCGAACCGCTCCGACAATCCCCGCACAGTGGGTTCCATGACCATTTTCGTCCTGGGGCGTGTTGTCGTTGGCGACGAGATCAAATCCGGGCACCAATTGGGCTTTGAGATCGGGATGATTCAGGTCCACGCCAGTGTCGATGATCGCGATGATGATTCGAGAATCCCCGCGGGAAAGGTCCCAGGCTTCCGGAGCCCTGAGAGCGCCGAGTGACCATTGCTGATCGGCAAGCTCGTCCGTGGCCCTTTCAAAAATCTGAAGTCGGTAGTTCGGCTCAGCATATTCGACTTCGGGTTGGCGATTGAGGTAGTTCAGAGTCGATTCGAGCCCGGCTCCCTTCGGAATGCTAAAGACGTGCGATGCCGTGCCTTGAACCCAGCTCCGGTACTTCAGGCCCATCTTGCTCGCGGCGTGGACGGTTCGCGAAAGCGACGTTGGCCGCATGTCTTTGAACTTAATGATCACCTCGCCTGAAGCGGCCAGTTGAACAGGCAATTGTGCGTGGGCGGCCCCGAATAACCCCAACAGGGCAGCCCCAAAAAGTGTAGTCCTCTCCCAAAACATGACTCTTGGTTTCCCTCATCGACCGGGCCCCCACCCCGCAATCCGTACGAGGTCCCGCCAAAACCCGCAACTCTGCCGCTGATAATTGATTTGGGAATGACCCCATGCAACGCCCCCGGAAGAACATTGCCCGATGAACCGAACGGCACGGCTCACCCGTCACTGATTTTAAGTCGTCAGAGAAATTCTGAAATTCGGGCTCTCAAGTTTGCTTTTGGGATCGCTGGCGGGTAAGATATCGAAAGTGTGTCCGGAAGCTCCGTGGGCGTGGGACCCAGCATAGTTGCTGGTAGAGACCCCCATCGAGCAAAAACCTTGACCGAACCAGACCGGGCACGCGCAAGGAGAATTTTTGAGAAAACAAGCACGGAGAAGCCCTCGCCCGCAGGTGAGCAAGGTTTCTCGAAACCCTAAGACCGAAATCTTAGTGAACTGTAGTAGTCGCGAAACCCGCATCGCCATGCTGGAAGATGGCCAGCTTCAGGAATACCGCGTCGAGCGAGAAGAGCGTGTTGTCGGGTCCATTTTCAAGGGCATCGTCCAAAACGTGCTCCCCGGCATGGACGCCGCCTTTGTCGACATCGGCCTTGAGCGTAACGCGTTTCTCTATGTTGCCGATATCCTGCCGGATGACCACAGCGACAACAGCCCGGCAAGCGTCAAGCGAAGCGAACTGCGTCGGCGAAAGATCAAGGAGCTCATCCGACCTGGTCAGGAGCTCATGGTGCAGGTCACCAAGGGTCCACGTGGCACCAAGGGCGCCCGCGTGACCACTCGAATCGCGTTGCCTGGCCGCTACGTCGTCTTGATGCCCGAGGGAAACCACGTTGGAGTCAGCCGAAAGATCGAGGACCGCTCCGAGCGGGACCGACTCAAAAAGGTCGGCGACAAAATCCTTCCGAACGGGTTTGGGCTGATCCTGCGAACGGAATGTGAAAGCCGAACCGCCCAAGAACTCGCGGCCGACGTCCAGTTTCTGCAACAGCTCTGGGGCCAAGTGCTCCAAGCCGCCAAACGCCTGCGCGCACCGTGTTGCGTCCACCGCGACCAGACCTTGCTGTACCGAACGATCCGCGATATCTTTGGGGACGAAATTGACCGACTGGTGATCGATGACCCCGATGAATACGAGAAAGTGCACCTCGTCGCGAAAATCGTCGCTCCCGCGCTCGCTCCAAAAATCCAGCTTTACGATAAGGATGTCCCCATCTTTGATGAATACAACATCGAAAAGGACATTGACCGATTGCTCCAACACAAGGTTTGGTTGAAGTCGGGATCCTATTTGGTCGTGGACGAAATGGAAGCCTTGACCGCCGTCGACGTGAACACGGGCAAGATGGTTGGTTCGACATCGCTGAGCGATACGATTCTGAAAGCGAACCTGGAAGCGGCCGATGAGGTCTGCCGCCAGCTCCGACTGCGCGACATGGGTGGCATCATTGTCATTGACTTCATCGACATGGAATCCAGCGACGATCGGGCCAAGGTGCTGGACCACTTCACCAAGCGACTTGAACGCGACCGAGCCCGCACCCGGGTGGGTCGAATCTCCTCGCTGGGCCTCGTGGAAATCACGCGAAAGCGCACAGGTGAATCGGTGACCGAAGCCATCACCGAGATCTGTCCGACCTGCCAAGGGCGTGGGCGTATTGCATCGCAAGAAACCGTCTCGCTTTGGATCGAGCGCGAAATGCGGCGTCGGCTCACAGAGCCGGGAAGTGCTTTCCTCGTGGAGTGCCACCCCGCCGTCATCGAGACCCTCATTGGCGCGGATGGCGAATCCGTGGAAGAAATGGAGCACGACCTCAACCGAGCCATCTACCTACGAGCGAATTTCGAATTTGAATTTGACGAGTGGCAGATCACGAACGGCACGATTGACGAATTTGACCAGAGCGCGATGGGCTATCGACGCGCCCAGGTCTTGGAATGCAACGTCCGCACGTCAACCCTCGACAACGCACAGAAGGCCGTGGGTTGGACTGATACGGGCTACTATGTCGAGCTCACCGACGGCGCGGAGCAAA
>Ga0209573_1005279_pt1 | contig 11778 bp, 5 predicted proteins | sample TNRBio252014_DNA_FD_185870 | JGI IMG/M metagenome (GOLD analysis project Ga0209573, IMG submission 185870) | Wastewater treatment Type I Accumulibacter community from EBPR Bioreactor in Madison, WI, USA - TNR Reactor_6/25/2014_ DNA (SPAdes)... | ecosystem: Engineered > Bioreactor > EBPR >...
CCTGACTATTTTGATGTGTAAAGCTATGAACCGGTCATTGACCAATGTGATCATAGGAGGTTTTGGAGGAGGAAGTAGCAAATCTACAGCCGCAGGTGCAGTTGGTGATCAGGTTGCCAAAGAAGTTACAGCCAATGACGCAGCGATCCAGTTGTACTATTCAAGATCTGTGATGTTTGTTCCGGGATACGGATTGGCCGTTGCCCAGGCACAAAAAACGGTTAAGGAGCTGGATGATCTGTTGAGTGAGAATGGGGTTGAAGTCAATTACGCAGTGCATTCTGTTGCAGGAAGGATGCCGGGACACATGAATGTACTGATGGCAGAAGCCGATGTGCCCTATGAAAAATTGTTGGGTGAAGAGGAAGCCAATGACAGGATGAAAAACGTGGATGTGATCATCGTTGTGGGTGCCAATGACGTGGTGAACCCATCAGCCTATGACGATCCGGGCAGTCCGATCTTCGGAATGCCGGTAATCAATGCCTGGGAAGCCAAATCTGTTATCATTCTTAAAAGGAGTATGAATACAGGTTATGCCGGAATCCAAAACCCGCTTTTCTTCAAACCAAATGCTAAAATGCTGTTTGGTGATGCCAAAAAGACCATCCACAGCCTGATCACTGAAGTGAAAAGCCTGGGATAATCATAAAAACAAATCTTTATTGAAAAGGTCATCAGTTTTTGGTGACCTTTTTTTTAATCTATTAAAAAGTTTAGTAATTGTTTAGCTCAAAAGTCTTTTAGTCTTAAGTCTATTAGCTAATGATTTATAACAAGGTTTAAAACTTTTGATTCCAGGACAAATTTGGTGACTTTAGCTCAAAGTACATGCTCAATTCAAAGAGACTAACTGGCCTAACAGACCAATTAGCTTACCACCTAAATAACTACAAAGTTTATAGACAAAATATCGCCATTGGTCGAAATTCACGGAAACTTTTTTTCTCAATTTTGTTTCCATATACAAAAATACTATGTTTGCGCCCGAAATGGAGAAACGGGAAGAAATACTATTGCAATCGAGCATTTTGTTCAAGCGTCATGGGTTCAAACAGATGACCATGGACGACCTGGCCAACCATATGGGTATTTCAAAAAAAACACTGTATAAATTTTTTCGTAATAAGAAAGAATTGATAGATGAAAATCTCAAATCTTACATACATTGTGAAAACAGTGAGCTCAACGGACATCAGAGCACTTCAGCCAATGCCATTGATGAAATGCTCAGGGTGCTTAAACACCTGATGGATCTCTTTGATGAAATGGATCCCAAATTGTACAGCGATCTTGCAACCTATTATCCTGAAGCATGGAACAAACTGGATGGATTTCTGGGAGATCATATTTACAAAAGTATGCACCAGAATATCAGGAGAGGAATGGATGAAGGATTGTATATGGCAGATACTGAGGCTGATATTCTTGCCAGGATGTATGTGGCAAAAGTTAGAGCCATCATGGAGAGCGATTATTTTCCGGTAGAAAACTACAGTAAAAGTGCTCTTTTCAGGGTTTTGGTAGAGTATCATATCCGTGGGATCGCCACTGAGAAAGGAAGGCAATTGTTAAGCACTATTAAAAAAACATATTTTAAGTAACCATTAACAGTCAAATACTATATATATGATAAGAAAATTTGGTTTATTGATCTTAACCCTGATATTCACGGCAAGGGTTTTTTCTCAGGACATGCCTTCATTCAGCCTCAATCAGGCTATTGACTATGCCCTGACCAATCACAAAGATATTTCAATCGCTGAAAATGAAAGACTTAGAGCAAGACAACAGATCATTGAAACACGTTCTATGGGACTGCCTCAGATCAATGCAGGTGTCGATTACAATTATTTTATTCAGTTACCGACTTCACTCATCCCGGCAAGTTTTTTAAATCCTTCCGCACCAGAAGATGAATTTATTAAGGTAGCTTTCGGTACCAAAAACAGTCTGACAGCTTCCGCGAATATTAATTCTCTATTGTATGATGCTTCTTTTTTCACCGCATTGAAGATCAGTAAAAAATATACGGGTTTTGCGGACCTCAATTATCAAAGCAAAAGGACTGAACTTCGAAATGCTGTCAGAAAAGCTTATTTACCACCTTTAATGTTGCAGGAAAACATTAAAACGATCGATGAAAACATCCGTGTGTTGAAAAACCTGCTCAAAGAGACCAATGAAATGTATAAATCCGGTTTTATAGAAAAACTGGACGTTGATAAATTAAATCTGGCTGTTCAGAATCAGGAAGTCTTCAAAAAGGATCTTCAAAAAACGCTTAAGCTCGCATTGGATGCACTGAAATTGCAAATCGGATATCCTTTGGAGTCAGCCCTCAAACTGAGTGATTCCATTGACGCACTTTCAGCAGATACTGAAGAATCACAGCTCATGGAGACATTTAATTATCAAAACAGGGTGGAATACAGTATATTACAATACTCAAAGGAACTCACTGAACTCAATGTAGACAGATTCAAAAAGTCTTATTATCCGAGTCTGAGAGGGTTTGTAAATTATCAGTATGTTGTACAGGGTGACAATCTTTTCAAAAACCCAATTTCAACGCCAGCTGCGATAACCGGATTTTCTCTGGCTATACCCATTTTTGACGGATTGTTAAAAAGTTCAAAAATACAACAGGGCAAACTGGATATCAGCAATATAGAAAATCAATCCGCTCTTCTAAAATCAGGTATTGACTTTCAGGTTCAGTCTGCAAGAGATAATTATCTCAATGCCAAAGAGATCATCAAATCCAGACAAGACAATCTTACCCTCGCTAAAAATATTTTTGACACTGCCCAGTTAAAATACAAGGAAGGAGTGGGTTCCAGCCTGGAGATCATACAGGCAGAACAAAGTTTGCTGGAAAGCCAGATAAATTATTTACGGGCGCAATATGATTTTCTGGTGGCAAAAATCGATCTGGAAATCGCTTTGGGCAAATAAGCAATCGTTTGATTTTAAAGTAAATGTAATGAATTAACCATAATGAAATTAAAAAAATATTATTAAATACAACAAATAAAAAGCAATGAAGAATATACTGATTTTTATGTCGATCATTTTGCTGGCTTCTTGTGGTGCAAGTACAAACCAGGGAGATGCAAGTGTCGAAGACCTGAGCGAACTGATCAAGGAAAAAGAAAAACAGATGATTGTGCTGAAAACGGAAATTGATTCAGTGAAAAGGCAGATCACGAAGCTGGATCCTGATTACTTTCAAAAAGAGATAAAAAGTCTGGAAGTCATCAATGTAAAGGCAGAAGATTTTAAAAGCTATTACGAAGTTCAGGGTTTGATCAATGCAGAAGAGGAAGTAGTGATCTCCTCCGAAATGCCAGGAAGACTTACCTCTTTGAATATTGAATTGGGTTCCAATGTGACTAAAGGACAACTGATCGGCACAGTCGATACTGAAGGGACTGAAAAACAAATCGAAGAGCTGAAAAAATCCCTGGAAATGGCAGTGGATGTTTATGACCGTCAAAAAAGATTGTGGGATCAGAACATCGGTTCTGAAATTCAGTTTCTCCAGGCTAAAAACAACAAGGAAAGGCTTGAAAAAACGCTTGTTTCCGCCCAGCTTGCATTGAAAAAGTCTAAAATATATGCTCCAGTAAGCGGATCTATCGCGATGATGATGGCTGAAAAAGGAGAAATGGTCAGTCCGGGTGTACCAATTGCCAGGATGATGAGTACATCCAGGGTAAAACTTGTTGCAGATGTGCCAGAGAAATTCGTACGAAATGTTAAAAAGAACGATAAAGTATTGGTTAAAGTACCTGCTTTGGATTATACCAATGAAGTCAATGTGAGCCGAATTGGTAACTACATTCATCCGAATAACAGAACTTTTGAGGTTGAGGCAAAACTGAGTAACCCTGGAGGTTTGTTGAAACCTAATTTGCTCGCTATGATGTACATCAATGATTATACTGCCAAAAATGCCATTGTGCTGGATCAGAATCTGGTTCAACAGGACATCAGCGGAGAATACTTTGTTTTTACAGCTAAAGAAGAAAATGGCAAATATACTGTTGAAAAGCGCATCGTTGAATTAGGTCGCAGCTATGAAAACAGGGTTGAGATCAAATCCGGTATTACAGCGAATGATAAAGTGATTAAAAGCGGAATCAGCTACCTTGCTGAAGATCAGGAAATTATGATCAATGAGTCCGGTTTGGAAAAAAAATAATATTTTAGGGATTAGAAAAATGCTTCAGGGCAATGAAATAATAATATGTCAAGTAACAATAATAAATTCAGGCAGTTTGGGCTGACCAATTTTGCAGTAGATAACGGGGTGAGTATCCTGGTTTTGGTATTCATTATCATACTATACGGGTTGCGTTCTTACAACAATGTTCCCAAGGAGTTATTCCCGGAGGTGGTCATACCCAACGTTTTTGTTAACACAGTGTATCCCGGTAACTCAGCAGCAGACATCGAAAATCTCATTACCAGGCCTATTGAAAATGAATTGAGTACGGTTTCTGGTATAAAAAATGTGACATCCACCTCCATGCAGGATTTTTCAATAGTGGTTGCAGAGTTTGAAACTTATGTTGAGCCGGAAGAAGCTTTGCGGAAAGTTAAGGATGCGGTGGATAAATCAAAAGGCGAACTTCCTACAGATTTAAAGGAAGAGCCACAGGTTTTTGATATAGCTTTCTCGGAATTACCGATTATGTCGGTGAATATTTCCGGCGAATACAGCAATGATGAATTAAGACATTATGCTGAATTACTTCAGGATGAAATTGAAAACTTAAGCGAAATCTCACAGGTGGATATTAAGGGTGCAATGGACAGAGAGGTCAAGATAGATGTTGACATGCACCAAATGGAAGCTCTAGAGGTTTCATTTAATGATATTGAAAATGCCATTTTTGCCGAAAACCTAACGGTTTCCAGCGGTGAAATCGTGAACAATGGCGTAAGAAGATCACTTCGGGTAGTAGGTGAGATTCAAAATATTGAAGAGATTGAAAAGGTGATCGTAAAGAGTGAGCAACAGAAGCCTGTCTTTGTCAGGGATATAGCCAAAGTCAGTTTTGGCTTTGCTGACCAGACCTCTATTGCCCGATCAGATGGTTTTCCGGTAATTGCGCTCGATGTTGTCAAACGCAAAGGCACCAACCTTATTTCCACTTCTGAAAAAGTAAAGGAAGTGGTTGAAAAAGTCAAAAGCGAATTTTTACCATCCAAGCTAAAAGTCAGTTTCTTCAACGACCAGTCTTTAGAGACGATCAACCTGGTTAATAACCTGGAAAACAGTATTATCAGTGGTATGATCCTGGTGACTTTGATATTGCTATTTTTCCTCGGTATGCGAAATGCTGTTTTTGTAGGTATAGCCATTCCATTGTCTATGCTGATGGGCATGGCAGCCTTGAGTATAATGGGCATTTCACTCAATATGGTATCACTATTCGGATTGATCCTGGCTTTGGGTATGCTTGTTGACAACGGTATTGTGATCGTTGAAAATATATACCGGTTCATGCAGAACAAGTTCTCGAAAAAGGAATCGGCAAAATTTGGTGCAGGAGAAGTAGCTGTACCCATTATCACTTCAACACTGACTACACTGGTAGCTTTTCTACCTTTAGCATTTTGGCCTGGATTGATGGGTACATTTATGAAATATCTGCCCATTTCGCTGATCGCTGTGATGTTATCCTCCTTATTGGTCGCTTTGATTATCAACCCTGTTTTTGCGAGTTATTTTATGAAAGAGGAGGAAATTGATCATGAAAACAGGAATTCTGCGAGGAAAAGGAAGAACTTTTTTGTTTTCATCGGTGCTGTTTTAGTTTTTGCTCTTATCATGCATTTTGGGGGCGAGTCATTGCAATGGCTACGCAACAGTCTTTTGATCGTTGCTTTTGTCAGTATTTTCAATAATTATGCTTTGAATCCGCTTGTATTGATCTTCCAAAGGAATTTATTGCCCTGGATCAACCGCATTTATGAAAAATCACTTAAATATTCCATCAAAGGAAAAATGCCCAGATGGGTATTTCTTTGGACAGTTTTATTGTTTATTCTGTCTTTCGCTTTGCTGGGTATCAGGATACCTAAAATTGAATTTTTCCCGATGTCCGATCCTATGTATGTGAATGCTTTCATAGAACTGCCTATTGGATCGGATATTAAAAAAACAGACGCTGCCGTTAAACAGATCGAGGAAAAGATTTCAACTGCGATCAAAGGCGATATGGAAATCGTTGAAGCCGTACTGACTCAGATCGGTGAAGGAACAGCAGATCCGAATGGTCCGCCAGACCCGGGTGCATCTCCGCATAAAGCAAGGGTGACAGTGAGCTTTGTTCCGGAAGAACAAAGAAACGGAAAATCCTCTACAGATGTGCTTAATAAAATGAGAGATGCCGTCAAAGATATTGTGGATGCCAAAATCGTTGTGGCACCAAATGAAAATGGACCACCCACAGGTAAAGCCATCAATATTGAAGTGGAAGGTGATGATATAGACCAACTGGCAATCCTATCTCAGGATATTATCAATTACCTGAATAAAGCAGCTGTTCCCGGCGTTGAAGAATTACAAACCGATATGCAGATTGGAAAACCTGAATATATCATACAAGTTGACCGTGAAGCAGCCAACAGGTACGGTGTATCCACCTGGAATGTGGCAGATGTGATCAGAACCGCTATCTACGGAAGAGAGATCAGTAAATTTAAAGTCGGAGAAGATGAATATCCGATGATGTTGAGAGTTTCTGAAGAATACAGGAACAAAGTGGAAGCTGTATTAGGTCAAAAAGTGACATTCAGATCAATGTCTTCCGGTCAGATTTCTCAGGTTCCTCTTGCGTCCCTGGTTACTAAAACCTATACGACAAGTTATAGTGCAGTTAAACGCAAAAATCAAAAAAGGGTTATTACAGTTTTTTCAAACGTTTTAGCCGGCTATAATGCAAATGAGGTCATTGCTCAACTCAAGGATCAACTGAAGCAGTTTCCGATGCCAAACAATTTTAACTACAAATTTACCGGAGAACAGCAGGAACAGGCAGAAGCTATGGCTTTCCTGGGAAATGCTTTTTTACTGGCAATGTTGGGCATCTTTTTTATACTCGTGCTCCAATTCAATTCAGTAGTGGCGCCATTTATCATTATTTCTTCTGTAGTTTTCAGTACCATTGGAGTCTTTCTGGGCTATTTCACCACTGGAGCTGATATCAGTCTGGTAATGACGGGAGTAGGTGTCATCTCTTTGGCTGGAATTGTGGTGAACAATGCCATTGTATTGGTAGACTATACCAACCTTGTCGTGGTTCGAAAAAAATCAGAACTGGGAATTGAAGATGCAGGTAAAATACCTCCAGACGTGATCCGTGAAGCACTGCTGGAAGCTGGAAGCACGCGATTGAGACCTGTGCTTTTGACTGCAATAACTACGGTTCTTGGACTGATCCCATTAGCTTTGGGATTCAACTTCAATTTCTTTACATTAGTTTCAGATCTGGATCCTCAGTTATATTTTGGAGGGCAAAACGCATCATTCTGGGGACCCATGGCATGGACTGTGATCTACGGTTTGGTATTTTCAACTTTATTGACATTGATCATCGTTCCGGCAATGTATTACCTGGCATTCAGGATCAAATACAAAGTTGTTGCCTGGTTCAAATAGATCTTTGATAATTAAATAATACTAAAAACCCCTTACCATTATTTTTGGTAAGGGGTTTTTTTCATCATCTTGATTTGAGCTTCAATTTTTGTACATGGTAAAACAATTGAATCTGAAAAAACTTAATTGCTCAATACTGGCTCAAAGATATACCAAATGATACTGACAGTTAAATCTTTATCATTCATGAAGTACTTCACAATTACCATTTATATCGAGGCTCGATCCGTTCGAATTCTTAATAACTTCATTCGGATTGTTCATAGCATGATGCAGGATCACATCTTCCAAAATCAATTTTCCATTGTTTTCTATGATCGCATCATTCGGATTCTGTCGGTGCAAATGTATTCCTTTTATTCTCAAGCCATTGCCGGATGAAGGTGCAGAATTGACGAACAATGGATCGCTGCTGTTGCCGAATATATGAATATTCTTTGTGATATCTCCTTCAATGAACAGCTGTTTGTCAATATTCAGGCTCTGATCACCCAGATAAATCGTATCATTTTGAAATCCAGAGGTAAAACGTATGGTATCGCCATCAACAGCACATTGTAATGCTGCATAAATTGATCCGGCACCTTTTTGATAAGCATTGTCGACTGTCAACCGACAGAAATTGGTCACACAGGTTTTAATCTCCCATTTTTGCAGTGAACCCCCGTCTAAATCATAAAGATCCTGAACGCGCATTCTCCATTGACCATTGATTTGCTTTGTGTTGAATGTATTTAATGTAACTGTTAGAGGCCTATAAGTTCCACCATCTGTTGGTGGGCAAGGCCATGAACTATTCGGCGCACTTTGATCAAAATTTATATCAAAATTATCATAGTTGCCGCAAGGTGTATTCCAGATCCTTACATTAGTTGCATTGGGTGAATATAAAGTAAACCTCAGATCGCTTACATAGGTATGCAATCCTTCCAGATTCAGCACATCCAGATCCGTGATCACCCCTCTATCCATAACTGTGTGGTACGAACTCACATCCGGTGTGCCGGATGCAGAAATCGTTTTGGGTATATCAAGGCTTTTATACACAAAACATGCCTGTGTTTCAAAGCTATTGACTTCAGACCACGATCCTGTACTGCATGCATTAACAGGTCTCACCTTCCAGAAAAACTCTGAAGCACCTTCCAATGCCTCAACAATTTGATAAGTTGCTGTTTCAGGGGATGTCTCCAAAATAAGTGTATTAAAATCTTCAGCCCTTGAAATGGCCAGTTCATAACCGGTTGCAGCAGCGACAGGGGTCCATTCCAGTAAAGGAAAAATAGAAATATTTGTCTGTTGATCAGCAGGGTAAACCAGACTGGTTTGGGTAGTACTGCCTAATACTTCCAGACCAATATCGGCAGTTCTGACTATTGATCCTGAAATAGCTTTAATTGAAACTGTATATGTACCTTCAACAGCTCCGACATGAGTCAGGCTTAATACCGAATTTTGTCCCTGGTTGACCGGATTATTGCTAAAACTATAATTTATGCCTGCTGGAATGTTTGTGACACTTAAATTGATGGGATTTGCATAACCCAGTACTCTTTCAATATTAATGTTGACATTTCCTGATCCACCAGCACAAATTCCGACTGTCGTCGGATCAAGGGTCATAAAAAATGTAGGAACACCTGAAAGTATCGTAATATTTGCATTGTTGATGTCAAAAAATACATTTCCAACTGCCTTTACCATGATCCTTGCTGTCGAACTCAGGCCTTCTGGAACAACTATTGTTTCCGAACCATCATTTGCAGTTGAAGCTGATAATGTCACAGGATATGTGTAACCACCATCATAAGATAACAAAATACTGACCTGGCTGCAATTGATCCCGTTGGCAGTTGTTCCGGCAACATCCCATGTAATGGTCTGATTCTGACCTTCATACCAGGTCGACGCCGTATTTTGGGAGGTCACTGCAAAGGTGCCGCTTGTCACCACAGTTGTCACCGTGATATTGATCTCTGAATTGCATCCTGCTACACCGGTATAATCCCTGGCAACACCCCTGAAATTCAACGTCCTTGCAACAGATGGCAAAACCTGCCAGGTGTCTGTAGTATTATTGATCACATTAGTCAATGGAGGAAAATAACGAGAAGGAGATGAAGTCGCAAAAACACTTCTGAATGCAGGTCCGCTTGTGTTAGTTGAAGCCGGCGGCATAGTTTGTGAAACGGTGTATCCATTCATTTGTTCCCATGCGTATATCATTGGATCACCATTAGGATCCGTAGCGGATAAAGTTAAAACAAAAGGTGTGGAAGCAGGAATGGTATAATTCGGTTGAGCAGCCACAACAGGTGCAGAATTGGAAAAAGAACTGACAATGAGTGCACAACTATTGCCCGTTCCACTCAGATATGTTTTTATCTCCTGCATACTGATTGCATGAAAATAAGCATCACTGTTGTTTTGAACGTTTGGTGAACAAATCCCGGCATAACCCATGATCGTTGAGGCACTTCCGGGCTCCATGGCAGTACTGTTATTTCTGTTGCAACTATTAAACTGGGTATGATTGGCATTGAATTGATGCCCCATTTCATGTGTTACATAATCAATGGTAAATGCATCACCTACTGGATTTGGCCTTCCAGTATAACCTCTTGCTTTATTACTTGAGGAACAGACAACTCCCAATCCGGCAATTCCTCCATCTCCTGTGCCAAAAACATGTCCGATGTCATAATTGGCTGAACCAATGAGGGTGGTACAATTAGTCTGGTTGGCAGTCAAATCACTGGAAGATCCGTCATTGGTATATCCGTCTGTTACACTATCATAGTAAAAAACCAGATCAGTATTTGCGATCAGGATCATCCTGACGGCAACTTCCGGTTCATATACTTCATTCACCCGGTTAATTACGGTTACAACAGCGGAAAGGACGAGATTGGATTGGGCGGAACTGGTAGCACCGTGAAAATTGCTATATTCTCCTGTCGTTGCTTGCGCCAACCGATAACTCCTGAGCTGGCAATCACCAACCCTCAGATTGTGATTTTGCTCTTCAAATCCTTCATGATCATGATCGCCCTCCACGTTGCAATCCCAATGTTCTCCTGAATATTTATTTTTGTAATATGAAATCCTGGTTTCCTTATCATTCCTTTGGTAATGGTCGACAAAAACCTTATCTTCTCCCGGGGCAGAAATCACCGCCCGGAATCCCTGAATGGTATAGTCAATGCGGATCCTTTTCATCGGATTGCCCAAAGAAACTCCATAAAATGTACGAATCCCCGGGTATTTAGCAGCCAGTTCAGGTTCCATCATATCATATTGAACAACCTGAAATTGTTCAGTTGTTCCTTCCGGTAAGCCTACCCCGATCACACAATCAGACTCATGTACACCCAAATCACGCTCATGAGGTGCTCTCCATAGCAGCACTTGCATGACTGAGTCATCCAAAGAAAATAATGCAAATTCCTTAGGGCTGATGTCTATCCTTCCCTTATTTTCAATTTCGGATTCACTGGTGATATGCCAGGTTTGGGCAAAACTTTGTATGGTTATCAAACAAAAAACTACGAATAAAAACAATTTACTATACATGCTTCCGAATATGAAATTTTAATTGGGGGCAAATGTAATATTTTTTAATTTTTCCAGAAATCGGTATTATAAAAACAGATATTTAAGTTTTGAATTGGTCTGGATAGAGTTCATTATTGTCTTAAATGAAAACGCCAAATATTTATTTATGAAACAGCTAATTTTATATTAAACTCCTTGTTTTCAAAAACTTTGCAAGTTTGGTTATTGATGATTTTTCATAAAAGACAATATAACATGGGTTTTATTACAGACACTTTAAAGCATCAAGTAATTAAGAAATACCGTTTTACAACGAAATAAAATTAATCAAAGCATCAACATTTTGGGACACCAAAAAAAAATATGAATCCAGAATGATCTGAATAACACACAATCAGATGACCGATTCATTTTGAACAAAACAAAATAAAATTGGCTCTATGTTGATTCGTGTGGGTAAAATAATTTGGTTCTATGTCGATTCATGTGGGTAAAACAAATTGATCAAATATCCATAGATTTTCAGAGGAAAACAAAATACAGCTATG
>Ga0209573_1005280_pt1 | contig 11777 bp, 8 predicted proteins | sample TNRBio252014_DNA_FD_185870 | JGI IMG/M metagenome (GOLD analysis project Ga0209573, IMG submission 185870) | Wastewater treatment Type I Accumulibacter community from EBPR Bioreactor in Madison, WI, USA - TNR Reactor_6/25/2014_ DNA (SPAdes)... | ecosystem: Engineered > Bioreactor > EBPR >...
CTCGGTCCTGCGGCGAGAGCAAAACCGGATCGAATTTCATTCTCTCGCGGCACTCCGCTTCGAGTTCCTGGTCAGGTGGTTGATTTCCTCGCGACTTCGCTCGCCAGCCACGCGCATCACCCGGCAACCAGGTTCCGTAGGTCGTCCAGGTAATGAAGACTCCGACCATGTCCCGATTCTCGATCGGCATCGAAGATCCCCCAAAATTTCCCTGAGCCTGAGGCGCTGGCCGAACTGCAATTTAAACCGCGGAAAGTCCTGTTGGAATCGCAATCGGCTAACGCCTCAGGCTCAAATCAATCAAACTCAAACTCAGAATCGCAATCGGCTAGCGCCTCAGGCTCATTCAGGTGCTTCAGGAGAGGAAACAAAAAAGCCCGGTGGCTGAACCACCGGGCTTTCATTTCGGCATCCTGTCAGACCGCAGACTACTTATTGGCAGCCTGAGCTTCTTTTTCCTTGCGGCGGCGTTCCAGGATTTCACCCTGCAGTCCGCGAGGAACCTGACGATAAGCCAGGAATTCCATGCTGAAGGTGCCTTTGCCCTGAGTCATGCTTCGCAGTTCGTTGGCGTAGTCGAACATGCTTGACAGCGGGGCTTCCGCGTTGATCACGCAGATGCCACCGTTGACTTCAGAACCGGTCACCAGACCGCGCTTGCTGGAAAGATGTCCGGTGATCTGTCCCTGATACTCATCCGGAACTTCGATTTCGAGCTTCATGATGGGCTCCTGCAGGGTCATGTCTGCCTTACGCAGCGTTTCCCGCATACAGCCAATCCCGGCGATCTTGAACGCCATTTCTGACGAGTCCACGTCGTGATAGCTGCCGTCCTGCAGACGCATACGGACGCCCACAACTTCGTACTCGCCCAGAGGTCCCTTTGCCAGACTGTCCTGAAAACCTGCGTCGACCGGAGCGATGTATTCGCGAGGAATTCGGCCCCCGGTGACTTCGTCAACGAACTCGTACGCGGTTTCGTACGTATCCGGCAGCGGTTCCAGAACTCCCTTGATGTGGGCGTACTGGCCGGAACCACCAGACTGCTTCTTGTGCTTGTAGTCGAACTCGACGGTCTTCGTCGGACATTCGCGATAGGCCACACGCGGCTCGCCCACGACACATTCGCATTTGTATTCGCGACGAATACGTTCGACATAGATTTCCAGGTGCAGCTGTCCCATTCCGGCGATCAGAGTCTGTCCCGTTTCCTCATCGGTCATGACTCGGAAAGTGGGGTCTTCGCGACGGAATCGTTCGAGTGCCTTGCTGAGCTTGTCGGCGTCGTCCCGCTTCTTCGGTTCGATTGACAGACGAATCACGGCATTGGCGACGTAGATGTTTTCCAGTGACAGGTTCAGGCCTTCAGCTGTGAACGTATCCCCGGACGCACAGTCCACACCCACGATGGCGATGATGTCACCAGCTTCACCGAAGTCGATGTCTTCTCGATCGTTTGCGTGCATCCGCACCAGACGACCAAAACGCACGGAACGGCCCGTACGAGCATTCACGTAGCTCTGACCCTTGACGATCTTGCCCTGATAGACGCGGGTGTATGTCAACTGGCCAAAGCTTTCCACAACGGTTTTGAACGCCATGGCCACAAGCGGAGCATCATTGGAATCGCTCAACAGGACCTTGGGATGTTGTCCATGCTCGTCAACAGGCTTGCTGTTGTCGTTGGCGAACTTCTGACGTTCCGGAGGAGCCGGCAGGTAACGAACGACAGCGTCCAGTGCTTCCTGAACGCCTTTGTCCTTGAAAGCAGTTCCCATCAGCACCGGAACAATCTGCTGCGCCAGAGTTGCTCGTTTGATAATCGCGCGGATCTGAGCGATGTCCACTTCCTGCTCTTCCAGCAGAGCTGACATCAGGTCGTCGTCATGCAGAGACAGCTCTTCCAGCATTTCCCGGCGCGCCTTTTCGGCCGCGTCTTTGAACTCGGCCGGAATCGGCTTCCGCACAACATCGTCGCCTTTTTCGCCTTCGAAGTAGACGGCTTCCATGCGAATCAGGTCCACAACGCCCTGGAAGTTGGATTCCAGGCCCATGGGAATCTGCAGCGGAACGGCATTGCATTTCAGCTTTTCCTTCATGGCCGCCATGACCTTCGCCGGATTTGCTCCAATGCGGTCCATCTTGTTGATGAATGCAATTCGAGGCACACCGTAGCGGCGCATCTGACGATCCACGGTTAGCGACTGACTCTGTACACCGCCAACCGCACACAGAACCAGAATGGCTCCATCGAGTACTCGCAGAGATCGCTCGACTTCCACTGTGAAGTCGACGTGTCCGGGAGTGTCGATGATGTTGATCGGGTGGATGTTGCCAAGTTCTTCGTCCTTCCACTCAACTCGAGTGGCTGCAGACGTGATCGTGATACCACGTTCACGCTCCAGTTCCATGTGGTCCATGGTCGCGCCACCGTCTCCGCCTTTGACTTCACGAATCTTGTGGATTCGTCCGGCGTAGTACAGGATGCGTTCGGTCAGAGTGGTTTTCCCTGAGTCGATGTGGGCCGAAATCCCGATGTTACGAAGCAGGGTAATGTCAGTCATTGCGAAACGATCCTCAGCAAAAAAAGTCAAAAAAGGTGGCGACTCCGCCGAACCAGTACGGGCCCAAAGCCCCGTCATCCCATCCGAGCGGATGCTCGGAAATACAATCCCCGATCATGGTGTTCGCCGCGGAACATCCCCCGATCCCTTTCAGAGGCGTCTCGGGCAACGTCCATGCATTTCGAAAGCAACGACACCGCTGCTGTTCCCTTCGACTGATGCCATCTGCTCGCACCCGATGCGCCTGAGTCCAGGCGTCAGTCCCGAAACTTTAGAACCGTGAGCCGCAAGGCGCTAGCCGCGGGTAATTCGACAACAACACCGGTGGCTAGCGCCCTGCCGCTCACGAAAGCTGCAGTATCCAGACAGACTCCCAGGGACGTGACCTGCACGAAAGCGGCGAACGAAACGCTGGCTTCACACGTTCGCAGGACTTTCATCCACTGCGATCGGGTCACCATTTCAAACTGCCGCTCACCGTGACCGGCATGCCGGCAGGAAACGATTTCTAAGGTACGACATTGGCAAATCCGGGTCGGTTCACCAATGTCAGCGCGTACAAATGTTCATCATCTCTGTTTTGAGATTTCGCATGGTATCGCCGCAAATCTCGTTTCGAAAGAGGAACACGTTTGTTTTCGAGGAAGTGCAACCTGTTTCCCGACCTCAACAACGAACATGAATTCCCCATGAACCGGAAACCGATGAAAGACTGTCGATCCGGCTGCGAAGACCAATCGGTCCGATGTTGAATCACCTTCCGGGTCCCGGGCGATTCATCGGTCAATGAAAGACAGGATCGACGCCGATGCATTCCGGACTTAAGATCCGAGTGTTCCACGGCTGCGAACGTCAGGACGATGGCCAGCGTGGAAATCGAGTCACAAAGCCGCATTTCGCGATACTCTGCGGGTTCTTTCGCGATGTCGTCACGACAGGGCCTTCGTGGAGACGGTTTGTTGTGTCCGAGACTTCCGCGATTAACCCGTGGCCGAAGGCCAGGCCGGAGAAATCCTGGCCTTCGGCCACGGGTTAAACGAATAACCTCCCCTTCCAAAACACCACATGACCGACGAATGATCGGCTGAGTCCTCCTGTATGGGCATTGAGAACCGAGAGTATCTGAGAGAGGATTACGAGCCGAACCAGGGCAGTCGGTTTGGCAACACCGGCATCATCACCCGCATCATTGTGGCTACGGCCATCGTGTTTTTGCTGCAGGTACTGACCAGCCGACCGGGTGCGGGTTCCGCAGTGACGAACTGGCTGGAACTGAACGGTCCCGACCTCTATCAGCGAGGTCAGATCTGGAGACTGGTGACCTACGCATTCTGTCACGATCGGCAATGGATCTTTCACATCCTGTTTAACATGATGGCGCTGCACACGATTGGCGGCATGATCGTGCGGCTGATGGGCGATCGCGAATTCCTGTGGTTCTATCTGGCTGGCGCGTTCTTCGCCGGACTGTGCTCGGTCGTGTTTTATTCCCTGATCGGAATCTCTCCTTCAATTGTTGGAGCATCAGGGGCGGTCTATGCGGTTTTTTGCCTGGCGGCGATGCACTATCCCCGAGTGAAGTTGCTGCTGTTCGGCGTGTTTCCCATCGAAATGCGGTGGCTGCTGGCGGGGTTTGTGGCGATGGATCTGTTTCCAATTCTGACAGGACGATCGACCGTGACGCAGGTCGCCCACAGTGCTCATCTGGGCGGGTTACTGTTCGGCTTTCTGTATTTCCGCTGGGACATGAGACTGACGCGGTGGTGGGACAATTTCGCCGGTCGGTTTGCGCGCAAGCGACGCAGCAGAAATCTGAAGATCTTTGCTCCTGCGACACCTCCGGAATCCGGACTGGATGAACAGGTGGACCGCATTCTGGAGAAAATCCATCGCGAAGGGGAAGCCAGCCTGACCGCTCGGGAGCGCAATATCCTGACTCAGGCCAGTCGCCAATTGCGAAAGAATCGCCCCTGACCGACCGTGATTGACCAGACTGCCACTGACCGTCTGCCTGATGACTGGCTGCGGCGTTTCCTGTGGCAGATGGACCGTCACACAATCAGCATCGCGTCGCCATAACTGTAGAAGCGATAGCGTTCGCGGATAGCCTGCCGATAGGCTTCCATAATCAGGTCGTACCCGGCAAAAGCAGCGACCAGCACGATCAGCGTTGAACCGGGCAGGTGGAAATTCGTCAGCAGCCCGTCGACCACCTGGAACGAATATCCCGGACGGATAAACAGATCGGTTCGACCTTCCCAGGCCTTCAGTGGCAGACCATGAATTCCGGCTGAGGATTCCAGCGTGCGGATCGAGGTGGTGCCGACTGCCACGATGCGACCGTGTTTTGATTTCGCGTCGTGAATTCGATCACACGTCAACTGCGGAAGGCGACACCATTCTTCGTGCATGCGATGTTCAGACAACCTGCGGACAGCGATCGGGCGAAAGGTGCCGATGCCCACATGCAGAGTCAGTTCAGCGGACTGCACTCCTCGTTCGGCACAGGTCTGCAGCAGTTCCGGAGTGAAATGCAGCCCGGCTGTGGGTGCGGCGACGGCACCCGGTTCGGATGCGAAGGCCGTTTGATACCGAATCTGATCCTCGTCGTCAGCCACTCGACGCCCCATGTACGGAGGCAACGGCAGAGTCCCGAATCGCTCAAGGACTTCCAGGGGCGATGCCGGGGATTCGGGTTCCATCAGCCAACTGCCCTGCGCCGTTCGCTCGATGATTTTCAGACGCAGCGATGAGTCGCAGATTGTCGTCGATCGCTGTGCATAATTCACTCCGAACTGCATGTCACCGGCGGGCAACAGATCCACAGTTTCACCTGCGACCAGTCGACCTCGAGTTTCGCACAGCAGATGCCAATGACCTGTGACTGTGGTTTCCAGGTACAGGCCTTCCCAGCGACCACCGGTCCGGGTGCGAACACCAAACAGTCTCGCAGGAAGGACTCGCGTATTGTTGAACACCAGCAGATCGCTGGCCTGAAGCCACTGCGGGAGTTCTCGGATCGTCGAATGCGTGATTTGCTGCGTCTTGCGATCGACCACCAGCAATCTCGCCCCATCGCGATTTGGTGCCGGCCGCGAAGCAATCAATTCGGAAGGCAACTCAAATTGCCAGGTGCTCAGATCATCGAAGTCAGGTGTCGACATGAATCAGCTGCTCGCTCCGCGATAGTGATTCAGCGACCACAGGAACACAGCTCGGGACACCAGAAAACAGGCACCGGCCGCAACGACAGCCACACCGGCAAATCTCCAGTCCGTCAGAGTCCCCACAATGATCTGCGCGGGCACGGTGACCACCAGCAGAATCGGGATCACCCAGGAAAACGCGAACTGCAGGACCTCGCCGGTCTCCAGTCTGGCCGCATCCTGTCCGTCGTAGATACTGCGCGGATACTGGGCAAAAATCGTGATGTAAAACCAGAAGTCGTACAGCCCCTGATTTCGCCCAAACCAGACACTCGTGCAGGCGGTGGTGATCATCATGGAATAAAAGAACAGGACGGCGACGCCGATGTAGACGAGGTAGAGCAGAACCTGTGCGATCGACAGCGACTGACCGATGCCCATCAGAGCCCAGCCCAGCAGAGTGACCGCCAGCAGCACCTGGCTGGCCATCGCCAGATTCACTTTTTCCAGCGAGACCAGGAACTGAGGATCAACGGGTTTGGTGAGTGCAAAGTCGAGCTTTCCCGTGCGGATGTTGTCACAGAAGGCAGCACAGTTTGGCATGAAGAACGCTTCGACAATAGCATTGATCAGCATCCCCGTGGCCATGAATGCGAAGTACTCGTGCTTCGACCACTCCTGAATGCTGTCGACCTGGCTGTAGATCATGCCAAACAGAGCAACTCGCGCGCAGAACCAGAACAGTCGCGTGACCACCTGAATCAAAAAATTCGCCGGAAACATCATCTCGCGAATCAGCGAATTCCGGAAGAATGTCAGAAAGACCCGAACGTAGAACAACATGGATTCATCGAACAAAAAACAGGACGCGGCGGATGACAACTCAGAAAAGTATCGTGCCTTCCGCCGCTTCCTGCCAGTCAGTCCATCGTCAGGGTGTTCTGTGCCAATGTCCGCCTGACAATTGTCGTGGTCTCACACAAAGGCATTTCGAACGGCACTGTGAATTCGCAGAAAGTGTGGTCGTCGCATGCGATGAGTGGCCCGGTTCAGAATTCGACTGGCCTGCTCGCCGACTTTGCAGCTGTGCTCACTGGCAAACCCCACAACTTCGCCAATCCCGAATACTCCTGCGCACCACGTTTCCAGGTTTTCTGCGCACCACAGGCGGCCATTCTCATCGGGTTCCACGCCGATGGACGCGAGGTTCAGATAGTCCGTAAAGCCGACCTCACGTCGCAGATCCAGGACACTGCCAAAATCCGGCTCTTTGGGATACTCCACGTCATCCAGAATTCGTACGCCCGATGACGCCGCCATTTCGACCATTGCGCAGGGGCGATCAAGATTGGCGGACAGCAGCGTTTTGACTCCAAACAGGCTGAATAGCGCTGCAAAGCCAGCTCCGAATGCATCACCCCCCAGCAGTTTCAGTTGACTGGGAAGCTGATTGTCGGACAACAGCGACTCCGCACAGGGGCGAGCCAGCAGGCCCAGACTGTTTTGTCGCGCAGTGAAGCGGACGCCCGTTCCGACGATCACATTCGAAGCGCGCAGAATGGTTCGCGAGCAATCAACTCCACTGGTGACCTGCAGTGTGGACGAGTTCAGAATTCGTGCTTCACCCAGAAAGAGATGGACTCCGGATTGGTCCAGTAATCGAAACTGATCTTCGATTTCCGCCAGCACAGCTCGACACAACAGCCGTCGCAGCAACCCGGGCGTGCCGCGCCGACGTGACAGGAACTGGGAACCTGCTCCGTGGTCTGCCAGAAGCTGACCAATCAGCCGATTCAGCGCGCGCGACACCATCCAGGCGGAATGCCGTTGTTCCGGAATGATGCCGACGGTCCGCCGACCTGCATCGGCCGCCACATGCAGCATCTCAAACGCTGCCTCATCGTTTCCAATAACCGCAATGTCGTATTTCATGACCCGGATCCCCCTCCCCCTCTCCGTCGCCATTGGAATCTACTCATCCGAATTGGCGCAGTCTGGAGAATCTGTTCGGTAGTTTTCTGGTTGTTCCTGAAGCGGAGTTTTGCGAGTTTCGGCAGTTCCTGCGGGTTGTCGAAGATCCAAACGACTCTGCAGGTTGTGTCGATTACTCAAGGATCATCGCTCTGGGTTGAATGATGGCGGGCGATCGATTGAAGTGCGGCGACTGGGCCTTCGGCAGGCCACAGTGGAGCCGGTGATTTCTGGCATGGATTCCGGCAGCCTTTGGAATGCCCCGGGGAATTCTTCATGCGAATGCTCTTCGTGATCGTTGTCATGCTGTGCGGCGAGTCTCAATTCCTGTGGGCTCAGGAGTTGCCCCCAAAAACACTCCCGGCGTCAGCACCTGCTGTGAATGACATGATCACTCGAATCGCCTTTGGATCCTGTTCGACTCAGGATGATCCCCTGCCAATTCTCAGGACTGTCGTGGACTGGGAGCCGCAGTTGTTTGTGTACCTCGGCGACAACATCTATGGCGATACCGATGACATGGCCGTGCTGGAAGCCAAGTATGCAAAGATGGCTGCGAAGCGAGAGTTTCAGGCGTTGCGCGCGGCTGTGCCGACCATTGCCACCTGGGATGACCACGACTACGGCAGCAATGATGCCGGGAAGGAATATCCGTTCCGTCGCGAGTCAAAGGACATCTTCCTGAAGTTCTGGAACGAACCGGCGGACAGTCCGCGGCGAAAGCACGACGGGATCTATACCAGCTATCGATTTGAGGATCCCAAAGCCGGCAAAGTCCTGCAGGTCATTCTGCTGGACACTCGGACGTTCAGGGATCCACCGCTGAAAAGTCCGTTCAGTTCATGGAAGAACGATTATCTGCCCGACACCAATCCGGAAAAGACGCTGTTGGGCGTCGCGCAGTGGGCGTGGCTGGAAGAACGTCTGAAGGAACCGGCCGACCTGCGCATCATTGGCAGCAGCATTCAGTTCGGTCACGAACACAACGGCTGGGAGTCGTGGACCAATTTCCCCATGGAACTGATCCGCATGGTGAATCTGATCGCGTCCACGAAGGCGAACGGGGTCGTATTCATTTCGGGAGATGTCCACTGGGGCGAATTGTCGGTGCTGAAGCCGCCCGGCGGTTATCCGTTATATGACCTGACAGCCAGCGGGTTGAATCGCGATTGGGAGAACGTCGAACCGAATGGCAATCGCATCGGGGAGGCGTGTCAGGAGTTTCATTTCGGCATGCTGGAAGTCAACTGGAATGGCGATCCCTCAATTCAGTTCCGCATTCACGACATGACCGGCCGGGCTCGAGTCCGCAAGCGGGTTCCGCTTCGAGAGCTGAAGTTCTGAATGAGCCGACATCGTTTCGCGAGACAAGCGGTTCAATTGTGTGAACCACTTGCGGATCCGGATTCACCAACCGAATCGCCGAATTGCAATGAGGAACACTAATTGGCACTGATCTGCACTAATGAGGGGGATGACAATGTGAACTCTGCGACCCTCAGCGACCTCTGCGTTTAACAACCGCCCACTACGAACGACGGGATACACACGAACGGAATTGCACAAACACGCTTGAACCATGACGAGCGCGAAGGACACGAAGGAAGTCGGCCATCGACAATTCCTCTGTGATAAACCTCTGCGTTTATCAGTGAGCCCTGCGGTTCTCGCGGCGATTCAATCGCATCCTTTGCTGCGAATCTGGATTTAGTCAGCCGTCCGCCAGACCTCAGCAGGCACGGACAATGGGCGAATCGAATTCTGTTTATCTCTGTCCAATGGAATACAGTCGCCCGAACGTGCGGAGGTAGAGGTGCCCGTTGGCGATCGACGGAGTGGCTCGCAGGCCTTCATCGAGATGATTCTTCGCAATTCGTTCAAACTGATCGGCCGCACGGATCACAAAGCAGTCGCCCTCTTCATTGCAGAAGTAGACGAAACCGTTGGCGGCGACGGGTGAAGCGGTGAAGGTCCCTTCGACTCGATCCCGCCAGACGTCTTCGCCCGTTTCGGCGTTCACGCACGTGACAACTCCGTTGTTCAGAATGCTGTAGATGCGGTTCCCGATCAGGATCGGCGCGCTCAGGTCGGAATTGCCTTTGTCGCGGTTCCAGATCACGTGACTCTCTGTGACATCACCCAGAGTTGTTGCGTCCAGAGTCACACTCAGCAGGTTTGAATTGCGAGTCCCTGTATTCAGAATGGCATGGTTGCCGAAAAACGCCGGAGGTGACGAGGCGTTGAAATCGTCGTGGCGGATCGTCCACAGTTCCCTGCCGGTTTCTGCGTCATAGGCGAATGCGGCACGGGAACCGACGGAGACGACCTGCATTCGACCGGCCACTTCGATAAGGCCCGGAGTGCTGTAGGCCTTGCGCATGTCGCCATCGCGATGAGGCTTGCCGTTCTGATCAAGATCTCCATAGTCTGTCGTGCGGTCAGTTCGCCAGACGGTTTCGCCCGTGTGTTTATCCAGGGCCATCAGGAACTGAGCATCAATTCCGTCAAAAGTCAGGATCAGCAGATTCTTCCACAGGATGGGAGAAGACCCCGGGCCTCGGAAATGACGACACGAAATATCGCGTCGCTGCCAGACAACCTTTGCGGTGGCTGGTTCCACACGGGCCGTCCCGTAGCTGCCGAAATGGACATACACGGCGTCGGGCTCAAGGGCACACGACGGCGATGCATAGGTGTTGATTTCATTCCCAAGCGGTTCCGGTTCTGCATTCTCAAAGATCAGTGACTTGTACAGAACCATGCCGGATTGCTGCTCGATGCAGTACAAAAACTGTTGTGTTCCGTCTTTGGTCGCGGAGGTCAGAAAAATGCGTCCGCCACCAATGATCGGGCTGGAGTGACCCAAACCTTCAAGGTCCAGTTTCCAGGTCACCCCGGACATTTCAGACCACTCGGTGGGCAGTCCGGCGGCATCATTGGGGTGCGGCTGCCAGTTTAGTGTGGGGCCGGTTCTGACAGGCCAGTTGAGCGTTGTGTCGTCCGCCCGGCTGGCCGTTCCTGAAACCATGCACAGGCCAATCAGCAGAGTAATGCGAAAGCCACTGTCGAGGTGTGTAGAGGCCATAAAGTTTGTATTCACAGCACCCTCGTTTAGAAACGCAACCAATGAAAAAGCCCGCGAGCGGACGCACGCGGGCTTCAAATCTGTCTTGTTTATTCGGACCGGCTGATCGTTTTCACGAGCGAGGCCTTCCGTCGTTTTCACGGCATCAGTTGTGCGCGGGCAGAGCAAACGGGTCTTTTGCCACGGGCTTCACAATGTCGCCAGAACGGATCAGCCGAACAGGAACTCGACGTCGTACAACAACACCGTCTTCCAGCACCTGAATCTTCTTCAGGTTGCGGCGATAGACTCGCTTGGTGATCCCGGTTGTCTTGCGTCCGTTTCCGCCGAGATACTTGGCTTTACCGCGTTCAACCTTTTTGTTGCCACGACCGGGCTTCAGGTCTCCGTACAGCTCGAGGACCGCAGCGCGCTTGATTCGCTTGTTTTTCTTCAGAGTGCTCATGATCGTCAGAATCGGTTGAATGACAGAGGAAACCGACGGATTCCTCACCGCCGGGCTCAGCAAATCCGGAGAGGATCTCCCGCGGAAAATGCCGGACTGAACGCAGAAGCTGTCCCCGTGGACAGCTTTGGACTCGGGAGAATAATCGGATCTCTGCCGACCTTCAATTCAGAATTCCTGCCGACCTGGCAGTTCTCGAAAGGAATTCCAATAAAAAACGGGGATTTCTAACGAAACCCCCGTCTCACATCTCAAAGAAACGGTCAACGATTACTTCGCAGCTTCGTTGGTTCCCGGCAGATCACCCGCCTTGATCAGGTCGCCGAAGGTTTTGCCTTCAGTCGCACTCTTTTCACCTTCAGCCTTCGTCAGTGCTTCCTTGATCTTGGCTTCGTCAGTTTCGTTTTTCTTCTCCAGCTTGCCACCAAAGGCCTTGCCGAAGTTGTTACGAATCTTCTTGTCCTTGTCTGGATGGCAGACAGCGCAGGTCAACTTTCCGTCTGTGCCGTGTTTCTTAGCCAGATCCGGGTAAGTTGAAGTTGCAACGTTTGCGTACTTTGGACGAG
>Ga0209573_1005281_pt1 | contig 11776 bp, 12 predicted proteins | sample TNRBio252014_DNA_FD_185870 | JGI IMG/M metagenome (GOLD analysis project Ga0209573, IMG submission 185870) | Wastewater treatment Type I Accumulibacter community from EBPR Bioreactor in Madison, WI, USA - TNR Reactor_6/25/2014_ DNA (SPAdes)... | ecosystem: Engineered > Bioreactor > EBPR >...
TCGGCCTCCGGTGGACGCTCGGTCTCCCGGGCATCCTGAGGCGGCGCTAGAAAAATAATCACCCCCTCACGAAGTTGAGGGGGGTTAGGGGGGAGACTTGCCCAATTTCAAGCAATGAGCGCGCTCAATCCGAGCCACCAAGCCCGGTAAATGCTAACGAGTCGTGACCGCTTCGCCCAGTTTGTTCACCGCATCCCAGTCGATGCAGTTGAGATAGGCCTCGATGTACTTCATCCGTGCGACCCCGAAGTCCATGAAGTAAGCATGCTCATAGACGTCCATCGCCAAAACGAGCGTGTGGTTAAAGATGGGGAACGTGTTTTGGGCGTCTCCACCGTAATTGAAAACGCGTTTTTCCGCGTGGTCGTAGGCCAGATAAACCCAGCCGCGCGAGGCCATTCCCGTGGCCTTAAAGTCGGCGACCCACTTCTCAAAGGAGCCATAAGACTCCTGAATCAGTTCGCCAATTCGCCCCGTTGCCGGACCGCCCTTCCCGCCGAGAGTCTCGAAATAGACGTTGTGGTTGATTAGCCCTTGGTAGGCAAAGCTGTAATCCACCTTCAATGCTCGGATCGCCGAATAGATCTGGTTCGCCTTTGCCGGGTCCACCTCCATTTCAGCCAGAGCCTTGCGGATCTCGTTGGTCTTGTTCGCATAGCCCTGCCAAAGCTTGAGGTGCTCGTCGTGGGTTTTGCGCGAAATGCCGTGCGCTTCGCTGGAATAAACCTTTTCAGGGATCGATTGGGGGACGTCAACTAGCTTCAAACTCATGGGTTTTTTCTCCTGGGGGAAGCACATTGCGGCCGGTGCGACCGCCACCATCGCGGTCCCAACGAGAAAATTGCGTCGGGAGATGGAAAAGTCTTTGGTGTGCTTCATGTTTCACGCATTCCTACGGTGAATGGGCCCATTTTGGCACGAACGCCTCCGTTAAAATTCTTGACAAAGACCCGAAAGTTTTCGCTTGCAGACTATAATGGGAGCACCCCGGAATGCCAGGGAAAAGGACCAGGAGTCAAGAAAAATGGACATCATCAACAAAGCCAAAGAAGCCATGGAAAACGTGAAGGAAGCGGCAGGCGAAGCCGTGGACAAGGTGAAGGAAATGGGCGACACCGCCGTGGATAAAGCCAACGAAATGGGCGCGGGCGGCCTCCTCGACAAAGCAAAAGAAATCGCTGGAAACGCCGCTGAAGGCGCCGTGAACATGGCCGAAAAGGTCACGGGCAAGGACCTCGACAAAGACGGCGACGTCGGCGAAAAAGAATAATTTCGACCCGTCTCGACGGTGAAAAGCATCCCGGCAAGTCTTTTTGCCGGGATGTTCGCGTTTTGGCTCTTCGGTCCAGAATTCTGTCGTATACTCAAATGGGTTCATTTTTGGGCCGTGCGTCGCCCTGAATCCCAAGGCACCCTCATGAAGAAAATTGCACTCCTCGCCCTTTTGCCTTTTGCGGCTTCGGCTTTCGCCAATGAGCTTCTTGTTGTGGACTCTGGTCGCGACCGGATCATCAAGCTCAACCCCGCAGATGGTTCGCTCATCAACGATGCGTTCATTGATGACCAGCTTCGATTCGATTTCCCCATCGAGGCTATCAATTCCGGCCGCAACACGATCCTGATCAGCGATGCGAACAAAGACGCCATCTACGAATATAGCGCGTCAGGCCAGTTTCTTCGAACCGTCGTCAAGGGGCCCCAAGTGGAGAGCGTTCGCGGCATCGCGATGCTGAACGGAGACATCGTCGCTGGGATCAATGGGGGCGTGAACATGGCGAAGGTGGTCCTCGTATCCTATGACGGAACCTCCGTATCCCCGCTCTGCGATGTTGCCGCCCAAGGAGCCAGCTCCCTTTGGGGTGTCCACGTCCGTGCCAGCGATATCCTGGTCACCGATTCACAAACGGACGCAATCTACCGATTTGGCCACAACGGCGCCTTTCTGAACAAAGTCTACGATTCGACGGGAGTCGGTGACATGAACTTCCCGCAAGGCATCTGCGATGACGGCACCGACTTCTGGGTCGCCGGATTCAGCTTGCCGACGGGCGTCTTTAAGTTCAATAATACGGGCAAAATTCAGCAGTGGGCCATTGACACAGGAACCCGCGACCTTTACAAACTTGGCAACGGCAAGCTGCTTTGGACGGCGGGCCAAGAATACGGCGAAATGGACGTCACCGACGGCTCTTTCTTCAACTATGTCGATATCTCCGGAGCCAGCTTCAGGTTTATTAGCCTGATGACGGCAGCAACCCGGACCTCCGTTTCGGGCTCGGTGGATATCGGGCCGATGAGCGGATCCGCCACGTACCCCATCGGGATGGTCGCCAAAATTGACAACGGGACGACCACGCAGTACGCCCCATTCGTCTTGACGAGCGCGAACACCTACGAATTCACAACCACCCTGACGGGGAACCTCACGGTGAAGGCGTACCAAAATCACTGGTTGCACCGCATTTTTACGGTCAACGTACCCGGGACGTCGTCCGTGGTTGGCCCTTCGCTGACTTTGATCAATGGCGATGTTGACAGTTCGAACGCCATCACCACCGACGACTACCTCGTTCTTTCAAACAACTTTGATACCGAGGTCGAACCGGGCACGCTGGGTGATCTGGACCATGACGGATTTGTCACAACGGACGACTATCTGATCCTTTCCGCGAATTTCGACCTCTCCGGCGATGAAGAATAGGTCTGGAAACGGCTAAAATTGAAGGACAGGAGAAAAATCCATGGCCTCAACGATGTCCCGTTCCCTTGATCGAATTTCCGACCTGCTCGGCGAAAATGCTCGCTTCTACTTGGACCACAAGTGCGAGACGATTTCCAAGGCAGACCTGCATTTGCCCGGTGCGGACTTCGTCGACCGCGTTTTCCAGGCGACCGACCGCAACTCCCAGGTTCTCCGCAGCCTGCAGTCCATGTACAATCATGGGCGACTCGCGGGCACGGGCTACCTGAGCATCCTTCCCGTGGACCAAGGCATCGAGCACTCTGCGGGTGCAAGTTTTGCCAAGAATCCCATCTACTTCGATCCGGAAAACATCGTCCGCCTCGCGATTGAGGGCGGGTGCAATGCGGTTGCTTCGACCCTTGGGGTCCTCGGCGCGGTAAGCCGCAAGTATGCTCACAAGATCCCGTTCATGGTCAAGCTGAACCACAATGAGCTCTTGACCTATCCGAACAAGGCCGACCAGATCTTTTTTGGCCAGGTCGAGCAGGCTTGGAATATGGGTGCCGTTTCCATCGGCGCCACGATCTACTTTGGTTCAGACAACGCAAGCCGGCAAATCATCGAAGTGAGCGAGGCGTTCGCGCGAGCGCACGAGCTCGGCATGTCCACCGTGCTTTGGTGCTACCTTCGCAACAATGATTTCAAGACGGGCGGCAAAGACTATCACGTATCCGCAGACTTGACCGGGCAAGCCAACCACCTTGGCGTCACGATCGAAGCCGACATCATCAAGCAAAAACTCCCGGAAAACAATGGCGGATACAAGGCCCTGAACTCCGGCGACAGCAGCTATGGGAAGCTCGACGAAAGAATGTACACCCAGCTCAGCTCGGATCACCCCATCGATCTCTGCCGATACCAAGTCGCGAACTGCTACATGGGCCGAGCGGGGCTCATCAATAGCGGCGGCGCGAGTGGCAGCCACGACCTTGCCGATGCCGCGATGACCGCGGTTGTCAACAAGCGAGCCGGTGGCCAAGGCCTCATTTCGGGCCGAAAAGCCTTCCAAAAGCCGTTTGACCAAGGTGTGGAAATTCTGAACCTCATCCAAGACGTATATCTTTGCGAGGACATCACGATCGCATAGAACCAAGCGTGTTGTCCAAGCGTCAGAACGAAGAGAGTGTACTCATGAAAAAGTTGGTTGGACTCATTTTCGCCTTGGTTGGCGTCCTCGCGTTTGCTCAAGATGAAGTGAAAGAGGAGAACGTCAAGACCCGCGAGCCGATGTACCGGAAAGGCGGGACCCAAAATGGGAACATGGGCAAAAGCGGCAACGGAACGTCAAACCGAAAGGCATGGCGGCCGCCCGTCATGGTCTACCCCATCCCGGAACACCAACTCGTTTTGAGGCAGGATATCCGAAAAGAGCTGAACATTGATGAGGCTCTCTCTCGAAATATTGCCGGGGCCATCCTCAAGGCCTTCCCAAAAGATTTGGGAGATTCTGGTGACCCCGAAGGTCAGTGGAAGCGGGTCCTCTTCACCCAAGACGAGGCCATGCGCAAGCAACTGGAGCAAGACCAGCGCAAACGCATCCGAGAAATCTACTTCCAATACAACGGCGTCATCACGACCCATGATTACGAAGTCGCCAAGGCCATTGATCTCTTGCCCGAGCAACGCAAGCAAATCGCGGACATCATTCGAAAGTATTCGAAAGAGCTGAAAACCTACCAAGACGAGCTCGCAAAAAAGCGAGATGAGCGCGCCAAGGCGATGTCGAGTTCGAAGGTCAAGGGTGACCGAAAGCCAGCGGAAGTCGATGGCGAATTGAGCGTGCCGCCTCCGTCCGAGACTCCAGGCAAGCCCGTCGGCCCCCGCCCGCGGGAATTCTCAGGCGATGCAAAAATGACGGAGCTTAGGGAAAAGGCGAACGTCGAAATCAACCAAATCTTGAGCGAAACCCAGCGCGCCAAGTTCAAAGCCCTCGGCGGGCAGCCATTCAAGTTTGCCGACCGAGCGACCTTGACCAGCTCCTAAGCCTTAAAGCACCCGAAACCGGTTCGTTTCGAACCCTGTTCGCATCATTAGAACGGTTTCGGGTTGCAGGTTTTCGGTGAGTTCTGCAAAGGTCTTTTCACCCTCGCTCACGAGCGTCGCCCAAACGTCCTGGAGGGATTTGACCACCGCTTCCACCTTGCCATTGGGCTTCGCGGCCGACTGCATGCGGTCGATGATCTCCGGTTGTAAAGCTCGACCCCCATGGAGCAAAGCCCATCCTCCGCGAATCGAATAGTCCCCATCATAGTCGAGCAAGAAAAATTTGTCCTTGTCGGGCGTCGAGCCTACTTCGGCAAAAAGGGATCGAGCCACGAAGGGGGCGCTGTTGAAGTCCCCAAAAGCCCGCTTCATCGGCTGAGAAAGAGCCATGACCACCCGCTGGATGCTGACATCCTCTTCGCTGCGCTGAAAGCCCTCTTGGTGGGCAAAATCGATCGCGGTCACTCGCAGTTGCTCCACGTCCGATTGCTGCCCCAAGCCGGCGAACACGAGCCGATCGTAAATTTCGTAGATCTTTTGAGCCTGGCGACGAACCGTCACGACCACGATGCCGTCATTGTGGCTGATCGCGATGACGGGCGCGCCCCCCGAAAGTCGGCTTTCAATGTATCCCGCTCGGTGGCTAATCGCCTCTTGCCAATCGTATGGAGTCACCATCCTAAAGCGTTATACTCCGGTTCGGTGGCTTTAGTTTTGGATCCGCCAACGGGGCGCACTTTCCCGCGCAGATTTACCTTCTAGGACAGACTCCAGAGTCACCTTTTCCAGTGTCGTTTTTAGCTGGTTCCGATCCCAAACTTTAAAATATCCCAATCCACCGCGAGCTAAGGATGAGGGCATGGCAACCGTGTATGTGCGGCCGGAATCGAGCGGCGCGCCGCCAACCATCACCCGGACCACCCGCTTGTCGGGCTCCGCATTTTTGGTGAAGGTTGCCTCGACGTTGGAGAGCTGAAGAAAACTATCGCTCGGCGACGGATAGAGCGCGACCGACCGTTCTAGGGCCGCCTTGATTTGCGATCCCTTCAAGTTCAATATCGCGATTTCGTCGGTCGGAAAACGCACGAGGGTGGAAAGATCGCTCGGGTTGAAGGTCGATTTCAGCATGCCCGCCGCTAAGAATGCGACGTCGGAGCCGGCTGCCTCACGGATGAGGTCCGCCGCGGTCTGGCTGGGGCCATGCGCTTCGGTATCCGGTCCGGACACTGCGAAGCACGCGAAGGCCATCAAACCTACTGTCCCAAGGAGTCGAGCTTTGCTCATCAATCTTTCTATAAAGTATGACGATCCCCAATTCGTAATGTTTCGAATTGGAGACCGTCCCTAAAGATTTCGCGAATTCTTAACCTTCGATGCGGACGCCCATGCTTCGGGCGGTCCCAGCGATGATGCGCATCGCCATCTCTTCGTCCGTGCTGTTCAAGTCCTTCATCTTGGCTTTCGCGACTTCTCGAAGCTTTTCTTTGGTCAGCACGCCCACCTTGTCTTTCAGCGGGTTGCTGGCGCCCTTGTCGATCCCGGCTGCGCGCTTGATTAGCTCGCTGCTAAGGGGTTGCTTCACGACGAAGGAATAGCTTCGGTCTTCGAAAACGGTGATTTCAACCGGGAGCACGAACCCCATTTGCGGGGCGGTCATTTCGTTAAACTTTTTCAGGAATTCCATCATGTTGATCCCGGCTTGACCGAGCGCGGGACCGACCGGCGGGGCGGGAGTGCCCTTACCGGCAGCGATGTTCAACTTGATGTTCGAGAGTACTTTCTTGGCCATGAGGTCCTAATCCTAAATCGCCACATACGGGCGGATTTCGCATCGGGCCAGAGGGAAGCTTGCCCCGGAGCAGACCTGCATTATACCCAAAGACCACCTATTTAGAAGCAATTTGGTCCGTATTCAGGATCAAGGGCAGGCCATCCTTTCCTCCCACCACCACAACCTTCGAGTTCGGCGACTTCGAAAGGTCCAGGGTTGCTTCGATTCCTTTCCACTGCAAGAGCTTCTCGGTCAAGCCTTGGCTGACAATCGCCTGAAAATCCGCAATCCCCTTGGCTTCAATGCGCTTGCGCTCGGCTTCTTGCTTTTCTTTTTGCAGGACATATTCCATCCGCTGGGCATCTTGCTCGGCAATGAGCTTGCTTTCGATGGAGTCCTTTAGCTTTTGGGGCGGTTCGATGTTTCGAACCAATACTTGTTGAATGATAAAAGCCTCACCCGGGTAGTTGTCGTTTTTGCTAAGAATGCCGTTCACGGTCTCCGTGAATTTTTGGGTGATGTCCACCGCGAGGGCTTCGCGCTTGCTGCTCAGGACTTCCAGAGCCGTGAACGAAGCCACGGCGTTTCGAAAAGCGGCACGAGACGCGGGCCGGACAATCTTCCGAACTAAATCATCTTCATCGCCAACGGTTCGATAAAGCCAAGGAACATATTTGGGCACCGGGCGATAGACGAGGGTCACGTCCGCGTTCAGGGGCAGCGTGTCTTTGCTGAGCACCCGAATCGAGTCATCCCCTTCCACCTGCCCTTCTCGCATCACGGAGGACATCGTGTATTCCTGAGTCCGGACCGAGACGACGATCACAGTGGCAAAAGGATTCCGGAGCGAAATGCCTTCCGGCAGCGGGACAGGGCTGATTTTCCCGAACAAGCTCACGACCCCCACGTTCCCCGCCGGAACGACCTGGACGCAGCTACTGAGTAATGCCCCGATTCCAAAAAGCATCAGCAAACCGCCCATGGCCCCGCCTGCCGCTTTCCCAGCCGGAGCTTCCACTTGGGCGCGTCCTTTCAGGATCATAAAGCCAAGAACAAGAAACAGAACAGCGAGAAAGATCATGGTTAGTCTCCAAGACGAATCACGCGCCTGAAAGGGCTTAGGTTGCATATCTTCGGTGAAGCCTAGTAAGATGCTACAAGAGGAGATTCTTGAAATACCTGCTCTTTGCCGTTGGCACGATCGTCCCAAGCCTTGGCCTCGCCCAGACTTGGTCACCAAACCTTCCGGATGCAAACTTTGTCGCCAAGAATGTCGATGAAGTCTCCGTCTCGCCCGAGGGTCGGGCGGTTGCCTTTCTGCAATCGGATCCAAAAGGAACCCAAATCGGGATCTATGATGTGGAGAGGGACGAAAGCAAATCTCTCCTTCAAATCGAGAACGGAACGACGATCGAAGGCCTCACTTGGTTGGCAGGGGGCATGAAATTGCTGGTCTTTCTGCGGACGCCTTCCCGGGTCAACCTTCACCTCCTGGATGCTCCAAGTCTTTCGCAATCCCAGGCCTGGACAGCCAAAATGGCGGCTGGGCACACGATCGATATTCACATCACAAGTTCTCCCGTCCTGGAGCATGCGCTTGTCTGGATCGTGACTTCCCCACCTCCCGAATCTTCGGCGATGCCTTCCGAAGAGCGCTGGATTCTGCCGTCCGGAGCCAAAAGCCTGATTTACCACCCCGACCTCGACCGTGCCTGCGCGGATGGCTACTATTTCACGGGTTGGAGTTCGTCCGGGACGGCCATCTTGAGCAATCAAGGAACCGCGCGAGGTTACTTGAATTCCTTATTCCGGGATGGAGATGAACAGGTCGCCGAGCCACAGACGGTGGTTGCGCACGCTTCCAACCCAGACTCCGCTTGGACCCGGGAGTCCTCGCCGTTCCCGTTGTTCATGGCGGCAACGCCGGGCGACATTGTGTTGGAGTGCATGCCATCGACAGGGGCTCTCCGCCAAGTCAAGTTACAAAAAACCTTTCAGCAGAAAACGAGGACGCGAAAATTTCATCTGCAGTCCCTCCCCCAATCCGTTCGTGCCGGGTCCTCGGAGTCCAAGATCCAGACCCTCTGGATGTCGGACGCGCAAAAGAGCGGCCCAGCCGTGCTTCTTGCTCCAGATGCCCAAAAATTTTGGCTCCCGCAATCGGAAACCGGGATCGCTTTTTTGTGGAACCGAATCCTGTTTTATCGTCCGTTTCTAAAACGGTGAGCGGGGGTTCTTAGCAACTTCTTAATCAGCGATCTGTTAGCATGGCGCAATGCTCACCACATTGCTTTGCGCATGGATCCAAGACATCCCGAAAATCCAGATCGAACCCAGCGTCAAGACGGAAGCCGTCGCCACAGACGCCGATGATCCCGCGATTTGGGTGAATCGCCGCCAACCCAGCAAGAGCCTCATCCTCGGCACCGACAAGATCGAGAAAGTCGGCGGGCTCTATGTGTTCAATCTTGATGGAAAGATCGTCCAGCACATCCCGAATCTGGACCGGCCAAACAACGTGGATGTTGAGCAAGAGGTTCGGTTCGGCAACCAAAGAATGGACATCGCCGCCGTTTCCGAGCGCGACAAAAATCGAATCCTGATCTACCAAATTCTGCCTTCCGGCAAGCTAAAGGACATCACGGGTCAGACCGGCATCTACCCGGGAGCGGCCGAACCAGGCAAACCCATGGGCGTCACGATTTTCCGGCGCAAAGATGGCGCGGAAATCCTGGTCAGCCGCACGAAAGTGAACCCAGGCGAGGCCATCATGCGTTTCCGTTTGGTCTGGAATGCAAAGACGAAGAAGGCTGATCTGCGCGCGATGGATCGTTTCGGCAGTTTGGAGGGCAAAGATGAAATCGAGTCCCTTTCAGCGGATGAAGCAACGGGCAGATTCTATTTTTCTGATGAAGGCTTTGGAGTCCATTTCGGCGCCCTCTCTGGCCTCTTCCGCCCAGCGGGCAAGTTAGGGGCAGGCTTTTACACCGGAGACCACGAAGGCACCGCGTCCTATGCACCCAAGGTTGGCCCGTCGTTTTTCGTGAGTTGCGACCAAAACAAGGGTGAAAGCCTCTACTACTTCTATGCGCGAACTGCACCCTCCGGCGCATCTCCGCTGTTCGTCCTTTCCGGCGCCGACGACACGGACGGCATCGACGTCACCGGCGAACCCCTCGGGCCGAAGTTCCCTAACGGAATTCTCGTTGCGATGAATAGTCAGGATCGAAACTTTTGGATTTACGATATGAAAGAAGTGCTCCGACTCGCTCCGGGGCAATGACTTCGAATCCGCATAGACTCTAAAGAATCACGGATCCTTCTTTCTGGATAGTTTGCACACTCCCAGGTTCAATCCAGCGGCACATTGTTAAAGTTTCGTAAATTTTACGTTAAGACCATGCTGACGCTTTCATAATCTTAATGTTCATTTAATGATCAATCCTACAAAATCGCAGGCATGAGTGTGAAGCGAAGAAGTGGGTTCACTTTGATTGAACTCTTGGTCGTCATTGCGATTATTGCCATCTTGGCCGCGATTCTATTTCCCGTCTTCGCTCAAGCGAAACAGGCGGCCAACAAGTCGGTCTGCCTCAGCAATCAAAAGCAAATCGGCTTGGCGTCGATCATGTACTTGGACAATTCGGACGACCGCTTCTTTCAAGGCATCACCGGGCGACCGTTCCAACCCAACGTCGGGCAAACCTGGGGCAAGCACTACTGGATGTTCCACCTGAAGGGCTACATCAAGTCCCAGCCTGGCTCGGGCAAGAACAAGCAGAACGACTTCTTCTGGTGCCCGAATAACAAGATCAAGCAAGAAGTCGACAATATCAACGAGTTGACACGGGTGAGCAACGCGTTTCGCGACCAAATGATCAAGGAATGGGGCCTCGAGCTTGATCCCAAGACCCGGTCCTATTTCATCTACTTAAGCTACGGCATCAATGAACTCGTCACGGACCAATTTCCCGCGATGGCGACTTATGACGTCCCCGCCGAAACCTATTTGTTCCTGGAAAATTCCGAACCTGACGTTTCTGGCGATGACCTGGATGAGCTCTTTTTGAACGGATGCGGGGACAACCCCGACGGCATTCGGGGCGCCGAACGCGGAAGGCGATGTAAGCCCGCCCACGGAGATGGCGGCAACGTGGTCTGGATCGACGGCCATGCCAAATACCTGAAATACGTTTACAAAGAGGATCTCCGAGAAGGCGTGGATGAATGGAACTGGAAAGTCCCGGCAAAAGGCGGCGAGGACTATGACACCACCCAACCGTTCAGCGCATGCGAAGGCTGGACCGCGCCGGATGATTACCTCGACCCACAAGGTTTCTGCCGACGCCGATAACGCGGCCCGGCACGAAAAAAGGATAGGAGAAGAGACCCACATGAAAAAACTGCTCGTACTGGCGAGTGCAGCCGCAACTGCCTCGTGCATGGCCTTCACTGAAGGCAACCTCGTCGTCTCCGTGATCGATGCACAAGGGGCAACCTCGCTCATCACCCGACCCGTCTTCTTGCAAGAATTTGATGTGACCGGCGCCAAGGTTGGATCGCCGGTCAACTTGCCTTCGGCCAGCACCGACAAGAAGAAACTCACGATCCAGCCGGATGAAGATAGCGAAGGCGCGTTGACCCTCAGCAAAGACGGCCGGTTTATCATGTTTAGCGGCTACGACGCGGAGCCCGATATTGCTAATTCAGGCACGATTCTGCCCCGGAGCATCGCCAAGGTCGATGGTCAAGGCCGCATCGTTTTGAACAGCGGAATCCCCGTCTCGTCCAGCGGCGGAGACTCCACCCGAAACGCCTATTCGTGGGATGGTTACCGCTGCTACATCACGGGTGGGGACGCCGGTATCGACCTCTTCGCCATGGACTCCAATGTTCCCGTCGAAATCGTCGGAGACTTCAGCAGCTCGCGCTACATCAACGAATTCAACGGCGACCTATATTACACGAGCTCGGACGACAATCTTGGTCAAGGGAACTCGCTCTATAAGATCACGGGCGTGCCCACGTCCGGTCCTGTGACTCCCACGCCGATCATCGGCCTCCAACGCTCCCCGCGAACGTGGTACTTCCTGGATTCGACGACGTTCTACATGGGATCAACGACCGGTTCCGCTCCCGGCTTGTTTAAGTTCAAGTTCAATGGATCGGCATGGACGGTTGTGGGTAGCACGGGCGCTCTCACGGGAACCATCACTTCGATCGTCTACGGCGGCCCCGTCGGCCTCAATGGCCACAAGTTCTATGCGATTCGCGAGAAC
>Ga0209573_1005282_pt1 | contig 11776 bp, 11 predicted proteins | sample TNRBio252014_DNA_FD_185870 | JGI IMG/M metagenome (GOLD analysis project Ga0209573, IMG submission 185870) | Wastewater treatment Type I Accumulibacter community from EBPR Bioreactor in Madison, WI, USA - TNR Reactor_6/25/2014_ DNA (SPAdes)... | ecosystem: Engineered > Bioreactor > EBPR >...
AAATAGAATATACTAATACAATTATTAATAATCTAAATACGAATGACAGGTGGTATGATTGGTTAGATCAATGTGCATTATACTTAGAAAACAATGCTGATTTATCAGATTATAAGAAGCGTCTATTCTTAAACAAGGTTGTTGAAAACATCGAAGTCGATTATAATGGAAAGGAGTATTTACACCATCTCCGAATTAACTTTCGTTTACCTGTGATGAAGTCTATAAAAGATCTAAAAACAAATACGAAGTTACCCACATCTGCTGTTTTCAAAAAGCCGAAAACTCAACAACAGGAAGGAGACCAAACATGTTCCGTTCACGACTACTCAACCGTAACTGATTTAGCCAGGTTACGAGGTTGATCAACATCGCACTCTAATTTCAGAGCTATATGATATGCAAGAAGTTGCAAAGGTACAACAGAAAGTATAGGATTTAACATGGGCATAACTTCCGGCACGTATATAACATGATCTGCTACTTTCTTTATTCTTTCATCACCTTCTGTAGCGATAGCTATTATCTTACCTTTACGTGCTTTAACTTCCTCTATATTCGAAAATACCTTATCGTAAATTGTATCCTTAGTAGCTATGAATACAACAGGCATATTCTCATCTATTAGAGCTATTGGACCGTGTTTCATTTCAGCAGCGGGGTAACCTTCTGCGTGTATATATGATATTTCTTTTAACTTCAATGCTCCTTCTAAAGCTAAAGGATAATTAAATCCACGACCTAGATAAAGGAAATTTTTGTTTTCGTAATATTTTTCAGCAATTGCTTTTATTTCCTTTTCAGTAGCAAGTACTTGGCGGATTTTATCAGGCAATTCCATAATGGCTTCTGCTATTGCTTGACCTTCTGGTTGAGATAAATTGCGCATTCTACCCAAGAGTAGAGCAATAAGAGAAAGTACAGTTATCTGCGATGTAAATGCCTTTGTAGAGGCAACACCAATCTCTGGGCCAGCGTGAATATAGACACCGGCTTCTGTTTCTCTAGCTATAGTAGAACCTACTACGTTCACAATCCCGATTACAGTAGCTCCTTTTTGGCGAGCTTCCTTGATTGCAGCTAAAGTATCTAGCGTTTCTCCAGATTGCGAAATAGCGAACACAACATCATCAGGACCTATTATAGGGTTGCGATATCTAAATTCAGATGCATACTCTACCTCAACTGGTATTTGTGCCATCTGCTCTATCATATACTCCCCTACTAATCCAGCATGCCAAGAAGTACCACAAGCAGTTATTATAATCCTTTTAGTCTTACGTAATTTATCCATCATACTGTCCAAACCACCTAGTTTGACATTACCAACATCTGCTAGTAATCTACCTCTGAATGAGTTGAATACAGTCTCTGGTTGCTCATGAATCTCTTTTAGCATGAAATGATCGAATCCACCTTTTTCAATTTGAGCCAAATCAAAATTAATTTCTTCTATAATTGGGTCTGTAATTTCGTTGTCTATAGTTTTAGTTATGAAACCATCACGAGTGATGATTGCCATTTCTTTATCGTTTAGATACACCACTTGATTCGTATGTTGTATGATAGCTGCGGCATCAGAAGCAACTATATATTCACCATCACCTATACCAAGTACCATAGGACTTCCATGACGTGCACAAATAATTTTTTCAGGCTCGTACGAAGAGAGTACTGCTATTCCAAATGTACCATCTATCTCTGAAAGAGCAATTCTAACTGCTTTTTCTAAATCCTGAACTTTCTCGTAGATAGCTCCTATAAATACTGCAAGTACTTCTGTATCTGTATCAGAATTAAAATAGTAACCATCTTTTTGTAATTTTGTCTTCAAAGCTGTGTAATTCTCAATGATTCCATTATGAACTACAGCTATATTCTCTGAGTTATCTAAATGGGGATGAGCGTTTAGATGATTAGGGAACCCGTGTGTCGCCCATCTAGTATGTGCAATACCAACGGTACCATTTATCAAATCGTGTGGAGTTAGTCTATCTAAGTGAGCTACTTTACCAATATTTTTCAAAAGATTTAGTTTTTTATTTTCTATCATAGCCCAACCAGCGGAGTCATACCCTCTGTACTCCATACGCTTCAGACCATTTAGTAATATATGAGATGCTTTTTGCTTACCTATGTAACCTACGATTCCGCACATTTGTTTGCTCTTGTTTTATATTATTGCAATACGCAAAATTAGAAAAAATTTAGCATAGTTTTCAATGCTAATGTACGGTTACAATATATATAAGATGCGAATTTGCAGAAAAATGACTATTTTAGATTTCAACAGGAGTAATAAATATTCGAATAAGACTCTATTTAGGACGGCAAGTAACGGCTAGCTCTCCTCTAGTTCTAACATATAGCATGTTAAAGAAATAGAAAGTCATAAAGATAAAGGCTAAAGATTTTAATAAGAGAGATATATTAGTCAATACACCAGGCATTGAAATAATTTCGATAGTAATAGCAGTTAGAACAGCAATTAGTGAAATTAAAGCTAATCTATAAATTTTTTTGTTAACTGAATACCAATCCACAATATTAACAAGACAGAGCATTACTATATTCAAATTGTAATACCATGGATTGGTTTTGAAATTAGTTTCACTAAATAAATCTATCCAAACTGGTATTAAGACTAACACACAGCTCAAATAAAAAAGAATATGAATTATTATTTTTAGTGATTTCATACTGCAATATAATTATAAAAATTAAAAAAAAACTTTAACTTTTCTCTTACACAATCTTATAATACTAAACTCTAACATAATCCGATGATAATAAATTAGTTAAAAATGGCATAGTAAATGTAGTTAAGCTAGTATGTTTAACTATTTTTCATTGCTTTTATGACATTGTATTCGAGGTTGCAAAAACGCAATAACTCATCTAAAGTACTAAATAACAGGGACTTTCTTAAAAGATTGAGCCATACGAAATTCGATCTAAATGAAGAGATTTTAGACGAGAAAGGTTATGTATTTCTAGTTGAAGTTTCGGGTGACTCGATGATAAATATCGGGATAAACTCTGGAGATAAAGTACTTGTGAATAGTAACTACCCTATCTCCAACGAGTCCATAGTCGTAGGTGCATTGAATGGGAAGCCATTTGTGAAAAGAATAATATTTAAAGATGACAAAACTATCCTCCGTTCTGAGAATGAAGACTACGAAGACATACGAGTTACTGACCTAGATGAATTCTCTATCTGGGGAGTTGTAAGGAATCTGATTAGGGATTGTTAGATATTTGATTTCGTATAAGTAAACCTATCAATCCTATAAGAATCTCCTTCCCCCTTTAATCATTACAACCTCATTAGGGTTATAGAATAATTTAGTATTTTGGCTAGAAAATAAGTACTAAAACTCATAATGCATGTTAAATATGAATGAAAAAGAGCCATTAGAACTATCTGAGAAGGAACTGTTAGCCGAAACAAAGAAAACTAAATCCAACCCTGTAATCAATGCTCTATTAATAGGGTTTATGGTAGGGATAATTATATTCAGTATTGTGAAAAGTACTGTTGGATTATTCACATTTATCCCTTTGTACTTTATTTACAGGTTTGTAAATAAATCAAATAATTCTAAAGATCTATGAATTACATTAAGTGTCAATTTAATTTTATACTAGGTTTTTTAAGTTATAATAACTTTAAATGAACCAGAATTATTTTATACTATTAAGCAATTGTTTATTACATTTCCTCCCCTATTAACAACAAAGTACTAATCTTATCGTTTTACACATAAAATTTACAAACTATAATTAAGGATAAAAATGAAATTTACAAGAAAAGCTAATGCAAATTGGAAAGGTACAGGGAAAGAAGGTACAGGAACACTAACAACAGATAGCACAGTATTAAAAGACTCTCAATATTCATTTTCAACACGTTTCGAAAATGGTGTAGGGATTAATCCCGAGGAACTAATAGGAGCCGCTCACTCTGGTTGTTTTACTATGCAATTGAGTTTTTTATTAGACGAAAAAGGATTCACCGATAAAGACCTATCAACTGAAGCGAAAGTTAATTTTGAAGATGGTAGTGTAACAAGTATACATTTAGATTTGGTTGGATCAGTTAAAGGATTGGATCAATCTACTTTTGAAGAAATAGCAAACAATGCAAAAGAAATTTGCCCAATATCAAAATTATTAAATGCAGATATTACTCTATCTGCTACTCTTAAGTAACTTTAGTTAAAATACTTTTTGCAAATAAGGGTTGTTCAAATTATTGAACAGTCCTTTTTTATTTTATTTGAAAGTCGTTTATTTTAATAAATACTTTTGTGTAGATTGGAATTTAATAATAATTATAAGCTCTATTAATATTGACAAATATGAATTCAATTAAGCACCTAATTATCCTAATCATCATTTTCGGATCTTATAGCAAATCAATTGCCCAATTTGAAAAAGACACTTTACGTGTATTATTTGTTGGCAATAGCTATACTTCGATTTCTAATATGCCTCATCTGGTATCACTAATTTCTGATAGCACCAAAGTAAAATTGATAACTACTAAAAGTACGGCAGGTGGCGCTACTCTCAGCGATCATTGGAATGGTGAAAAAGAATTAAAAACAAAAGATGTTATTTGTTCGGGGCTATTTGATATAGTAGTAATACAAGCGCATAGTTTGGAAACAATTGAGAATAAAGAAAACTTTTTCAAGTATTCAAAATTGCTATGTGATCTAGCTAAAGAGTCTGGTGCAAAACCCTATTTATACGTTACTTGGTCACGTCAGAAATACCAACATATTCAAGATAAAATAACAAAGGTCTATATAGAAGCAGCTAAAGTAAATGAATGTGACCTTGTTTTAGTAGGAGAAGCTTGGAAATTAGCTAGGACTATTAGACCAGACATCCTCTTATATATGTCAGATGGAAGCCACCAAAACGATTTAGGAGCATTCTTAAATGCTTGCCAATTCGTGGGTAAATTCACCGGAGAAGTACCCGCTAATCTGAACACAAGTTACCGAATTAAAGATGCGAAAGGCGAAGAAATAATGTTATTTTGGGAAGATGCACTAGATGTAGAATTATGCCAAAAAGTTGCTTCTGAGTTTTTTATAAATGTAAAGTAGAAATGGAAAATAGAATGAAAATTTGTTATAAATATAAATTAAAATTTTCTGAGAAAATAGAATCTATTTTTTTAAGAGAAGATGAATATTTTGATCCTATTAGTGAAAGTGAGAATTATGAAGATGATGCTATACCTAAATATAATGACCCTCGAGAGTATTTACCGGAAATTAATAAAAACAAATTTGATTGGGATGAGTTAATTATTACTGAAAGCAAAGAAAGCAACAAAACTATCAGAACAGATTATTTTGCTGACGGTGAAAGTCAATTAATAAATAGAAAAGATAATAATGGTTATGAGTTAGTTATTCAATCTTTTTTAATTAGACCCAATGAAATTTATATTTCAAGAATAGAAAGAAGTGGACTAGATGAACCTTGGAAAAACACCAGTTTTTCTCTAGGTTTAAATTTTGAGGGTGGTAAAAATGAAGTATGGTATGATTTAAAAGAAAGAATTCTGATTTAGTTCAAGACCATCCTTCAGAAGCAGGATGTTATATATATCGAAATATTAACCAAAAAAGCCAAGCGTTTCCACTTTGTCTCTCATATTTCCTACATTTTGAGTGACAACGACTTTTGATATCAATACTTTAACGTCAAACTTTTTTGTTTATCATTTTTATTAAAATATTAACAACAAAGTACTTTCATTATCGTATATTGTAGTATATTAATTACAAAGAGTATATATATTATGGATTTTAAGAATGCTATTCATTATCATTACGATAAATTTCCTCCTAGTGAACTCATATATGGGATGTTCGTAACTGAGTTAATTGCGGCTACTGATGCACTTGCTCGATATGACCAAATGCTAAAGAAAATGCATAATAGCGAAATATTACTTGCCCCTTTGAGAAATCAAGAAGCTGTTATTTCATCTAGAATGGAAGGGACTATTAGTACTATGGATGAAATACTAAAGTTTGAAGCTGATAACGAAGATGATTCTGAAAAAATCCAAAATGTAAGATCAGACATATTTGAAACTGTTTTATATCAAAGAGCATTAACTAATGCTCAAAAGGCAATGAATGATGGATATCCCCTATCGCAGCACTTAGTTAAGACCATACATCAACAACTCCTTTCATTTGGTAGAGGTGCAACCAAAGATCCCGGGGAGTATAAAACGGAGCAGAATTATTTGGCAGATAAGATAAAGCAAGAAATATTATTCATACCCACAAGTCCTGAAAAATTAATTGATGGATTGGAAACACTTTTCAAGTATATAAATGAAAGTCAAGATCCTGTATTGATTAAGACAGCTTTGATGCATTTGGAATTTGAAGCTTTGCACCCTTTCCAAGATGGAAATGGGCGAATAGGACGAATGCTAATAACACTATTACTCTGGTCATCAGGTACAATTACTCAACCTCATTTTTATATAAGTGGCTATTTGGAAGAGCATAAAGATGAATATATTGACACGATGCGTTATGTATCAAAGACCAATGATTGGAATAAATGGTGTATATTCTTTTTGAAAGCAATAGAAAATCAAGCTAAATCAAATCTTCAAATTGCTGAAAACATCAATAATTTATATGAAGAGATGAAACTTATATTTTCTGATATTTTAGCTTCTAAGTGGAGTTTTGTAGCGTTGGACTTCATTTTTACAAACCCAATTTTTAGAAATAATAGATTTACTACTAAAAGTGGAATACCTTCAGCAACGGCTTCTAGGTTTACAAGAGTACTACTCGAAAAAGAACTTATTAGGACAGTTGAAGAACCATCTGGTAGGAGACCTGCATTGTATGCATTTGAACCACTATTGAAATTAGTTAGGGTATAAACTTAAAGATTTGTCTCTCATATTTCCTACATTTTGAGTGACAACGACTTTTGATATCAATACTTTAACGTCAAACTTTTTTGTTTATCATTTTTTCCAGAATAGTTATAACAAATATTGTCTGTTCAAATTATTGAGCGGTCCTATTTGTGTTTTTAACAAAAGTGGGGGTTTATTCAAATAAAATTTTTGTATTTTGAGTTTATATAAACTTTTCAAGCATTTAGAATAAACAAAGTAAATCCGAATAGAACCAAGTTTTATGAATTCCTAAATGGTGTGATTTAAAAGAAAGAATATTGAAATAGATTTTTTATATTGTCAAAAATTATCGTTTAACTTATTTGTAATCTAATGAATAGTTTGATTGAAAAAATGGATAGTCTAACGTTCTATCAAATGCAGACCGACTCAACTTATATGGTTTGGTATGGGCTTAGTGTTAGAGAATCTAAAGTTTACAGGTCATTAACAATGAAATGGTCTGAAGAAAGATGAAAAAGCTGTTCGTAATATTGTGCCTTTGCTTCTTAGGTTCTTGTTGGACTGAACAACTCGATTTTGAAAAATCCAAATGGAATGATAGTGTGGATGGGTTTTATAAGTATAGAGAATCTATGGCGATAGAACTGATGGAAAATCACTTAAAAAAAGGAATGACATATCAGGAATTAACAGACTTAATCGGACAACCTGAAAACTTTGCCAACTTAAAAGAGAATACCATCTGTTACACGTTATTGGAAGATTACGGTTGGGACATTGACCCAGTCGAAACAAAGATATTAATGATTGAATTGACCACTGATTCTTTAGTTCAAAATTTTAAAGTAGAATATTTGGAAAAATAAGCCAGCACACAAAAATGTATATAGCAAATAAGGATGATTCGACTTCGTACGAATCCACATTGGAATTGCTAACGTCTGTGCTAAACCGAAAATTAACGCTTATTAACCCGTAACTGACGGCCTTACGTTACAGTTAGTCTGGCTCTATTCGGATTCCATATGAACTTATTTTGTCGCTCACAATTCTCAAAATATTAACTAAAAAAGCCAAGCGTTCCCACTTGGCTTTGATTTTAATCTTATCTCACTTGAGACATTAGTTGTTGCTAATATCCTCGTCTATGTTGATTTCTGGGTTATCATCTACCTCATCATTGACTTCCAAGTCTGGTTTTAGTAATTCTTTTTCGTCGATTTTCTTCTCGCCACCAACAAATTTGAATTTCAATTTCTCATTCTTCTTGTCGAATTGAACTTTGACTACAGCACCATTCAGTAGATTACCTTTGAGTATTTCATCTGCAAGTTCATCTTCTACGTACTTTTGCAATGCACGTTTTAATGGTCTAGCTCCATACTTTTCATCGAATCCTTTTTCAACAATGAAATCTTTCGCGGCATCATTGATTTCTAAAGTCATTTCGTGTAAGTTCATTCTTTCTTGAACTAACTTTAATTGTATATCAATAATCTCTTTGATATTTTCTTTAGTCAGCTTACGGAAGATAATGAAATCATCAATTCTATTTATGAACTCTGGGCTAAATATAGACTTAGTTGACTCTTCTATAGAGCTTTTCAGTTCTTCGTAGTCATTCTCTGATTCTATATCAGTAAATCCGATTCTACCACCTGGTTTCAAATCTTTAGTACCAGCGTTAGAAGTCATGATAATAATAGTATTCTTGAAGTCAATCTTTCTACCTAATCCATCAGTCAAAATACCATCATCAAACACTTGTAGTAAGATATTATAAACATCAGGGTGAGCTTTTTCTATCTCATCTAGTAATATGATAGAGTATGGCTTTCTTCTAACTTTCTCAGTTAGCTGACCACCTTGCTCATAGCCAACATAGCCCGGAGGTGAACCTACCAAACGAGATACAGAGAATTTCTCCATATACTCACTCATATCAATACGAATGATAGCATCTTCCGTATCGAACATAGCTTTTGAAAGCGATTTAGCAAGCTCAGTTTTACCAACGCCAGTTGGGCCTAAGAACATAAATGAACCGATAGGTCGTTTAGGATCTTTAAGTCCAGCTCTAGCTCGTCTGATAGCTTTAGCTAAATGTTCAATAGCTTGTTCCTGTCCTACTACAGCACCTTTTAGTTCATCAGCTAATGAAAGAAGTTTTAGTGATTCTGATTCGGCTACTCTAGACACTGGTACACCAGTCATCATAGATACAACATCCGAAATGTCAGATTCTGTAACTGGGAATACAAGTTTATCTGATTGTTTTTCCCATTCTTCTTTGGCAGTTATTAGCTCTTGCTGTTTATTTTTCTCCAAATCACGTAATCTAGCAGCTTCTTCGAAATTTTGCTTTTTGACTACAACGTTCTTCTCTTCGTTAATCTTCTTAATCTCTTTTTCAAGATTAATCACACTAATAGGAACGTCAATATTCTCCAGATGCACTTTCGCACCAGCTTCATCTATGATGTCAATAGCTTTGTCAGGGAAATTTCTTTCCGAGATATATCTATCAGCTAAGCGAACAGCAGTTTGTATAGCATCATCTGTATATATAACATGGTGATGCTTTTCATAAGCATCTTTTATTTTTTCAATTATTTTAAGAGTTTCTAGAGCAGAAGGTGGCTCAACCAATATTTTCTGGAATCTACGCTCTAATGCACCATCTTTCTCTATGTTTTCTCTGTACTCATCTAATGTAGTAGCACCTATACACTGTATGTCTCCCCTAGCTAATGCTGGTTTGAACATATTCGATGCGTCAAGAGAACCAGAAGCACCGCCAGCACCCACGATAGTGTGTATCTCATCAATGAATAGTATAACGTCATCAGCTTTTTCTAATTCATTGATAACAGCCTTCATTCTCTCTTCGAACTGGCCACGGTACTTTGTACCAGCGACTAGTGATGCAATATCTAATGTGATAATACGCTTTTCGTACAATGCTCGAGATACTTTCTTCTGTACAATACGCAGGGCAAGACCTTCAACAATAGCTGTTTTACCTACACCTGGCTCACCGATAAGAACAGGGTTGTTCTTCTTTCTACGGGAAAGTACTTGAGACAGTCTTTCTATTTCTTTTTGTCTCCCAATTACTGGATCTAGCTTCTTTTCAGCCGCCATTTTAGTCAAATCACGACCAAAATTATCCAACACAGGAGTTTTAACTCTTTCTTTCTGTTTAGATTGAGTTGTTTTTTCAGCTTTACGTGGTATGTACGAAGATTCGCTACTATCAGAGGGTTTTTCACCTTTGATAATACTATCTAATTCATTTCTTACCAAATCGTAATTTACATTGAATTGCTCTAATATTTGAGCTGCTATATTTTCTTCATCTCTTAGTAAAGAAAGTAGTAAATGTTCAGTTCCAATCTTTTGAGATTTGTATAGTTTAGCTTCTAGATATGTGATTTTTAGAACTTTTTCTGCTTGCTTAGTCAGCGGTATATTCCCCGAAGTAATAGTCGAGCCACTAGGCCTGACAGTCTCTTCTATACCTTTTTTAAGCTTATACAAATCCACATCCAAATTCCTAAGGACTTTGACTGCGATTCCTTCGCCATCTCTGATTATTCCTAGCAGAAGGTGTTCGGTACCGATGTAGTCATGGCCTAGACGGAGGGCTTCCTCTCTACTTAGCTTGATTACGTCGTTGACCCTACTTGAAAAATTTCCTTCCATTTTATTTCACCTTATTGGTTTTTCTCTTTTATATATAGACCTTTTTTCTAGGAAACAGTTACAAAATTATGCAATATTTTTTCCTTAGGTAGTTATATAGACGAGTATTTATTTCTATTATTTGCTGCAATAAATGTAATATAAAATTACAATTTAACCTTTTCAAGTTTTAGAATAAAAAAACGTTGATTAGTTTTCAACAACAATACTTTTTAAAAGGCAACAAATACGCTAAATTACATATTATACCTAATCATATTACGAGAAAAACATGTTTGATGTTCAAAAAGAAGAGTTAAGAAAGTTAAAAGAAAAAGTAGAACAGCTTAGGAGGTATCTTTGACGTAGAGGTCAAAGAGAAGGAACTAAAGGAGTTAAAGGACATGTCGGAGTCACCTGGTTTTTGGGATGATTCGAATAATGCTAAGCGTGTAATGAAACAGCTATCTGATAGAAAGAACTGGATAGATACTTATTATGCCGCTATTAGTACAGTAGATGATACAGAAGCTATGGTAAGTCTTGCTGATGAGCTATCTGACCAAAGTTTGTCAGATGATATAGATAAAGAGCTCAACAAAGCAATTAAGACTGTTAATGAACTAGAAGTTATTAATATGCTTTCGGGTAATGATGACCAAAGCAATGCTATACTTACAGTAAACGCGGGTGCAGGTGGTACTGAGGCCTGCGATTGGGCCGACATGTTGCTTAGAATGTATTTGCGATGGGCAGAAAGAAAAGGATTTACCACAAGATTGCTCGATGAGCAAGAAGGTGAAGTAGCCGGTCTGAAATCTGCCACAATTCAAATTGAAGGTAATTATGCTTATGGTTATTTAAAAGCAGAAAACGGTGTTCATAGATTAGTCCGAATCTCCCCTTTCGATTCCAATGCTAGAAGACATACATCATTTGCTAGTGTGTACATATACCCCGAAGTAGAAGATGATGTGGAAATAGAAATCAACCCTGCCGATGTAGAGTTAGACACGTTTAGAGCTGGTGGAAAAGGTGGACAAAACGTCAATAAAGTCGAAACCGCAGTTCGTCTAAGACATAAGCCATCAGGCATAGTAGTAGCTTGTCAGAAGGAACGATCACAATTAGCAAACAGAGAGCTAGCTATGAAAATGCTAAAAT
>Ga0209573_1005283_pt1 | contig 11776 bp, 17 predicted proteins | sample TNRBio252014_DNA_FD_185870 | JGI IMG/M metagenome (GOLD analysis project Ga0209573, IMG submission 185870) | Wastewater treatment Type I Accumulibacter community from EBPR Bioreactor in Madison, WI, USA - TNR Reactor_6/25/2014_ DNA (SPAdes)... | ecosystem: Engineered > Bioreactor > EBPR >...
GGCGGTGACCGCACCGCAGATCCAGGCCGTGGCCGCGCGCGTACTCCGTCCGGAGAATTCCATCCTGGCGTTGAATGCGCCCACGCTGACCTACGGCACAGCACTCCTGTTGGCCGGAATAGGACTTCTGGGCATGGGTGTGACCCTTTGGGGGGTGAAAAGAAAAAACCGGGCGGCTGTCGGGCGGTTCCTGATGCGTGATGATATGCGCCCGTTCGGACCGGCCCACCCGCCGATCACGCGGGAAACCTGAGCGAAAACCGCATCCCGTTTGACCCATCCCCATATCTTGGCTGTGTGGTCAGGCCGAACCGGTTACCGGGATGCAGGCCATCGGCGATAATCGCACGACGGTGCCGGATGGGCTGTTGCCGTTCGCCTGCCGGGGCTGGCAACGGCAAGCCGGTTAGAGATCATCCCGCGTGAAAATGACTTCGATGTACCATGAACCCTGGTGACACCATGAAAGCGGCTTTCGGTGAAGCTGATTACGCCACCGCTGCCCAGTACTTGGCCGAGGCCGACGCCCTGTTGATCGGCGCCGGGGCCGGGATGGGCGTCGATTCCGGCCTGCCCACGTTTCGCGGCGACACCGGCTTCTGGCAGGCCTATCCGGCCTTGCAGGGCCGCTCGTTCGCGGAAATCGCCACGCCGGACACCTTCACCCACGACCCGGAATTAGCCTGGGGCTTCTACGGCCATCGCCTCAATCTCTACCGCCAGCACGCACCTCATGCCGGGTTTGCGATCCTGCGGCGCTGGATGGCCACGCTGGCGCGGCCACCGGGCGCGTTCGTCATGACCAGTAATGTTGATGGCCATTTCCAGCGGGCCGGTTTTGATCCCGAACGGCTGTATGAAGGCCACGGCTCGATTCATACCCTGCAATGCCACGGGGGCTGCCCGGACCCCTGGCCGGCCGATGCGGTTCAGGTCGAGATTGATCCACAAACCTGCCGTGCCCGTTCGCCCTTGCCCCGCTGTCCGCAGTGCGGCGCGTTGGCCCGGCCCAATCTGTTGATGTTCTACGATGGCGATTGGCGCAGTGCGCCGTATGAAGATCAATTTCGGCGCTTCCGAACCTGGCTGCGGGAGGTGAAGGACCGTCGGGTAGTGGCCATCGAGCTGGGGGCCGGGACGGCGATCCCCACGGTCCGACATACCTGTGAATACGCCGCCTGGCGATTGATCCGCATCAATCCGCAGGATACCGAATCGCCGGCCCAGGGCGTCCTGTTGCCGGTTGGGGCCTTGGAAGGTCTGACGGCGTTAGACGCCGCAATGCCCGGACTATGACATGAACCCTGCACCCTCCGATGCCCTTACCGCGACCATTCTGGAGCGTCTGGTGGCGATTGAACACACCCACGGGGTGCATATCCTGTACGCCTGCGAATCCGGCAGCCGGGCCTGGGGCTTTGCCTCGCCCGACAGCGATTACGACGTGCGCTTCCTCTACGTCCGGCCCCGTGATGAGTATTTGCGCATCGACCTGGAACGCCGCCGCGATGTCATTGAATGCCCGATCGAGGGCGTCTTCGATATCAACGGCTGGGATGGGCGCAAAGCCCTGCAATTGATGTTTAAAGGCAATCCGCCCCTGTTCGAGTGGCTGCATTCGCCCATTGTCTATCGGGCGCAACCGGGATTTTCCGAGGCGATGCAGACCGTGATCCCTCGCTACTACGCGCCCTTGCCCTGCGCCTGGCATTATCTGCACATGGCGCGGGGCAACTATCGGGAGTACCTGCAAGGCGACCGGGTGCGGTTGAAGAAATATCTGTATGTTTTGCGCCCGCTGTTGGCGGTCAATTGGCTGGAAAGTGGGCGGGGCGGGGCGTCGTGCCGATGCGCTTCCGCGAGCTGGTGGAGACGCTGATTCCGTCCGGCGCATTACGCGAAGCCATTGAGCAGTTGCTGCACCTCAAGCAATCGGGCGAAGAGTTAGCCTGGGGGCCGCGCCTCCCGCCGCTGAATGACTGGATCGAGGCGGAATTGACACGATTGGCGCAGGGACCGGCGCTGGTGCCCGTGGATCATCCGGGGCCAGAGCCGCTGAATGCGCTATTTCGGGCGTGGTTGTCGGATCCCGCCTCCACTCATGACCCATGACCGACCGTTTCCTCCCCGACTATGGCCTTTACCTGTTGAAAAAAGGCGTCCGTCCCGAGACGCGCCTGGTGTTTTTTAATCTGCCGGTGGATCACCTCACCCGTCCGGCCTTGCGCACCGTCAGCATCACCCTGAGTACCGAAGAAGCGGGCCAGGATTATGCCATTTCCTTCGACTTCATCGGCCCGCGCATCGACGACCTGCTGGCCGCCTTCCCGGAACCGGCCCGTGAACGCTTATGGCGCTGGCTCGAAAACCCCGCTACCGTGGGCGATCACCTCACCCTATCGCCGTCAGCCGCCCTGTTCAACGTTGAAGCGACCTTGGGCACGGTGCAACAGGGCCTCTATGAACGGTTTGCGCCGTTGATCGTGCAACGAGTGACCGTTGAGCCATGAACCCCTTGGATCGCCTGGCGCTGGCCGCCCTCACCGCCTATCAACGCCACATGTCCCCGCGCAAAGGCTTCTGTTGCGCCCATCGGGTGCGATATGGCGGCCCGTCCTGTTCGGAATACGCCCGGCAAACCCTGATGGCTGATGGCCTGTGGCGCACCCTGCCGCCCCTCCGGCAACGGTGACGGGCCTGTCGAGTGGCCGCTCATCGCCTTTTAGCGGATCAGGAGGCGCAGGAACGCCGAAAGCGCCGCCGGGATACAGCGCTGGAATGCCTGCCCGATGCCTGTCCAACGGATGCCTGTCCCGATGCCTTCGATGGCAGTTGTATCCCCGATGCTTGCACCTGGTTACGCCGTTGATCGCGCCACGAGTCACGGCTCGGCCCTGAACGGTGTTCAACGCTGGTTCAGAAACCGTCGGGTAAGGTGTGGCTCTATGAATGATCGACTCTGGAGCCATCCCTCATGGAACCCTTACTGATTCTCCTGGCCAGCGTGGCGATGGTCTGGGTACCGACCTGACTGGTGCAGGATGACCCGGACGATGACGGGCCACCCGATGCCTTTCCTTGGGGTCAATATCGTTCTTTGGACTTCTACTCGCATTGATCCTTGGGAGCGGGCCCTGCGATTACGGATTTCACTCGGGTGAGGGCGGATTCCGGGTTACACCGCATCCTGATAGAACCACTGGCCATTTTCCCGCACGAACCGGCTGATTTCGTGGAGTCGGTGGGCCTTGCCGCCGACCTTGTAGCGAGCGACAAACGCCACGATCCCCTCCGCATCGCCGGGGCTACCGGCCTCGACCCGGAGTACCTGCAAACCGAGCCAACGAAGCGGTTCACGAGCCAGATCGAGCGTGACCGGCCGCGTGGCGGGATGCCAGGTCTGCAACAAATAGTCGGCCCGGCCCCGGACATAAGCCACATAGCGCGAACGCATCAGGGCTTCGGCCGTATCCGGAAAGTTTCCTGCATCGAGATACCGCCCACAACAGGCCGCATAAGGAGCCTTTGCGCCGCACGGGCAGGGTGCAGACGGGTTCATTCAGGGCTTCACCCACACCGTGCCCGTCGGACCGACGCCGCCTTCCTGGTAGAGGACTTCCTCTTTAGCCATCAGGAAGTGTGGAACCTGGGCGGGCGCGACATAGACGGCGCCGGTCGGAATCGCCGCCAGGGCGGATTCATCGAACGTCGTACCGAATCCGACGTACAACGTACCTGACAATACGGTGGTATTTCGCGTGTCGGGATGGGTATGGGGTGGAATCCGGCCCCCGGCCTTCAGTTGGACCCGGATCAGATAGGGTTCGGGCTGCTGTTCCGCGCCCAGCATCCACGTTGCCCGCAACGGTAGACCCCCCGGCGCATCGATCCAGCGCAGCGTCTCGGGCAAGATCGGCGTCGGAAGAACTCCATCGGTCGCCGCACGGGTGAAGCGGCTGCTGGTGATCGCCAAGATCAAGGCCACCATGATGAGTTTGATTTTCAACAGACGCACGTTAGTACTCCTCAGATTCTATAGGTCATGCCGCTAACAGCCTATGCTATCGTCATCCCGACGGCTTTACCGCTGGCCGGCGGCGGCCATGCAAGCCACGGTAAAACTACGCCCAGCACTCACCGCCCCGGTGTCCGGGACAGCTTCAAATCTACCGGCCCGCCGATTTTAAACAGTCCGGCCATCATCAGGTAAAGCCAGACCATGCGGTGATCTCCCCAAAGTCAGTGGTGACACAGGCTGGCGCACAAGCATTGACTCCCTTCGCCCGCCAGTGGGAGCGAGTCGTGGGGCCATGGAGGCGGTCGGGTCGGGGCGAAGGAGCTACACTATAGCCAACCTCCGCACGACCCTTGACCCCGGAGACCCCTGACCATGCCTGATCTGGCCCTCCTGTACGACGATTTAGCGGAAACCTACGCTGCTGGCCGGCATCTGTTCGACACCACGCCGATCCTGGCCTAGTGGGCTGCCGCAAAAGTTTTGATAGGTTAAGCTTCGGCTGACGTAGCCAAGTTTTGGGCAGACTCCACGGCAGGATAGAGGCGTTTAAGTTTGGTCCGGGCCATATCTGTGTTGAACTGCCAGTTGATTTTGGTCTGGAGTGGGTTGCGAGGACCTTGCCAGGCGGCGATCTCTTCGCGCAAGACCTCGATATGGGGGATACGACGATCCAGGCACTGACCCGCCAGCACCGCAAATTCACACTCCGCCCTATTGAGCCAACTGCCATGCTTGGGGGTGTAGTGAAACTCGAGTTTGCGAGTCATCCGGCGTGCTTCATGGGGCGGGAAGACGCCATACAAAGCGGACGGGGTGTGGGTATTGAGATGATCCAGGACCAAGCGGATACGTTCGGCCGTCGGGAAATACTCATCCACCCGCAGGCGCATTTGCTGGGCAAAATCGGGTTGGGTCCGCTGCTGAGTGACGTTGACGTGACGCCAACCCCGCAAGGGCTGAACGAACAAAAACAGATTAGCGGTACCTTCACGTTTATATTCAGTGTCATAACGGGCCGGTTGGCCGGGTTGAGCCGGCAGGGGCTGACGGGTTTCACGGGTCAACTGCACCGGACTTTCGTCGAAACACACTTGCGGATACCGGGGATCTTCCGATTCGGCATACAAATCCAGCACGTCTTCCATAGGTCAGATGTAGTCGGGACTCACACTGGGAATACACCACTCTTGACGCTGCCAGGGTTTGAGGTCGTTTTTTTTAGTACTCGACCGACGGTATCCGGGGAAATCAGGTCAATTTGGCGTCATTCGACGAAGCGATCCGCTAACAGTTTCAAGGTCCACCGATGGCGACCCGCGGGCGCGCGTACTACAGGCCAAAGCGACCAGAAAGGCCGCTTGTTTGCCCGTCAATACCGGTGGCGACCCGATGCGCGGCCGTTCGCTTAACGCCGCCGTTCGCCCTTCGTCAACAAAGCGTTGGCGGATCCGATGCACACTCGCAATGCCGAGGTGGAGGGTCACCGCGATCTCCGCATCGGTCGCCCCAGTGGCCGCTTGTAGCAAGACATGGGCACGCGCGACCCGGCGCGCCATCGTTTTACCTTTGCCGATGACCTCATGCAGGTATCCCTGCTCATCATCAGTGAGGTCAACCAACTATTTGTGGGCCATGGGGTTTCCTCCGGTTGACCCCACTATAGGCTATCACCCCAACCTATCAAAACTTTTGCGGCAGCCCACTAGTGGGAGCGAAGCTACAATTATGGAAAGTTTGGGCGAAAAACAAGAAAAAAGGTGCCTCACGGAATTTTCGGGGGTTTGGGCTTACACCCTCGAGTACGGCCCCCCCGATAGAATCAATTAATTTGAGCAGGAAAAGGCCGATGACTGCGCGCAAACCCGCCGATGATTGCAAGCGGCTACAACTATGCTATTCGAAATCAGGCATTGGCAATGGTGGCTCGTCGTCTTGATCGATAAGGCTCTTCCCAGGTTGAGTCGATGCCGGTGCCTGAATTTCCAGATCGGCCATGAATTCACGCTCCAACTCAATCATTTTGTGCAACCGCTCCTTGAGCACGCTTTCCATTTCATCTGGATTTTTGAGGGCGTCGTCTAACGGATAGGGCAATAGGTGCGACTCAAGAAAGTCCTGCCGGTGGTTCGGAATCTTTCGCAACAGGGTGCGCGCCTGACCAGGCTCTTCTCCAAAAACATTAAACATTCGATTGGCTGGGCTGGACCTTAATGATGGGGAACCAACCCAGATAGTCCGCATAGCCTCGGGTCCATTGCGAGCGAAATCATCGGCGATGGCCGCTACATTTTTGCGCTCGCCGTCCGGTTCGACGACCCCGTGGCGAGCCAGCAGGCAAAGCAGGGTTCGCACTCGGGCGCTGCGCAGATCATAGCGATCGGGAAACGGCTCTGTCGGGGCATTCCAGGGAAGATGCTCCAGCTTCTCCGGGACAGCAGCTCCCTGCTGAGTCACCTTGCGGGCCTGATCGCGTAGCTCAGCGAGTACGGCGGCATAACGGGACGGGTTCCCTTGGCCGAACCAACTGGCAAACCCAGTAAGCCAGAACCAGCGCCGCAGCAGTTTCTTGGCGGCTTCGCCGGGATTCTGGTCTTCCCCGAGCCAGGCGCTTAGTCCTACCAGTTGCAGGCCATACGGCAACATCCGGGCATTGTGGATGCCTTGGTCTCTCAACAAGGTGATGCCGCTCAACAGTCCCTCCCGAGCCCTGCGCATGGCGGCGGGGAGCTTGCTGGCCACGCTCTCCCGAGTCTCGGTTCCGAGTTTGTTCCAGTCCGTGCGATAAGGATCGAGGTCCGCGGCCACGAGAAAAGCCCGCAGGACGAGGACGCGGTCAACCTCGCCGAACCCCCTCTGCTTGATCTCGGCCAGGGCATGGTCTATCTCACGGGCGATGTGGAAGCGTTCGCCCTGAGCGCCGGCCTGATAGGTGAGAGCGGAGAACATCTCGTCAGCCCCGATCGGAACACCTTTACGATTGAGCCGGGTAAAGCTCTCCACCGCCAGGTTCAGGTCATCGGTCACGAACTCCACGATCGGGATCTTATAAGACTGCAAGGCACGGGCAACGGCCTGGAGTCGGTCGACCAGTACCTCCTCGGTGAGGCCCGTCTCTTCAAGGGTTTCCGCTTTAGCATTGAAAATGGCGGCGACGGCCTGGAACAGCTTATTCGTATCACTCAACTGATGAAGCGGCACCTGCCATGGCCTGGCTTGGGTTCCTGTTGCGAGGTGCATAAACACTCCCTCGCGATCCCGGTCCGCCTTGCCTTTGTCTCCCTTGGGATTGCCGCTGGCATCGAAATAGACGGCCCACCTTTCCGTATCTTCATTATCGCCGGACCCCGCGGGCAACCCAGAGTCGCGTAGCAGCACACCCGCCAAGGTGGTCAGTCGTTGCTGGCCGTCCAACAACAACAAGGTTTCCGTCGGTCGGGTTTGCTTGAGATCGAAAGGCCCAAAGCGGGTCAGCGACCTCGCGGTGTCTTTTGAAGACTTCCAAAACAGCAGGGTACCGATGGGGTAGCGCCACCGTACCGAATCGAACAGGTCGAGCATATTCGCTCGCGACCAGACGTAGGAGCGCTGGAAGGCCGGCACCCGGATCCGGCCTTGCCTGACCCACTTCAGCAGGTCGAAGAGGAAGACAACGCTCGGATTGATCTCCGGGCCATCGTCGCCAACACGTTGAGTCATGGCGCTAACGCTCCTGCTCGATCAGATTGAGGATGGCTATCAAGTCGTCCGAGTGGTCGCGGGCGCGCAGGCCCTCGGCGATAGCGTCGAGAGAGGCCGGATCATGCGTTTGCCGAACGCGCTGCAACAAGAGCTCCAGGTGATAGGGGCGGTTTGGATCGTAGTGCGGTGTGAGCTGCTTGCAACCGAGTTCTTCCATATCACAATAGTCGCGGTCATCGGCGGCCATGGCCAGAATGTCCGTCATGGTTTGGGTCCAGTTCGGGTTATGGGGATTCCTCTGCAACTCGGCGCGCCAATGGTCATCGGGGATATAGTTTTCGCCCTCGCGCTTGGTGAGGATGAAAGGGCGAGCACCCTGCTGGAAAGCGATCTGTTCGATGCGGGTTGCCTGCTGGGAGGGCGGTTGGTGTGGGCCGCTCCGATCAGAATCCGCAATGACGATGAGTCGCAGTGGGAGATCGGCTTGACGCGCCTGCGCCGCCTCGCGCTCGATAAACCCTGGCATATCCCCTGACCCACCGGCGTGAAGCACGTCGATGGCCACTGGCGCCGGCGGTTTGATCCACAATAGTCGAAGCGTTTCACCGGCGAGGAGTCGAACCGCGACCTCCAGCAGAGCGCCATCCCGAAGGCGATTCTCCACGAGAACCTTGACCGGGGAGTTGGCCATGCGCAGCGCTCGCTCGGCCTCGGCAAAAGTCGTGACTGGCCACGATGCTTGCCGGGCTGGAGTCGTCGTCCAAGCCGAGGCGCGGGCCAGTTCGCAAAGCTCCAGTAACCGATCGCGCGCCTTCGGTCGGGCGCCCTGGAACCATTCGCTTTCATCAAGCAAATCGGCGTCCCATAGCACAACTTCATGTGCCGCCTCGTCGGCACGGGCGATCAACCGGTCGAGAGTGCTCAGCGCTTCGGAATCGTCCCAAACCGGGAACCCACCCTCGTTATGGGGAGCTTCAACGACGAAGCGCATCAACCACCCCGACCCCTCTGGGCGCGCCGTAGGGCTTTGACCTCTTCATAGGACTCCAGGAAGACCCCTTTCGGCCAGTCATCGACCTCACCGGTTTCAAGGATCTGGATGCGGCGCAGTTCGCTGCCCTGGAGGGAATCATCAATGTAGTAGAGCGCAACGCGATCGGCGGGAAATTCACCTTCGGCAATCCGCCGCCGCACCCGGAGCAGTAACCCCTCGGCATGGGTTTCCACAATAGTGACGCCAGCCCCGGCGCGGGCGACATCGAGAAAGAGATCGCCGAGCATGGGTTGAAGCGCGTCATGCAGATGCAGCTCCGGCTGCTGGATCACATCGAGAAACTTTGTGGCGTCAGGATGGTTGCGCCGCCACTTGGCGAGCGTGAGCACCGGGAGCACCTGATGCACGCCGGCCCCGACCTGGGTGATGGGTACGCTGCGGGCCGCGCCGCGCACGGTCTGCAAGCGCCACAGATCGAGATTCTTCTCCCAGCGTAGCGACAGGCCAGCGTGTTGGGCGAGCCAGGACGAAACCTCGTTGAATACCGCTCCATCCTCGGCCAGGAGTTCGGTCACGCCTTCACCCCTCGATCCGATCGGGGGGGCCAGGGGATCGCGTCCATGCCGGGACGGGATCTCGGGTACTGTCCCACGCAAGGGACCGAGCCATGCGCTCGACCGCCATACCCTGGCAGCCTCATCGCGGACCTTCGTCGGGTCGGACGCGCCGTGGGGGATCAACCCGTCCTCAAGAGGTGTGTCGGAACCGGGATAGTCGACCCCGTCCCAGCGGACGCTTCGCGCGCGTGGACGTGGGTCGTCGTCAAGCAGCCCCGGCAGGTAGAGAATGATTTCCAGGCGGTGCTCACTCATGCCATCGGTGGTGACATCGAGTTCCAGGAATGCCGTCAGATCCCTGGCGGGGAGCAGGTCTTGAAAGCACTCGGCCACGGTCTCTCTCCCTACCGCCAGAGGCAGGGCATTCTTGTCGACGCCGCCCATACCCGCGAGCACCTGGTGCAGCAATGTAGCCACGCTGGTTTTTCCAGCGTTATTACGCCCAATCAGGAGCGTAAGCGGCGCGAGGTCGAGCCTCTGGAACGGCTGGCTGCGATCGTATTGACGACGGCAGGGGAAACTTCTGTACCCATCAAAGCAGAGGGAGCGAATCATGCGGGTCGGGCGCTCTAGCGGTAAGGCGAAAACAAACCAGGAAATAATTGCAATCAACGATCCCGTGGCAAGTCGCGGGGCATGTATCCCGAAAGGAAATCATTCAAAGCATTCCCAACTGCCGCAAGGTAGCGATGTCCCGTTCAAGCTCCGGCACGTCGTAATGGGGGGAAATGCCCCGGCTGGCCAACAGGTGCTGGAAAGGGATGGGACGCATTTCAGCGAGTTCGGCGGCCTGCATCAAGGTCAGGCGGTTGCGCTCGAACAGCAGCACCGCCAATTCTTGCTTGAGTTCCGCCGCCGTCAGATGCGCGGCGTAAAGGGTTTCATCGGGTATCGCGACAGCCATGATTGCGGCCTTGGTTTGATCAACGCTAAAACATATCTTGCTGTTCGGATTCCCGCAATGCTATCACTTCTTATTCTTAACACTCACCGATTCTGTACGACAGGAAAATCCACAGGTCGCGCACACGTAATCTTCTCACGGTCACGCCATCGGGCGCTAAACCTCCACCGTGAAATCGGCCCTGAACGCCGGATTGGCTTCCGTGGGATACCCTCTGGGGTTGCAAACGATTTGAGTATTGCCGATGGCGTAATCACTGTGCCGGTGTCCGTGAATCCATAGTCCGACCCCCGATTTTTAAATAAAATCATCCGGATTTGATGCGTAAGCCGCGCTGAGCCTATCCTCCTTAAATCCGTCCACAGGGTACAGCCCAAAAATTTCACGTCACCCATCCCGAACGATTCGTCTTCCAACACGCGGATGTGGGTTCCTCGCGTCTTCTCCTCCAGGTCATGGAGAGGTTTGAGGTAGGCTTTTCCGTAATACTCGCGATTACCCAGGACGTAGAGGACCGACTGGTCGGGAAAAGTCGCCCGCGCCCACGCCAACCCGCGGTCCTTGACGTGAATGTCGCCGGCCAAGACGACGAGATCGACCGCCACCGCCGGCGGACGGAACGCCTCGAATTCGATGTGCAGATCGCTCACGACATACAGTTTCATGACGGCATATGGGGCAAACGTGGCCAGCCGGGATCGGCCGTGGCGGTCCGGCGTCCGAGAGTTCACCGCCCGACTCCGAAACCCACCACCCAACGCGGTCTTAAACGACCAGACGCACGAACGAGCCTCTGGCTGATTAGATATCCAATTCTAGCCATTGAGGCAGGTTGCGTATCCAATTCGTTTGGAACTGGCCACCTGAACCACTTCCTGACCAGCACCGCTGGTTTCGGTATGGAAAGTCCCCGTTGATGGGATTGATGATCACTGTTTGAATGATAAAATTGATGGAAAGCGATCGTTGAAAACAATTCTCATCGGCTCACCTATGCAATGCTTCGCGTTCCTCGGCGGGGTCCTTGAACGCGGGGCGCTGGATCATCTGATCCCGTCAGTCCCTCTGGGTGGGAGGGCGTGAACCCCTCAGCCAGACCCGTGCTGATCTGGGGTCACTTCCGTTATGAGGGAGCGGCGCTCCCGATAAGCCCGTTGTTGGCAGGCGCGGGAGCAATACCTCCGGGTGCTTCGTTGGGCGACGACCCGTTGACTACACTGGATACAGGTTGTCGGGAGCCGTTGCGCTTCGACAGTCCGGCGGGTGCGCTGTTCCCGTTGCGCGTGGGCCTGACAGGCTTCACAGGTCTTCATCCGGCCGTCGTGCGCGATAAAGGTGCGCCCGCACCCACAAGGAACGATCCGATACTTCGTCGCCTTCTGGGTGTGCCGGGTCCGACCCCCGCCATCGATTGAGGTGCGCGGGGCGTAGAGGCGGCCGCCGTGGCCGACGATCAGGGTCTGCCCCTGGTGTTCCACGCAACAGCCGATGGACCGCGGCATGAGGATCCTCCTGCGGGGGGGCGTGAGGTTAAGGGATGACTAAAAGCGCATTCTATCAGGATT
>Ga0209573_1005284_pt1 | contig 11775 bp, 10 predicted proteins | sample TNRBio252014_DNA_FD_185870 | JGI IMG/M metagenome (GOLD analysis project Ga0209573, IMG submission 185870) | Wastewater treatment Type I Accumulibacter community from EBPR Bioreactor in Madison, WI, USA - TNR Reactor_6/25/2014_ DNA (SPAdes)... | ecosystem: Engineered > Bioreactor > EBPR >...
GCAGGTCGCGCATCAGGTTGAGGATCTGCGCCTGCACCGACACGTCGAGCGCCGAGGTCGGCTCGTCGCAGACGAGGAACTCGGGCCGGTTGGCGAGCGCGCGCGCGATGCAGATGCGCTGGCGCTGCCCACCGGAGAACTCGTGCGGATACTTCGCGCCGTCGGCCGGCGACAGGCCGACCTGGCCCAGCAGCGCGGCCACGCGCGCACGGATCGCCGCCTCGTCCCGCTCCAGTCCGAACACGCGGATCGGCTCGGCGATGATGCGCTCCACGCGCCAGCGCGGGTTGAGGCTGGCGTAGGGGTCCTGGAAGATCATCTGGAAGCGGCTGCGCAGCTGCTGGCGCTCGGCGCTCCCGCGCACCTCGGCCACGTCGCGGCCGTCGAAGACGATGCGGCCGGCCGAGGGCTCATGGAGGCCGACGATCAGGCGCGCGACCGTGGATTTGCCGCAGCCCGACTCTCCCACCAGCGCGAAGGTGCATCCGCGCCCGATCGCGAACGAGACCCCATCGACCGCGCGCAGCCAGCGCCGCGGCTCGCGCGCGAGCACCCGCTCGAGCCAGGGCCGGGAGACGTCGAAGGCGCAGCGCAGGTCCTCGACGTACAGCAGCGGCGCAGCGGCACGCGCATCGCGCACACGGCGCGCGCCAGCCGCAGCCGGCGCCGGTGCAAGCGCTGCGGGCTCGATCTCGGCTTCGACCGCGGCCGCCACGGCGGGATGGTCCGCCACATCGCCCGTCCGCTCCGCGACCGCTCCCTGCGCGTCCTGCCCGGCCTGCGGCCGATGCACCAGGCCCTCGGCCTGCTCGACCGCGGCGCGGTCCTCCTGCTTCGCCTTGGCGAGCGCGCGCTCGATGATGCTCACTGCGGGCCTCCGTCGGTGTTCTCGCGCGCCGGCGCGTACAACCAGCACGCCGCGCGCGTGGCGCCGGCCGGCAGCAACTCCGGGCGCTCGACGCGGCAGCGCGCGCTGGCCTCGGTGCAGCGCGGATGGAAGGCGCAGCCGGACGGGATCGCATCCAGGCGCGGCATCGCGCCGTCGATCTGCACCAGGCGCTCAACCTCGGCGCCGAGCACCGGGATGGCGCCCATCAGGCCGCGGGTGTAGGGATGCGCCGGAGCGCGCACCACCTCGGCCACCGGCCCGATCTCCACCACCCGCCCGGCGTACATCACCGCGACGCGGTCGGCGGTCTCGGCGATCACGCCCATGTCGTGGGTGATCAGCATCACCGCGGTGCGGTGCTGGCGGCACAGGCGACGCAGCAGCGCGATGATCTGCGCCTGCACCGAGACGTCGAGCGCGGTGGTGGGCTCGTCGGCGATGATCAGCTCGGGCTCGGCGCACAAGGCGAGCGCGATCACCACGCGCTGGCGCATGCCGCCGGAGAACTGGTGGGGGTAATGGTCGATGCGCTGCGCCGGCGCCGGGATGCCGACCTCGTCGAGGAGCGCGAGCGCGCGCTCGCGCGCGGCGGCGGGCGTCAGGTCGAGGTGGGTCAGCATGGTCTCGACCAGCTGCTCGCCCACCGTATATAGCGGGTTCAGGCTGGTGAGCGGATCCTGGAAGATCATCGCGATGCGGCGTCCGCGCAGGCGCCGCATGGCCTCGCCGCGCAGCGCGTGGATGGCCTCGCCATCGAGCAGGATGTCGCCGCCGGCGATACGCCCGGGGGGCTCGAGCAGGCCGATGATGGCCGCGCCGGTGAGCGACTTGCCCGCACCCGACTCGCCCACCACGCCGAGCACCTCGCCGCGCGCGATGTCGAAGGAGACGTCGTCGAGCGCCACCAGCGTCCCGCGCCGGCGGGGAAATTCCACGCGCAGGTTGCGTACCGACAGCAGCGGCAGGTCGCCACCGGCGTTCATCCGGTCGATGTGCGGCACGTTCATCGGCGCAGCCTCGGGTCGAGCGCGTCGCGCAGCCAGTCGCCGAGCAGGTTCACCGACAGCGCGAGCAGCAGCAGCGTCAGCCCGGGGAAGAACACGATCCACCACTCGCCCGAGAACAGGTAGTCCTGGCCGACGCGGATCAGGGTGCCGAGGCTGGGCTGGGTGGGCGGCACGCCCACGCCGAGGAAGGACAGCGTCGACTCCAGGATGATCGCCAGCGCGAGGCCGATGGTGGCGATCACCAGCACCGGCCCCATCACGTTGGGCAGGATGTGGCGCAGCAGGATGGTGGGCGCCGGCACGCCGATCACGCGCGCGGCCTGCACGTATTCCTTGTTGCGCTCGGCCAGCGTGGAGCTGCGCACCGTGCGCGCGTACTGCACCCAGTCCGACAGGCCGATCGCCAGGATCAGCACGTAGATCGCCGCCTTGTCGTGCAGCGCCGGCGGCACCACGCCCTTGAACACGCCGAAGATCAGCAGCGCCACCAGGATCGCCGGGAAGCTCAGCTGCACGTCGGCGATGCGCATGATCAGGCTGTCCACCCAGCCGCCGCGATAGCCGGCGATCAGCCCGAGCGCGATGCCGAGCACCGCGGCGAAGGCCACCGCCGCGAAACCGACCAGCAGCGACACCCGCGAGCCGTAGAGGATGGCCGAGAAGAGGTCGCGCCCCTGCGCGTCGGTGCCCAGCCAATACACGTTGCCGGTGAACGCGTTGGCCTGCATGGGGCGGCTGAAGCCGTCCATCAGGTTCAGCGTGGCGGGATCGAAGGGGTTCTGCGGCGCGATCACCGGCGCGAGCAACGCGGCGATCAGGATCGCCAGCACGATCAAGGCCGAGAGCACGGTGATCGGCGAGCGGAGGAAGCCGTGCAGGAGGTCGCTGTCGAGCAGGCGTGCGAGCGCACCGCGCGGTGCGGCAGCGGTGGTGGGCGTGGGGGATTCGGTGCTCATGCTGGGTTCCGGGGTTCCGGGGGCGCTCACTGCCCGCGCCCGGTGCGCTGCACGCGCAGGCGCGGATCGACGACGAAGTAGAGCAGGTCGACGATCAAGTTGATGACGACGAAGATCAGCGCGATCAGCACCAGGTAGGCCGCCATCACCGGGATGTCGACGAACTGCACCGCGGTGATGAAGAGCAGGCCCACGCCCGGCCACTGGAATACCGTCTCGGTGATGATGGCGAAGGCGATGATCGAGCCGATCTGCAGCCCGGTGATGGTGATCACCGGCAGCAGGGTGTTGCGCAGCGCGTGGCCGAAATGCACCGTGCGGTCGGTGAGCCCGCGCGCGCGGGCGAACTTGATGTAGTCGGTGCGCAGCACCTCGAGCATCTCGGCGCGCACGAGGCGCATGATCAGCGTGAGCTGGTACAGGCCGAGCGTGATCGCCGGCATCACCAGCGACTTCAGCCCCGAGGTGGTCAGCAGCCCGGTTGTCCACCATCCCAGGTCCACCACCTCGCCGCGGCCGAAGGCGGGCAGCAGCTTCAATTCGACCGCGAACACGTAGATCAGCAAAATGCCGATCAGGAAGGTGGGCAGCGACACCCCCACCAGCGACAGGCTCATGATCGCGTGGCTCAGCCAGCCGTCGCGGCGCAGCGCGGTATACACGCCGAGCGCGATCCCCAGCGCGAGCGCGCCGAAGCCCGAGATCAGCGCCAGCTCCAGCGTCGCCGGCAGGCGCTCGGCGATCACGTCGGCCACCGGCCGCGCCATGCGGTAGGACACGCCGAACTCGCCCTGCGCCGCATTCACGACGAAGCGCAGGAACTGCACCGGCACCGGGTCGTCGAGGCCGAGCGACTCGCGCAGCGCCGCGCGCTCGGCCATGGTCGCCTCCTGACCGACCATGTTGTTCACCGGGTCGCCGATGAAGCGGAACAGCCCGAACGCGACCAGCGCCACCGTCAGCATGACGAGGACGGACTGCAGCAGGCGGCGCAGGATGAAGGCGGGCATTCGGGGGAGCGGGAGTGAGGAATCGGATGCGGGGTGCGAGGGAGGGGATGGGAGCGTGATCGCGGGCGGGGGAGCGGGGGATCGCGACTGGCGTCGCGCCTACAGGGCGGCCACCGCGGCCGGTGAGCTTTCTGTAGGAGCGACGCAAGTCGCGATCCCGCGGGTCATCACTTCCTGTACTTCAACAGCTTGAAGTAGGGATAGTTCTCCGACTGCACCGGGAAGTCGATGTCGTCCTTCATCGCCCAGTTCAGCATCTGGTGGTGGATCGGCAGGTAGACGACGTCGTCCTGCACCGTCTTCCACACTTCGGCGACCATGCCGGCGCGCTTGCCGAGGTCGATCTCGCGGTTCATCGCCTTGGTCAGCTCGTCCACCTTCGCGCTGGAATAGCCGGTCACGTTCCACGAGCCGCCCTTGTCGGTCCTGGTCTCGTAGAGGTAATGGAAGACGTAGTGCGAGTCCATGGTCGGCACACCCCAGCCGAGCATGTAGAGGTCGAGCTCGCCCTTGGGCAGCTCGGCGAAGTGGATGCTCTTGGGCCGTGCGTCCAGCCGCGCCTTGACGCCGATCTGGCCGAACATGCCGGTCACCGCCTGGCAGATGGCCTCGTCGTTCACATAGCGGTCGTTGGGGCAGGACAGCGTCACCGCGAAGCCGTTCGGGTAGCCGGCCTCGGCGAGCAGCGCCTTGGCGCGCGCGACGTCGGGCGCCGGCACGACGTCCATCGCCTTGTCGTAGCCGTCGATGAAGGGCGGCGCGACGATGCCGGCGGGCACCGACTGGCCGCGCATCACCACGCGCTTCACCGCGTCGCGGTTGATCGCGATGTTCATCGCCGCGCGCACGCGCTTGTCCGCGAAGGGGTTCCTGCCTTTCACGTCCGCGCTGCGCAGCTCCGCCGCGCCCTGGTTCATGCCGAGGAAGATCGTGCGGTTCTCCGGCCCGGAGCGCACCACGATACCCTTGGCCGCGGACAGGCGCTCGAGGTCCTGCACCGGCGGGTCGAGGAGGAAATCGACCTCGCCCGAGAGCAGCGCCGCGACCCGGGTGGCGGCCGAGCGCACCGGGGTGAACACCACCTTGGCCACCTCCATGGGATAGGTCCCCTTGCCCCAGTAGTCCTCGTTGCGTTCGAGTTCGGTGCGCACGTCGGGCTCGCGCTTCACGAGCCGGAAGGGACCGGTGCCGTTGGCATTGCGCACCGCGAAGGTCTCGTCGCCGGCCTTGTAGTTCTGCGGCAGCATGACCTTGTTCGCCTCGGACCACTCGCGGTCCATGATGAAGAGGTTGGTCAGGTTGTTGGGCAGCAGCGGGTTGGGGCCGTCGGTGCGCATGCGCACGGTGTGCTCGTCGACCTTGACCACCTCGACCACGCTGGTGAGCAGGCCCTTCATGTCCGAGTTCTCGTGCTTGGCACGCTGGATGGAGAACACCACGTCGTCGGCCGTGAAGGGGTTGCCGTTGTGGTACTTCACGCCCTCGCGCAGCTTGAACTCCCACACGTTGGGGTCCTCGGTGATCTTCCACGCGGTCGCCAGCCGCGGCGCCAGCTTCATGGCCTGGTCGCGGAACACCAGCGAGTCGTAGACCTGGTGGTTCATGACGTGGGTCGGGCCCTCGTTCTGAGAATGCGGGTCCATGGTCAGCGCGTCCCCGGCCGCCGCCCAGCGCACGGTCTGGGCGGCCGCGGGGGCGGCCGCCACGCTGGCGAGCGTCGCGAGGGCGAAAGGCAGGGCGAGGGCAAGTCGGGTCTTGTTCATTTTTCGATCTCCGTCGGGTGCTGCCGGGATTGAGGAACGGGTGGGCCGGGGGACTGCCGGGCCGGCTCGGCACCGAGCATGCCGGTCGATTGTTGCACCGGCCGGGCCGGCCGGCAAAGCACGCAGCGTCAGGATCAGGGTTCTCCCCGATCCGGCCGTTGCGACGAGCGGTGTGCATGGGTGGCCACCGCCCCGCCGCGAACGGGCGCTGCGGCTCAGCCCAGCCAGCGCCCGATCGTACCCATGGCGATGGTGAGGAAGCCGAGCGTCAGGTTCGTCCCCACCAGCTGCCGGATGCGCCCGAGCGCCGCACCGCCCGCCTTCCACTCCTCGGCCGCGACCGCCTTGCTCAGGGCTGCGTAGGGCACGGAATAGACGAACACATAGATCGCGATCATCACCAGGCCCATCAGCAACATGAGGTGCTGGTGCGGCGGCGCCGCCGCGAAGCCGATGCGCAGCAGCAACGCCAACCCGCTCGCCAGCACCGCAGCCACCGCAACCCACACCCAGGTGAAGAAGCGCGCCAGCACCCCGCGCCACAGCCGCAAGCGCGGCGGTGGCTCGAGCTGGCTGGCGGCCTCGGGACGCAGGCAGACGTAGGCGAAGAACATCCCGCCCACCCAGACGACGACGCCGGCGACGTGCACGAAAAGCAGCAGCGGATGGAAGTCCATGGGGATTCTCCTTCGTGGGATCGGGAACCCGATTGTGCCGCAAAAGCCGGCCCGCACCGGCGGATCCCGGCTTGCCCCGGCTTCATCCGGCGGATGGAAGATGGACGAGGTCGGCCGGGACGTCGATGTCTTGCAGCGCGGGCAACACCTGATACGACCACGCCAGCGCATCGAGGCGCACCCGGGTCGCCGCCGCGACCGTCGATGTACTCCAGGCGATGCCCTCGAACAGGCTCGGGTCGAAGCGGCGCAGGCCGAGAAGCACGTAGCCGCCGTCGAAGCTCGGCACGATCACCGCCTCGACCTCGTCGAGCGCCTCGGCCGCGGTGCGCAGGCAGGCTGCGTCGAGCGCCGGGCAGTCGGTGCCGATCAGCAGCACGCGCTCGCCGCCGGCAAGCACCCGCCGCGCCGCGCCCGCCATGCGTGCGCCGAGATCGCCCTCGCCCTGCGCGGACCAGCGCAGGCCTGCCGGGACCACGACGCCCTGCCAGGCCGGATCGCCCGGGGCGGGGCTGGCGCACAGCTCGACCACGCCGAGCGCTGGATCGGCGGTATCGGCAGCCCCGGCGGCCTCGAAAGCCACCGCCAGCGTGCACGCCAGCATGCGGGCAGCCAGCGCCGCGGCTCCTTCCGCACCGAGCGCCGGGATCAGGCGCGTCTTCACCCGCCCCGGCTGCGGCGCCTTGGCGATCACCACGATACGGGTCGTGCTCACCGGTAGGCCTCGGCGAGGCGCTCGGCCGGCACGCCGCGCCAGTAGGCCCAGCGCAGGCGCCACATCAGTACGATGGTGCGCCACACCCCGCGCTGCTCCCAGCGTCGCCCCGAGGTCCGCACCCGCGCCCGCAGGCAGGCCGGGCGCGACACGCGCAGCAGCCGGCGCGAGAGCTCGATGTCCTCCATCAGCGGCTGGTCCGGGAAACCGCCCACCGCCTCGAACACCTCCCGGCGCACGAAGATGGCCTGGTCGCCGGTGGCGATCCCGCTCGAGCGCGAGCGCAGGTTCATCAACGCTGCCACCACGCGCAGCATGCGCGGGCGCCCGTCGATGCGCACGTCGAAACGGCCCCAGGCACGGCCGGCCTGCACGGCCCGCAGCGTCGCGTCCGCATCTTCCGGCAGGCGCGTGTCCGCATGCAGGAACAACAGGATGTCTCCGCCGCACGCCGCCGCACCCGCGTTCATCTGCCTGGCGCGGCCACGCTCGGCGACCATCACGCGGAAGCCGGCTGCGCGCGCGATCGCCACCGAGTCGTCGCGGCTGCCGCCGTCCACCAGCACGATCTCGCAGCCGCGGTCGCGCCAAGCGGCGAGATGGGTGAGCAGTTCGGGCAGCGTGGCCGCCTCGTCCACCATCGGCACGACGATGGAGAGCGAAACCGGGCGCCCCTCCATGTCCGACACCGCCGCACTCACGCCTTCAGCGCCCCGCCGCAGCTCGAACCGCTGCCCGCGGTGCAGCCGAAGCAGTGATCGGCGACGCGGATCGGTGCGCCGGCGAGATCTCCCGCGAGCAGGTCGCGCAGATGCAGTCGTCCCGGGCGCGCCGCCGCGTCGCTGTCGTCGTGCCCCTGCGCGGACGTGAGCGCCCCTTCCGCCCCCAGCGGCAGTCCGAGCTGCTGGTTGAAGTCGCAGTCGTACAGCCGCCCCTGCCAGTCCACGCTGACCAAGGTGCGGCACATCACCCCGCCGAGATTCTCGTCGCGGTGGCTGGCCCGCAGCAGCGCCATGTAGGCGTTGAACTGCCCCTTTGAGATCAGCATCGAGCCGAAGCGCTGGATCGGCATGTTGGCGAGCGCGAACAACTGGTTGAAGACGATGCCGAACTGCGCCGCGAGCTCGCGCCGGTAGTCGGCCTCGAGCCGGGCCTGGTCGGGCGGCAGCACCGGCCCCTGCGGGTTGTACACCAGGTTCAGCACCCGGCCGCTGCCGGCCTGGCCGTAGCCGAGCGCATTCAGGCGCAGCAGGCCGGCGATGCTGCGCTCGAACACGCCCTTGCCGCGCTGGCGGTCGACGTTGTCCGCGGCGTAGCAGGGCAGCGAGGCCACCACCTCGACGCCGTGCTCGGCGAGGAATTCGGCGAGATCCTCCTGCCCCGGCTCGGACAGGATGGTGAGGTTGCAGCGGTCGATCACGCGCACCCCGAGCGCCCGCGCCTCCCGCACCAGCGCACGGAAGCCCGGATGCAGCTCGGGCGCGCCGCCGGTGAGGTCGAGCGTTCCGATCGCGCGCGCGGCGAGCACGCGCGGGATCAGCGCCAGCGTGTCGGCGTCCATCATCTCGGTCCGGCCGGGGCCGGCGTTGACGTGGCAATGCACGCAGCTCTGGTTGCAGCGATAGCCGAGGTTCACCTGCAGCGTGGTGATCGCCTCGCGGCGCAGCGGCGGAAAGCGGTGCGATTCGAGCAGCGGGAGGGTGGCATGCATGCGGAGTGTCTCCATCGGGAAAGTCGATTCTTTCGGCACCTGCGGAATCCGCGGCAGCCGGCACGGTCTTTTGTCGTACCTGCCTCGGAAAAGCTTACGCTCGGGAAGTTCGAACCGTTCCCCTCGTCCGTCCCCCCCTCACCCCCCCATCCGCGCCTCCTTGTCCGCCCGAAACCATGAAGCGACTCCTCCTCGTCGGCGGCGGCCACGCCCAGCTCGCGGTCCTCCAGGCCCTCGCCCGACGGCGTCCGCACGGGGTGGAGGCGGTGCTGCTGACGCCCTCGCCCTGGCAATGGTACTCGGGGATGCTGCCCGGCTGGATGGCCGGCCATTACCGCGCCGAGGACTGTCGCATCGACCTGCGCGCGCTCGCCGACGCAGCCGGTGTGCGGCTCTGCCTCGCCTCCGCGATCGCGCTCGACGCAGAACGTCGCATGCTGCTGGACGACACCGGCACCACGCACGACTTCGACCTGCTCGCGCTCGACGTCGGCAGCCTCGTCGACACGCGCGCGCTCGACGCCCTGCCGACGGACGCCTTGCTGGCGGTGAAGCCGTTGGAAGCCTTCATCGCCGCCTGGCCGCAGCGGCTGGCCATGGCGCGCGCCGGGCAACTGCGCCGGCTCGCCGTGGTGGGCGGCGGCGCGGCGGGGGTGGAGCTCGTGCTCGCCGCCGCGGAGGCCTTTCGCCGTGCCGGCTGCGCGGTGGCGCTGGCGCTCGTCGCGCCACCCGGCGGGCTGCTCGCCGGCCATGCCGAAGGTGCGCGGTGGCGCGTGCTGCGCCGTCTGGCCGCGGCCGGCATCGCGCTCCACCCGGCTCGTGCACGGGGCACGCCTGCGGGGCTCGAGCTTGTGGACGCCGGGCGCGACGCGCCGACAACGCTGCCCGCGGACTGCGTGATCGCCGCCACCGGCGCACACGCCCCGCCCTGGACGCAAAGCAGCGGCCTGGCCTGCGACGCCGCGGGCTGGGTCATGGTCGACGCCGGCCATCGCAGCGTCTCGCATCCTTTCATCCACGCCGCCGGCGACGTGTGCACCCGCGCGGATCCCGGCTTCGCGCGCTCGGGCGTGCACGCGGTCCATGCCGGCCCGGTGCTCGCCGCCAATCTGCTCGCCGCACTGGCGGGCGGCCCGGCGAGCGCGCCGGTGCGCAGCTACCGGCCGCGCCCGCGTTCGCTCCACCTGATCGCAAGCGGTCCGCGCCACGCCATCGCCTCGTGGGGACGCTGGTCCGCCGAGGGGCGCTGGGTGTGGCGCTGGAAGGACCGCATCGACCGAGGATTCATTGCACGTCACCGGCGCGCAGCCATCGTGCCGGTGTAAGAATCCGCGGAGCACATGCGACAAAGCCCGAAGCTCCCTTCTCACTCCCTTATTCCCCGGGGCCCCACCATGCATGAACTCGTCCAGGACTACTACGGCCGCACCCTGCAATCCTCCGCCGACCTCAGGACCTCGGCCTGCTGCGATGCCAGCGCCCCGCCGCCGGCGCTCAGGCCGGTGCTCGGGCGCATCCACCCCGAAGTGCTCGCGCGCTACTACGGCTGCGGCCTGGTGAGCCCGCCCCTGCTCGAAGGCTGCCGGGTGCTCGACCTCGGCTGCGGTTCGGGGCGCGACGTGTATGCGCTCGCCCAGCTCGTTGGCGAGCGTGGCGAGGTCGTCGGCGTGGACATGACCGCGGAGCAGCTCGCCGTCGCGCGCCGCCACGAGGACTACCACCGCGAGGCCTTCGGCTTCGCGCGCAGCAACGTGCGCTTCCTCGAGGGCTATATCGAGCGCCTCGACGAGCTCGGCCTGGAGGACGCCAGCTTCGACGTGATCGTGTCGAACTGCGTGATCAACCTGTGCCCGGACAAGGCCGCGGTGCTGCGCGAGGTCTTCCGCCTGCTTCGCCGGGGTGGCGAGTTCTACTTCTCGGACGTGTATGCCGACCGCCGCGTGCCCGCCGCCGTGCGCGACGATCCGGTCCTGTACGGCGAATGCCTGGGCGGCGCGCTGTACTGGAACGACTTCCTCGCGCTCGCCCGCGCCGCAGGCTTCGCCGACCCGCGCCTCGTGGAGGACCGGCCGCTCGCGGCGACCGACCCCGCGCTGGCCGCGAAGCTGGGCGACGTCCGCTTCTTCTCGGCGACCTGGCGGCTGTTCCGGATAGACGGACTGGAGAGCGCCTGCGAGGACTTCGGCCAGGCGGTGGTGTATCGCGGCACGCTGCCCGAGCAAGCCACGCGCTTCGTGCTCGACAAGCGGCACGGCTTCGACGCCGGCCGGGTCGTACCGGTGAGCGGCAACACCTGGCGCATGCTGCATGACAGCCGGCTGCGGCCGCACTTCGACTTCATCGGCAGCTTCGAGCGCCATTACGGCCGCTTCATTGCAGAGGGCCCGGCGATGCCCTTCGACACGGCGGCGCGCGGCACCGTCACGGACAACCCGGCGCCGACGACAATGCCGGCGCCGGTCCCCGCGACCCTCGGCAGCGCGGCGCGCAAATCCTGCTGCTGATCGGGCCACGACGGCTCCGCACGGCTCACCCGCTCCCGGGACGAAGATGAAGAAACGCCTTCTGCTGCTGCTCGTGCTCGCGCTCGTCGCCGGCTTCTTCGCCAGCGGGCTGCACCGCCAGCTCGACCTCGACACCCTCAAGGCCGGCATGGCCGGGTTCGCTGCCTGGCGCGAGGCCTCGCCGGTCCTGGTCGCCGCCCTCTATTTCGCCGCCTACGTGGCGGTGACCGCGCTGTCGCTGCCCGGCGCGGCGGTGATGACCCTGGCCGGCGGGGCACTGTTCGGGCTGGGCTGGGGGCTGCTGATCGTGTCCTTCGCGTCGACCATCGGCGCCACGCTCGCCTTCCTGGTCTCGCGCCACCTGCTGCGCGACAGCGTGCACGCGCGCTTCGGCGCGCGCCTGCGCGCGATCGACGAGGGCATCGCGCGCGACGGCGCGTTCTACCTGTTCTCGCTGCGCCTGGTGCCGGCCTTCCCCTTCTTCCTGATCAACCTGCTGATGGGGCTCACCCCGATCCGCACGCGCACCTTCTACTGGGTGAG
>Ga0209573_1005285_pt1 | contig 11774 bp, 8 predicted proteins | sample TNRBio252014_DNA_FD_185870 | JGI IMG/M metagenome (GOLD analysis project Ga0209573, IMG submission 185870) | Wastewater treatment Type I Accumulibacter community from EBPR Bioreactor in Madison, WI, USA - TNR Reactor_6/25/2014_ DNA (SPAdes)... | ecosystem: Engineered > Bioreactor > EBPR >...
GCGGTCGAGGCGCATTCCGCGCTTCTTCTTGTCCCCGCCATCCAGTTCCTCGCCAAGCCGTTCCAGCCGGCGGACGGTCTCGGGCTTCAGCCCTCCATAGGCGAGTTCCTGGATGCGGTAGGCCAGGCGGGACTCGAGGTAGCGCCGATTGAAGGGCGGCGGCTGGCTGTCGAACAACTCGCGCCACTGCTTCTTCAGGTCGGGCGTCGGCGTGGTCTTGAGCGCGGCGATGCGCGCGGGGATGGGGTCGTGCGTCGTCATGCGGTCTCCGTTGGGTTCCGGGTTGCATGACGGCATCGGACAGCCGGATAGTGTAGGTGAATTTCTCTTGTTTCGTCAGAAGGTTCGCCCCGACCGCGCTGCAGCAGCCTGACCAGCCCGAGCGCCAGCAGGCCGCACAGCTCAGCGCGGCGCTCGGCGGGCGTCATCACCGTAGGAGCGAGTGGGTTGGGGCGACGAGTGGGACCGGGATCGAACATCATGATCCATCGGTGCATGATTGCGCAGATGACCGCGACCTCGGAACGGGTCAGCCCGTGCCCGCCCCGAAAGGGTGAACCCTTTCGGTGTTGCAACACCTTGGTGGGTTGAGGGGTCAGGGCGTTCCCATTATGTTCGAACTGTCCCCAATCGATTCACGAGGCCCCCATGTCGCTGCAATCGCTCGACCGTACCCAATGGAGTTTTGCAGAGGCGCTGGCCCATGTGCAGAACGTGACGATCGCGCGGCGCGCGGTGGAAGCGGCAAGTTTGCCGCCCAGACCGGTGCCGGAATACCAGACCTGGAACCGGCCGCAGGACCCGACGATCGCGTGGAAGGCGGAGGCGGAGACCGAGTTGCTCGTCGCGTTGCGAGACGGGGATCTTCTGGCGCAGGGGCGATACACGGAGGAGCGGACCCATGGCTGGGGCAACGGCGGCAGCAGCAGCGGTTTCGGCCTGCATTCGGGCTACCACACCAGCATCCGCCCGGAGCAGTGGCGCGAGGGCAAGTATTCGTTCGGGCGGCTGACCGCGCGGGATTGGGAATTCATCGACATCCGCGTGGCGCGTTTCCTCGTGAAGGCGATCTGGCCAGATTACATCCCGGAGCCGGCGCGACCCGCGCAAGGCGCGGCAGATGCAATATACACCACGCCCTATCTCGATCTGATGCAGGCCGCGATTGCACATTTCGGGATTTCGCAGGGGAACCAGGGCAAGAAGGAATGCCTGATGGACTGGTTTCTCGAGCAGCAGATCGAGGGCGAACCGGTTTCCAACAAGCTTGCCGACGCCATGGCCACGCTGATACGGCTGCCGTCGGCACAGCGCGGTGGGGCGAAGCGGGTGCTGGGCCCCGATCTGCGGCACACCGGATAGGTGCGGCCAGGGAGGCTTCAAACGCGTTGGCGAGGACAACGCGATTTTGACGGTGGCTGCTTCGGGCTCGTCCTGTTGTACAGGCCCTCGATGCGCACGCTGCAAATGCGCCACCCCCCGACTTTGGCCGTCCCGATGAAGGGCTGAACCGTTCACCCCGTTCGCGCGGATGAGGGGTCACCCGACCAATTTGGGACGAGGGCCGGAGGCGCTCCCGACCGGCCGCAGGACCGGTCGGGCTTCACCCATGATATGACTTGATTTCAATGATTTGCCGAAAGGGGTCACCCCTTTCCGCGGACGCGTCGCGTGGCCGGGCGGACCGGTTCCGACGTCGCGAGGTCTGCCCGAAGGGCGGCAGAACCGGGGGCAACAACGCCCTCAGCCCCGGTTCCAGACACCCGTGCCTTCCTGCGTCCGCCACCCCCTGTGCATCGCTGCCGCGGCCTTCCTGCCGACCGGCGCGCGCGGGCGCGTCCTGCGGGTACGGCGATGAGCGCGCGGGATTGGCAGGCCTTCGATGCCGAGCTGAGCGCCCGGGTTCCGGAACTCGTGGTCGAGTTGCTGGGCAAGCCGACCCTCCGCACGGGCCATGAATGGCGCTGGGGCCGCAAGGGCAGCCTTTCGGTCGTGATCGGCGGCGCCAAGGCGGGCATGTGGTTCGACCATGAGGCGGGCGGCGGCGGCGGCTTCATCGATCTGGTTGGCCGGAACCTCGGTCTCTCCCGCGGCGACGCGCTGGACTGGACGGCCGATCGTATCGGCATGGGACGACGCCATCGGCCGGCCCGGACGCGCCCGGCACCACCGATCTTGTCGACGAACACGCCGGCTTTATCGCAGGCCCAGCCCGGCACGGAAACGTCGCCTCAGCCACACCTCGACGATCTGGACCCGGCCGTCGCCCGTGCAGAGGAAGCCGCAGCCCGCGCCGCGCGGATCTGGGCCAATGCCTGTCCAGCCCCGGACGGCCATTCCTATCTCGCCGCCAAGCAGGTTGCGGCGCTCGGCTTGCGCATGGATGCGCGTGGCCAGCTCGTCGTGCCGTTGCAGGACATCGACGGCCGGATCCACAGCCTCGAGACCATCGCGCCGGACGGGGCCAAACGATACCTCGCTGGCGGCGCGAAGCGGGGGCATTTCACGGTGGTGGGTGCGGAGCCGGGGCCGCTCCCTGAGCCCACGGGCCCCGTCCTGATCTGCGAGGGCTGGGCGACCGGCGCCAGTCTGCACATCGCCACAGGCCATGCCGTGATCGCGGCGATGGACGCGGGCAACCTGATGCCCGTCGCCGAGGCGCTGCGGGCACGCTTCCCGGCGGCCGACCTCGTCCTGGTCGCCGATAACGACGCGAAGCCCGACCGCGACGGCAATCCCGGCGTCGAGGCGGCGCGCAAGGTTGCGCTTGCCGTCGATGGCCGTCTGGCCGTGCCAGGGGTTCCCGGCGACGCCAACGACCTCTTCTGCGCCAAGGGGCCGGAGGCCGTCGCGGCACTTGTCGCCGGCGCGGCCCGGATCCCGCCGCCACCGCCGACCTATCCGGCACCCGTGCTCACGCCCGACGAGGCCCGCGCCAGCCTCGCAGAGGCCATCGCCAGCTTCATGGCCGCCATCCCGGACTACTGGGCCGCTGTCGAAGCCGCCCGTGAGGCGGCGAAGGACAGCGACGCGACCCGCGATCCACTCGATTTCAACATCGTCGCGCGCGCGGCGCTGCCGCCGCTCCTCGGCCTGCCGGTCGATGTGGGCCTCGGCAAGACCTCGAGCGCGCGCGCCGCCATCGCCGAGCTGATCGCCACGGGCGGGCTCGGGAAACGCAAGGTCGTCTATGCTGTCCCGCGCCACGATCTCGGCGCCGAGCAGGTCACGGCCTTCGAGGCGCTCGGGCTCAGCGCCATGCTCTGGAAGGGGCGCACCGCGCCCGATCCCAGCGATGCCGATCCAGAACAACTCATGTGCCTGGACACGGAGGCCACCTTTGACGCCCTCGAGATCGAGCATCCAGTCGAACAGAGCTGCTGCAAGGTCAAGAACGGCGCGGAACTGCTGCTGTGTCCCTGGTTCCACGACTGCGGCTACCAGCGTCAGAAGCCGCTGGCGCAGGCCGCGCAGGTCATCGTCTGTGCCCATGACAGCCTCTTCCACCTGAAGCCGCAAGCCATCGGCGAGGTCGGGCTTCTCGTCATCGACGAGGCCTTCTGGCAGTCGGGCCTGCGCGGTCTCGACGGCAAGGCCACGCTGACGCAGGACGGGTTGGAGCCCGGCCGCACCTCGCTCAGCTGCTACACCGGCAAGGGCAAGATGGATGTTGGCGCGACGGCCGACCTGATCGCCGCGCGCGAGCGGCTCTGCAAGGCGCTGCGGGTCATGAAGCCGGGTCCGCTCCGCCTCGGCCTGCTGGAAGCTGTCGGTCTCACCCCGGAGGATTGCCGCCATGCCGCGACGCTGGAACGCCGCCGGATGCGCGATGCGGGCCTTCGCCCCGGCATGTCGCCGGTCGAGCGGCGCAAGCGCATCGAGGCTGTCCTGCCGCCCGCAGGCGAGCCATGGGCCCCACCGGGGCGCTGCGCTATGCTCTGGCTTATCCTCGCCGAGGCGCTGGAGAACGGCCACGACGCCGCCGGTGCAGAACTCGTGCACGAGAGGACCGAGGCCGGTTCGGTCCGCGCGCTCCGCCTGCGCTGGCGCAGCCGCATGCGGGCAGGCTGGGCCGCCGAGGCGCCGATCCTGCATCTCGACGCCACGCTCCGGCCGGAACTTGTCCAGACCTACCTGCCGCGGATCGATATCAGCACGCCCGTCGCCGCGCGCCAGCCCCATGTCCGCGTCCGCCAGGTCACCGGCAGCCCGACCTCGGCCCGTGCCCTGACGCCTGCCTCCGACGCACCAGAGCGGGACCGGAAGGCCGCCGCGACCCGTCTGCGCGACCTCCGGGCCTGGATCGACCTCCGCGCCCGGCAGTGCAATCGCCCCGGCCAGGCAATCGATCTCCTGGTGGTGGGCCAGAAGGCCGCCATCGATGCCCTTCGCTCGGCCGGACTGCCACCACGGGTGGAGGCGGTGCATTTCAACGCGCTGAGCGGTCTCGACCGCTGGGGTGGGATCGGCGGCATGGTGGTCCTCGGCCGCACGCTGCCCGCGCCGCGCACGGTCGAGTTGATCGCGATGGCCCTGACCGGCCGCGTGCCCGCGCCGAACCCGGAGGACGCGGGCTGGTGGTATCCCATGACCGAACGTCGCCTTAGGCTTGCAGACGACCGGACCGTGCCGCTCGCGATGGAGGAACATGCTGATCCCATCGCCGAAGCCGTGCGCTGGAGCATCTGCGAGGGCGAGCTGATCCAGGCGATGGGGCGCGGTCGCGGCGTCAACCGCACGGCCGCCACGCCGCTCGAGATCGACCTTCTCACGGACGTGGTGCTGCCGGTTGCCGTTGACGCGCTGGTGCCCTGGTCCGACCTCCGCCCGACCCGGCGCGACCTGATGGCGCTGACCGGCATCGTGCTCGAGAATGCCGCCGACATGGCGGCCTGCTTCCCGGAGCTGTGGCCGACGCGCGAGGCTGCGAAGAAGGACGGCCAGAGGAAGGGGACAAATGACTATTATGGAGACCTCTATAATAGCAGATTGTCCCCATCCTCGGCGGAGGTGACCTACCGCCCGCAGGGCGCCGGCCATCGAAGTCGGGCGGCCCACGTCGATCTCTCCCGCATCCTCGATCCGGAAGCCTGGCTCACCAACCGTCTCGGGCCGCTCGCCAGCTTCGAGATGCGGTCCATCGCGAGCAATCCAGCCGGTGACGACGCCGCCGCGCGCATCGACGCCCTCGCATCCCGCCTGACCGTCAGCATGCAGGCCGTGCTCGCCGCGCGCCGGGCCGCGCTGGACGCGCTCAGCGTCCGGCTGGAGGCCACCAAGCCCGCTGAGCTGCGGCGCCCCGACCAACCCCACCCAGAAGAGGAGACCGAGGCATGAGTTTCGACAGGATGCGTCTCTACGACGCCGGCCGCTTCCACGATACGGAACTGCCCGACTGGTATCACGCGGCCATGCGCCTCAGCGAAGCCGAACGCGTGGACTGGCATCGCGCGCTCGAGCGCGTCCTCGATTGCGAATACACGCTCTTGACGGAGGAAGGCCTGATAAGCGCCGGTCTCGAGATCCGGTTCTGGCCAAGCGAGATGCAGGGGATCTTCGTGCTGATCGAGACCCCACTGGCCGTTGTCGAGCAGATCGTCATTCTGAACCCAACCGACTGGCTGCCGTTCCTTTCCCGTTATCTCGCACCTCTCATGGCGGCGTCCAACCAGAGCGCCATGATCGCGCTGCACGGCAAGATCGGCAACGCCTTCATCGCTTGGGCGCGCCATGGCGAAGGCAGCCATGTCGATCGCGAAACCGGCCTCAGCCGGATCGATCTCGACAACGACCGGGATCGTCGCCGGGCCCAGCAGGCCCGCGCCACCATCGAGCGGGCCAGCCGGGAGGGGAGCGCATGACGGCGATGCGCTGGCATCCTCCGGGCTATGGTGGCGAACGGCGCGACCCAGACCGCGTGAAGCGCGACGGCTGGCGCGACCAGGGCATGCTCGCGGTCTCCATCGACGACGCGCGCCTCAGCTGGCCGGAGCGGGAACTCGTCCGGCAGCTGGGCGAGAAGCTCTATGGTCCGCGGAACCGCGGGCCTGACGCGCGGGAGCCCTGACCGGATTCCCTCTGGATCCCGGAATCCGCACCGGGGTCCAGCCGGGGGCCAGGCACGGCCAAGCGCTCCCGCCGGGGAGTTTCTGGTTCCTTCCCGGGCACTTGCGTATACGGGAGGGCTGCGCGCGCCATATCGCCAGCGACAGGGCCGAATTTTTGGGAAGCCACCCCGGCCGGAAGCCACCGCGCAACCTGAAATAACAACGCAATAACAGCGCCTTGGCCGGTGGACTCCGCGGTGGATACCCTGGACCCCGGAATCCAGCTTGAAGCCGGTGGACTCCACCGGGCCGGAAGCCACCGCGCGCCGCCCAAGTGCCGCTCCCATCATCGACAGGACTCCTCATGACCGTCGCCTTCGCCCCCGAGCGGATCGAGATGTGATGGGATGGACGGCCCCACCCCCAGCGCGGTGCTAGAGCGGGATGACGCTTGAGTGAATCCATTGGGATTGTTGATTTCCACTGAGAAGGGACCCGGGTAGGCGGTAAGCGGGAAGCTGAGGCCGTTCAGGGCCTGTAGTTCCAGGGCATGAGGGCGCCGATTCTGGCGCTTGGCCATTGGTTGGCGATGCGTTCGAGGGTCTGTGTCAGCCAAGCCGTGGGGTCGACGTTGTTCATCCTGCAGGTCTGCAGGAGGGTGGCGATGGTGGCCCATGTGCGGCCGCCCCCGTCCGATCCGGCGAAGAGGCTGTTCTTGCGGGTGATGGCCCGGGGCCTGATCGTGCGCTCGACGATATTGGAGTCCAGCTCGATGCGGCCGTCCGCAAGGAAGCGCTCGAAGAAGGCGCGGCGGGTGGTGGCGTACCCGTTGCGCTGCGCACGCCGCGCGGGGTGCTTCTCGCCGTAGGCCGCAGCCGTCACTGCGCCGACCTCCAGTTCCATCAGCCGTTCGGCGGCAAAGCCGATCATCTCGCGCAGAAGATCGGCGTCAGGGGTCTTCTCGACCAAGTCGCGCAGGTTCATCATGTCGGTGGTCATCGGTGGAATCTCCGGTCCAGGTTGGTGTCAGCAACCAGACCCTACCGGAACATCGCCGGTGACCACCTCACCCAGAACCTACACCACGATCAGGGACAGCATCGTTTGTAATCCGTGAGTGGTTGGCCGGCTGAAATCTTCGCCACTGAATCAAGCCGAAGCGGATTCGATCCAGTCGATGACCAAGCCGTCTATTCCAGCCCGCCGGATCAGGCTACGTGAGGCTTGGAGGCAGTCGGCGACCACCTTATCCTGATCTACCCGCGTTGAGCGGCCGTTCTCGACCACGATCTCGCCCTCGACCATGACATGCCTAACATCGGACCCCATCGTCGACAGGGTCAGGCAACAGACCGGGCGGAGGGCCGGCTGGTGGTGGATACCCCTCAGGTCGACCACGGTCAGGTCAGCCAGGGTACCCTCCGCGAGCACGCCGAGGTTCCGGCGCAGCATCCTGCCACCGTTCCGCGTTGCCAGGGCCAGGATCATTTCCGAACTGGTGGCGTCTGGTTGAAGCTCACGCAGTCGTTGCAAGATATGGGCGGCTTTCATCGCCTCGAACATGTTCATTCCGGTGCAGGCGGTTCCATCGGTGCCGAGGGTGACATTTACACCTGCGCGCATCAGCGGCCCCAGTGGCAATATGCCCGAAGCCAGATACTGGTTGCAGACCGGATTGTGGATCGCAGTCGCACCCGCTGCACCTAGAAGGGCGATCTCCTCCTCGTCGAACCAGATCGCATGGGCAAGGGTGATACGGTCATTCAGGATGCCCGCGTCATGCAGCCATCTCGCAGGGCGCTTGCCGTGGATCGACTCGAATATCTCAACCTCGAACATTGATTCGCTGCAATGGGCCTGCCAGGAGGTGCCGGTTTCCATGGCCAGATCGTGGCAGGCGATCATCAGCTCCGGGTCCAGATAGACGACATTGAGCGGCATCGGCCAGACCTCGACCCGCGATCCTGTGGGGCGCGCGGCGATGCAGGCGCGGGTGATGTCCAACTCCTCCTGCGCGGTATATCGGAACAGCCGCGGGTCGCAGTTCATCCGGCGGCCGCCTTCGACCATCGGGCCGTAGATGCCGCGTGCCACAACACCGCGGACGCCGACCTCTTCCATCGCCTCTGCAACGGCAAGGATGGTCCCTTCATCGACTGGCGCATAGTGGTTGTCGACCAGTGTGGTCGCCCCACCGAGGAGACTACTCAGCGTCGCCATGCGCACCGCGGCAACCGCTTCGTCCCGGGTGATGTTGGCCGAAAGCGGCATCATGAACTTGGCTAGCCAGGGCAGAAGCGACATGCCGTCGCCAAGGGTCTTGCCCAAGCTCTGAAACAGATGGGTGTGGCTGTCGACCAGCCCCGGAATCAGGACATGGCCCGAAATGTCCAGCTGCCGCCCGCCTGCAACATGTGCATGCAGATCGACCGCCTTCCCGATCCAGGCAATCCGGTTGCCAGAGACGGCAACCGCGCCGTTCTTTACATAGGGGTTTTTCGGGTCGAGCGTCACGACATCGCCGCCGCGGAACACTATATCGGCAAAGAGCTTTGGCTGCTGCATCTCGGGGAATCCTGTATGACGGGGGCTGCACGGGGCTGCAGCTTCATGTAGTGTGCGGCGGCTGTCCGGCCGTACCGGCCAGCGCCATCAGCACCCGCTCGGGCGTCGCCGGCGCGTCTATCGCGGCCGCATGCGGCCCGCCGGCCGCGGCGATGGCATCCGAGATGGCGCAGAACACCGCGATGGCCAGGCAGAACGGCGGCTCGCCGATGGCCTTGGAGGAATAGATCGAATCCTCGATATTCTCGGTCCAGTCGACGAAGCCCATGCGGAAATCGACGGGGCGGTCGCTGCAGGCCGGGATCTTGTAGGTCGAGGGGGCATGGGTCCGCAGCCGCCCGGCATCGTCCCAGACCACCTCCTCGGTGGTCAGCCAACCCATGCCTTGGACGAAGCCGCCTTCGAGCTGCCCAAAGTCTATCGCCTCGTTCAGCGACTTGCCGACATCGTGTAGGATGTCCACGCGCAGGACCCTGTTCTCGCCGGTGAGGGTGTCGATCAGGACCTCGGCGACGGCGGCGCCGAAGACGTAGTAGCGATGCGGCTCTCCGGTCATCGCCACCGGGTCGTAGCGGCCTTTCTGCGCCCTATAATAGCCCGCGGCGGAAAGCGAGATGCGCTTCATGAAGGCCAGTTCGGCCAGTTCGGCGAAAGGCATCTCGCGATTGCCGATGCGCAGGCGGTTGGGCAGGAACTCCACCTGCCCGGGGGGCAGCTTGAACTCTTCGCAGGCGAAGTCGATCAGCCGCTGGCGGATCTGGCGCGCCGCATCGCGGGCGGCGCCGGCGTTCAGGTCGGTGCCGGAGGAGGCGGCGGTGCCGATGGTGTTCGGCACCTTTTCGGTGTTCGTTGCCGAGATGGCGATGTGCCGCAGGTCCACCTGCAATTCCTCGGCGACGACTTGGGCGACCTTGATGTGCAGGCCCTGTCCCATCTCGGTCCCGCCGTGGTTCAGGTGGATCGAGCCGTCCCGATAGACATGCAGCAGCGCGCCGCCCTGGTTGAGGAAGGAGACGCCGAAGCCGCAGCCGTATTTGATCGGCGTCAGCGCCAGCCCTTTTTTCAGACAGGGCGAGGCGGAGTTGAAGGCGGCCATCTCCAGGCGCCGCTTCGCATAGTCGGCGGATTGCTCGATCTCGGCGACCAACCGGTGCAGAGTGTCGAATGGAATCCGGGCCCCGAAGGGAGTGGTGTCACGGTCGGGACCGGCGTAAAAGTTCACTTTGCGCACCGCCAGCGGGTCTAGCCCCAGATGCCGCGCGATACGGTCCAGGATGCTTTCGATCAGCAGGAATGCCTGAGGCGTTCCGAACCCGCGAAACGCGACTGCAGAGACGGTGTTGGTCTTCCAGAAGTGGCAGGTCGTACGCAGATCACTGATGTAGTAGCAGTTGTCGACATGGAAGGCGGCCCGGGCCAGAACCTCGACCGATTGGTCGATGGAATTACCGCAGCGGGGATGGATGTCGACCTCCAGCCCGGCGATCCGGCCCTCATCATCGAAGCCGACCGAGAAGTCGGAAAAGAACTCGTGACGTTTCCCGGTGATGCGCATGTCGTCGTCGCGATCCAGCCGCAGCTTGCAGGCGCGGCCCGTCCGGACGGCCGCCAGCGCCGCGATAGCGGCGAAATGAGTCGCCACCGTTTCCTTCCCGCCGAAGCCCCCGCCCAGCCGGCGCACCTCGACCGAGACCGCATTCGCGGGCCGCGCCAGAATCCGTGCCACCAGCGACTGGACGGAGGACGGGTCCTGGGTCGAACAGAACAGGGAGACATCGCCGCTTTCCCTGGGAACGGCCAAGGTGATCTGGGTTTCCAAGTAGAAATGCTCCTGCGCGCCGCTTGCAACCCGTCCGTCCAGGCGGTGCGGCGCGGCCGCGATGCGCGCCTTCGCATCGCCACGGGTCAGGGTGCGGGGCGGAAGATGGGTTGATCCGGTCCGCTTCGCATCCTCGACCGTCAGGATCACGGGCAGATCCTCATAGGCGATGACAGCCAGCAGCGATGCCGTTCGCGCCTGAGCGACCGTCTCGGCGACAACCGCGAAGATGACCTGCCCGGCATATTCCACCAATCGGTCCGACAGGACGCGGTCATCGCCCACCCCGGCATGGCCCCAGTCGTTCTCGCCGGGTATATCGGCTGCGGTCAGGACGGCGTGGACGCCTGGCGCCGTCCTCACCCGGGACAGGTCGAGCTGCGAGATCTGCGCATGGGCCCGGTCGCTGCAAAATGGATGAATGTGCAGCGTACCGCGCGGCTCCGGGATGTCGTCCACATAGATCGCCGCTCCGGTGACATGCCGCAGCGCACTGTCATGGGCCACGCGTTCCCTGATGCCGCCGATGATCCTGTCGCGCCCGGCCGGTGCCTTGTCATCCATCACCATGTCTCCCATGTTTTATCCTAGGAATACGCAGACTAAGGGGGCTGCCACGCGACTGGAGAGGGCGCGCATCGCTATAGGGCGTCACGCGGGGATAGGCTCTGGTCGGGCAAGCCAGATCCAGAAGTTCCCCGCTCTCCGCTGCCATCCGCGATCTCCGTCTCGGGTTGTTGTCTGAGCAGTTGAACGGCCACCCCCACGGCGATCGCCTGGGGGTGTTTTCCGAGCCCGATATCGCCGATCGGGCAGGTTATGCGGGCGATTTCCTCGCCCGGGTGGCCGAGCGCGGCCAGCCGTGAACGGAAGCGCGCCCATTTGGTGGCCGAGCCGATAAGGCCTAGCCAAAGGAAGCCCCGCCGGAGCAGGCGGTGGCAGAGTTCGAGGTCGAGGGTGTGCGAATAGGTGACGATCAAGTGCTCGGCCTCTTGTGGCGCATGGTCTGCCAGCGCCTCGGGCCGGGTAGTCCAGACCGGCGTCACACCCTCCGGCATCGCCTTTGGGAAGCGGTCGCGGGCGGTGTCCACCCAGGTGATCTCCACCCCCGGAAGGGGTGCGAGGACGGCGACGAGCGCGCGGCCGACATGGCCCGCCCCCCAAACCCAGAGGATCCGAGTGGCCCGCGCTACCGGCTCCACCATCCAACCTTGCACCAGTTGAGGGGTATGGGTCGCGCCCTTGCCACGGGTGGCTACAAGCAGGCGCTTGACGGCGAGCGGCATGGTGCTGTCGTCAGTGGCGCGGGCGATTACCTCGCCGCTCAGGGCCTCCACCGTCAC
>Ga0209573_1005287_pt1 | contig 11768 bp, 5 predicted proteins | sample TNRBio252014_DNA_FD_185870 | JGI IMG/M metagenome (GOLD analysis project Ga0209573, IMG submission 185870) | Wastewater treatment Type I Accumulibacter community from EBPR Bioreactor in Madison, WI, USA - TNR Reactor_6/25/2014_ DNA (SPAdes)... | ecosystem: Engineered > Bioreactor > EBPR >...
AACGATTTGATGCGATGGAATGTTCAAAATGTTTTGAACTACAACAAAACTTTTGCAAGTGATCACAATTTAGGTTTAACTGCTGTTGTCGAATATCAAAAAGAAAAAAATCAATATTTTTATGGGATTGGTACCAATCTTTTGGATGAATTTTACAATCAGAACTTAGTCACTGGTTCTTATGCGGTGCAAGAATCTGGAGGTAGTGTTACAGAAATAGGACTTGTTTCTTATGTAGGTCGAGCTACTTACAATTACAAATCCAAATATTTCCTTCAAGCTTCGTTGAGAAGAGATGGAATCTCCAAACTCCATCCAGACACTCGTTGGAATAATTTCACAGGTTTTTCAATGGGTTGGAATATTTCTAAAGAAACGTTCTTTGCTAGTTTGAATGAATATATAAACGAATTTAAAGTTAGAGGTTCTTTCTCAGAAGTAGGTAACACTGAAATTGGAACTTATCCATATTTTAGCTTGACTACAGCATCTCCATATTCCGGAGAAAATGGTATCGCTTTCAGTCAATTTGGAAATGATGAGTTATTGTGGGAAACGAGTGCGAAAACTGACTTTGGTTTAGATTTATCTTTCTTAGAAAACAAAATTAAATTTAATTTTGATTATTTTAAAAACGATATCAATGGTTTAATTTTAGCAGTTCCTGTGGCTCCTTCTTTAGGAATACCTAACAATAGAATAAATAAAAATATTGGGGACATGTATAACAAGGGTTACGAATTTGCATTAAACGTTGAAGCACTAGAAAAAGGGGCTTTAAAATGGACTGTATCTACGAACTTAACTTTGAGTGAAAACAAAGTAACCGCAATTCCTGATTCTCAAGATATCATAGGAGGAACCTCAACTGATGTTAACATCAATCCAAACATTATCATTAGAGAAGGAGAGTCTATAAATGCTTTATATGGTTATGAGTATTGGGGTGTGAATCCGGCAAATGGAAATCCAGTATACTACAAAGCAGATGGTACCTTGGTGCAAGGGAACCTTCCAACTTCTACGTATTTTGTATTTGATCCTGCTGATCCATCCAATTTAGCAACTGCTTCTTCATTAACTACTGCAGACAAAGTAATATTAGGAAGCTCACTTCCAACATATTATGGTGCCTTTAGCAACAAATTGTCTTATAAGAATTTTGACTTAAATATTTTCTTCCGTTTCAGTGGTGGTAATAAAATATTTAATTCCACTAGAAGAGAATTAATGAATCAAAATTTCAACAACAATAGTACTGAAATACTTGGAAGATGGCAAAGTGCTACTGAACCTGGAGATGGTTGGACGCCAAGATTATGGGCGAGTTCCAATACGTTTACCAATCTATCTGGACACGCTTCAAGTCGTTTTCTTGAAGATGGTGACTTTATAAGCATGGATAATGTCTCTTTAGGTTATAAATTCCCTAAATCACTAACTGATAAAGTTAAAGTTGAAAACATCAGATTTTATGTTCAAGCCCAAAATTTATGGATTATAACCAAATACACAGGATTGAATCCGGAAATGGAAACCTCAGGTGTTGATTTAAATGGTACCCCAAGAGCTAGTGTTTGGTCAATGGGGTTAAATATTAACTTATAAAAATATTTTAAAATGAAAATATTCTTTAAATTTATAATTGTTCTGACAATAGCATTTGGAATGAATGCCTGCTCAGAAGACAGTATCCTAAATCTTGAACCCATTAATAATATATCTCTTGATGCCGGATTTTCATCACCATCATTGATTCAAAGTTCAGTGAATGGAATGTATAATGCAGCAGCTATTGGGCAATACAATTCCACAGATCCCAATGGTGGTCGCGGTTATATATGGGGTGCAGCGTTTGTTCAACAAGGTGACAATCATGGAGAAGACATGGTTAACACTGCTACTTTTTACCAACTTACTTACACGAATACATACGATCCAACTACTGCCAATAATGTTTATTATTGGGTCGATGGATATAGATTGATAAATCGCTGTAATTTAGTTATTGAAGGAGTTACGACAGCAGTTGCAAATGGTATTATTTCTGAAGCGGTAGGAAATGACTATATTGGTCAAGCTAAATTTTTAAGAGCCATTACTCACTTTGAATTATTGATGTATTTTGCAAAACCATACCATATGGATAATGGTGCATCTTTAGGTATTCCTTATAGAGAAGTAGGAATTGATACACAAGCTGAGATTGATGCAGAAGTTATTAAACCTAGAAATACTGTAGCTGAAGTTTATGCAAAAGTGTTAGATGATTTAAATAGTGCTGAAAATTTAATAACAAATACATCTTTAGTAAAAGCCAATAAAAATGCTGCTATTGCATTCAAAACTAGAGTGTTTTTACACAAAAGAGATTGGGATAATGTAATTAATGAAGGCGTAAAACTTAATGGAGCTTATACATTAACCGCTCACCCAAGTGGTGTATTTACAAGTAATTACAGTAATACTGAATCTATTTTCTCTATTCGTCATAGTGCTTCTTATAATCCAGGTGTCAATGCTGCATTGGCTTCTCAATACAAAAGAAGAACCCTTGTGGCAATAAGTCCTATAATATGGAGAGATCCTAGTTGGTTAGCTGATGACAAGAGAAGAGAAGAAACAACCATGGTGTTTACTGGAACTGGATCGTTGGCCGGAAGAAAGTATTCATATAAATACAAAGATGAAGTAAGCTACACAGATGCAGCACCTATTATTCGTTATGCTGAAGTTGTTCTCAATATGGCAGAAGCCTATGCTAGAAAAACAACTCCAGATTTGACAAATGCTTTGTCAATGTTGAATGCTGTTAGAAATAGATCTCTAGCAAACCCATCAACGCAAGCCTATACAACTACGTCTTTACCTGACCAAAGTACTATGGTTAAAGCAATACTTAAAGAAAGAAGAATTGAATTCTTAGCTGAAGGTAGAAGATGGAGTGATATTCATAGACTTCAAAATGATAATATTGATCCTATTAACGGAATTCCTGCAAAAAGAGCCAATGGAACACCTGCTGCAAGTGAGTATACCTTGGGAACACCATACACAGGACCATATGGAGTACCTTCTGTACCTTATTCAGATACCCGATTTTTATGGCCTATACCTCAAATTGAACTAAATGCTAACACATATCTTACTCAAAACCCAGGTTGGTAGCCATTAATTATGTTAAATTCAAGTATTAAATTTTTACTTGAATGAAAAAGGTTGGTTTGTTAATAATTTATCTAATTATTTTCAAACCAACTTTTTTTTTATTGATAATCAAATTTTAACATACTAAGCATCCTAAATTATACGCAACCTTTAATAAATATCACATCTTAAAAGAGTATATTTAAGCAAATCTTAACTTTTTTTTAAAGAAACTTTTGTTTTTTTTATAAAAATATTTTGTTTATTAACTAAGGTTTAAGATATTTGCATTTAATTAATTCAAATAATTATAAAATGAAAACAAAGTTTAATGGAATTTTAACGCTTCTGTTAGCGTTGACTGTGCAGTTTGTTTTTGCACAAAAAACAGTTTCAGGAACTGTTTCCGATGACGGTGGTCCACTACCTGGAGTAAGTGTACTCGTTAAAGGTACAACTACCGGAGTTGAAACAGATTTTGACGGAAAATACGCTATTCAAGCTAAACAAGGAGATGTCCTACAGTTTAGCTACGTAGGAAAACAAACCGTGGAAAAAACAGTAGGTACTGCCAACACTATTGATGTTACATTAGTAGATGATGCAAGTAACGTATTAGATGAAGTTACCATCGTTGGTTTTGGACGTAAAGTTGAACCAAAAACAGCAACCTATGCCGTTCAAAAATTGGATGGGGAAGATTTGAACAAAGCCAAAGAAACCAATATTGCAAATGCATTATCTGGTAAAATTGCTGGGGTTCAAGTTACTGCCTCTTCCGGTAGTGTTGGTTCATCATCAAGAGTACAGTTAAGAGGGGTGAGTTCTCTTACTGGTAACAACCAACCTCTTTATGTAATAGATGGAGTTCCTGTTGATAACGCCAATATCGGTAATTCTAGCGACGGTGGTGGAGTTGATGTCCCTACTGGTGTAGCAGATATTAGCCCAGATGATATCGAATCTATTTCTGTTTTGAAAGGCCCTGCTGCCTCTGCACTTTATGGTGTAAGAGCAAGTAACGGGGTTATTGTAATCAAAACTAAAAGTGGTAAAAAAAGTGGCGAGAAATTAGGGATTAGCCTTAATTCTTCTATAACTTTTGAAAACCCATTATTATTACCTTCTTTCCAAAATTCTTATGGTCAAGGTCCAAACAATGATTATTTCTATTGGGTTGATGGTCAAAATGATGACGGTGGTGTTGACGAAAGCTGGGGCCCACCATTGGATGTTGGTTTGGAATTTACACAATGGAATTCTTACACAGTTGGTGGTGCACCACTTCCTTGGGTTTCTCAACCTGATAATATCAAAGATTTCTTTGATACCGGTTATACTATCAACAACAACCTTTCTTTTTCAGGAGCAAGTGAAAATGGCGATATGAATTATCGTTTATCAGTAGGTAATAGCGATCAAAAAGGTATGGTGCCTTTTACTGAATTCGGTAAAATTACAACTGCAGCCAATGCTTCTAAAACTTTTGGAAAAAAATTAACTGCTCAAATGAGTGTTAATTATACAAATTCATACAGCGATAACTTACCTGTTGTAGGTTATGACAATGAAAACCCTATCCAACAAATGTATTGGTCAGGTAGAAACGTTGATTTCAACGCTTTAAGAGATTGGAGAAACTTACCATTGGCTCCTGTAGGTACAGCTGCTGAGGGTACCCCAATCAACTGGAATAATGTTTATCAAAACAATCCATTCTGGTTATTGGAAACCAACACCAACACCTATGCTAAAGATAAAGTAATCGGAACGGTGTCTTTAAACTATGCATTTAATGATCATTTGTCTTTAAATGGAAAAGTAGGAACAGATTATTCTAGTACATTGCAAACCAGCAGACAAGCTCATGGTTCAAATTCAGCTCCAGACGGTTCTTATAGTGAATATGTGAGAAGTTTTACAGAAACAAATGCTGATTTTTTATTAGCTTATAACAGAGATTTGACTGAAAAAATCAGTTTTGAAATGTCTTTGGGAGGAAATAGAATGCATCGTTTTACAAAACGTAATTTCGCTTTAGCACCAGCTCTTGAATTGCCTGGTTTGTTTAACTTATCAAATATTAAATCTGGTTCTAGTTATTCTTTGACTAATGACAAATTTGAACAAGCTATCAACAGTTTTTATGGCTATGGTAAAATAGGTTACAATGACTATTTATTTGTGGAATTCTCAGGTAGAAATGATTGGATGAGTGTTTTACCAATGGAAAACAATTCATTCTTCTATCCTTCTGTAACCATGAGTGCCGTATTAAGCGACATGTTTGGCATGAAAGAAAATAAAGTTTTAGATTATTTAAAAATCAGAGGTGGATGGTCTAAAGTTGGGGGTGCCGGTGCATTAGGTGAATATTCATTAAAACCAGTATTTGGATTGCCTGCAACAGGTTTTGGAGATATAAGTTATGCTTTCTTACCAGGAACATTAAACAATCCAAATATCAAACCTGAAACTACAACTGGTATTGAAGCCGGTTTAGATGTTAAAATGTTTGACAACGCTTTGCGCTTCAACATAACTTATTACGATCAAACCAGTTCTGATTTGGTTATGCCCGTTCAAATTTCTTCTGCAACCGGTTACACTGCTGCCTTCCAAAATGTGGGTGAAATGAGAAATAAAGGTATTGAAGTGGAGTTAAATTCTACTGTTTACAAATCAAAAGGTGGATTTGATGTTGATTTTGGAGTGAATTTCGCTAAAAACAACAACGAAGTAGTATCTATCGGTGGATTAGAATCATTGGTTTTAGGTGGTCAATGGAGTATGACCTTGGAAGCTCGTCCAGGAATGCCTTATGGTTCTATTGTAGGTAGTTATTTTGAAAGAGATGATGCAGGAAATATTATTCATGATAATGGACTTCCAGTAATTGCTTCAGGAACTAAAGTATTAGGAAATGTACAAGCCGATTGGACCGGTGGTGCCACTTTAGGATTTAGCTACAAAGGTATCAAATTGAGTGCTTTGGTTGATGCCAAAATGGGTGGTGATGTATATTCTATGAGTACTACATGGGGTAGATATGCCGGTGTTTTGGAAGAAACCTTATTGGGACGTGAAGGCGGTATCGTTGGAGCAGGTGTCATGAGTGATGGAAGTGGTGGTTATGTTGCCAATAACGTAGTTCAAACAGCTGAAAATTACAACAAAGCTGCTTATTCAAACAGTATCGTAGAAAGCTCCGTATTTGATGCTAGTTATGTAAAATTACGTCAAGTCATGTTGAGTTATGAGTTACCTAAAAAATGGTTGAACAATACAAAAATTGATGGTGTAGATATTTCATTTATCGCTCGTAATTTAGCTATATTGTACAAAACTGTTCCTCATATTGATCCAGAGACTGCCTTTAGTGATAGAAACTCTGATTTAGGACAAGAATTCGGACAACAACCCTCTGCTAGAAGTATGGGAGTTAACATCAATATTAAATTATAACATCAATTCTATAAAACTGATATAATGAAAACAAATAAATTTTATTTCTTATTGTTCTTCGGCCTATTGCTCTTGTCAAGTTGCGATAAAGGCTTTGAAGAAATGAATGAGAATCCGAACAGTCCAACTACTGTTCCTTCCTCATTATTGATTCCTCAAGTGACAACTTCTGCCATGAATAATATGTATTCTACATTTGTAGGAGGTGATATGGGAGCATGTTGGTCACAACAAATATCTAAAGTGCAATACAACGATGAAGAGAGATTCTATCCAAGAACAACTGTCATCAACGGTTTTTGGGATGGCATATATACAGGAGTAATTGCTGATGCTGATGCTATGTACAAATTGGCTGTAGCTGAAGGTAATAACAACATGCAAGGTGTTGCCCTAACTTTGAAAGCTTATGGATTTTTGGTATTAACCGATACTTTTGGCGATATTCCTTTTTCTGAAGCATTAAGTACTGATAGTGGTATTATTTCACCCAAATACGATGCTCAAGCCGACGTTTATACCGGTTGCTTGGCCATGTTGGATGATGCTGCTGCATTATTGGGAACTGGTGGTACTATTAACGCTACTTCCGATGTTATTTATGGAGGTGATGCCGGTTTATGGGAAAAATTTGCCAATTCATTGAAATTCCGTTCCTTGATGAGAATTTCTGGAAAAGTTGATGTTTCTGCTCAATTACAAGCCCTTTACAATGGAGGTATGATGTTCACTTCAAATGATGAAGAAGCCAAATTGGTTTATCTTTCTGCTCAACCCAATGCGAACCCTATTTACGAAACTATCGTATATGGAACCCGTAATGAATTTAAAGCTTGTAGCACTTTGACCAATTTAATGTCCGCAGACCCTAGACTTCCTGTTTACTTTGCCCCAGTTGGTGCAACTGTAGTTGGAAAAGTTCCTGGTGTAGCTGATGTACCTAGTCCGGCTTATAATTATACCAATGTATCTGCTGTTGGATCCTTCTATTTGAGACCCGAAGCTCCAGGTTACTTTATGTCTTATGCTGAGTTGGAATTTTTAATTGCAGAAGCTTCTATGAAGTCTTATATAACTGGTGCTGATGCCGCCACTCATTATGCAAATGGAATAACTGCTTCTTTTGCAGCTGCAAATAACACGCCTGATGCAGCTTCAACTATTGCAAGTAGCCCAGTTTCATTAGTTAATATCTACAACCAAAAATACATTGCCTTATATTGGCAAGGAATAGAAGCTTGGACAGAACAAAGAAGAACAGGTTATCCACTTCTTCAAGTGGTACAAGATGCAAACCCATCTGTTTCTTATGCTAAGAGATATTACTATAATTCTATAGAATCATCTATTAACGCTACGAATTACCAAGCAGCGGTTGCCAACCAAGGTGCTGACTTATTGTCAACCAAAGTATGGTGGATGCCCTAATTACTCTAACTAATAATTTTATTATTAAAACATGAAAACAATTAAATTTTTAATTTTATCCGCTTTGTTCATTTCTGCTTTCTCATGTAAAGTAGAAACCGAGGATATCGTTTCCCAAGATGCTGTTGAAGGTGGCGTATCTTTGGAATTAGGACCCAATACTTCTGGAAAAGTTTTAGGAAATCCCTTAGACCCTTCCGATTTGGAAAATACTTCTTTAAATTTTACTGAAGTCGAATTGACACTTCAAATCATCAAAAGATGGGCTGGAGAAGATATCGTAAAATATGAAATTTACAAAAGTATCAACGGTGGTACTGAAGTAATGGCCAAAGAATCTGCAACTTTACCATTGACACTTACCTACACTAATATAAACGAATTTATTGCTGGAACCCAAATTACAGCTTCAACCGGTTTAAGAGTAGGTGATGTTATTAATTTCAGAACGAAAGTTACCAATAGTGCAGGTGAATCATTCTTCATTCATGACGGTGGTGATTATACAGGCTCCTATTCTTTAACTGTAAGTTGTGGTTCAGATTTAGGAGGACCTTACTCTTTAACTTGTAAAAATATGGGAACTAATTTTGTGAGAAATCATGGAAATGTTACCATATCAGAAATTGGAGTGGGAATGTACCATACCATGTCAACAGGAACCTATATCATAGGAAGTCTTCGTCCAGACCAAGGTTACAATTTCCAAGATGTTTGTGGAAGTGTTTCTGTACCAACACAAGACTTATTCGATTGGTATTCTAACGACGTTTATCAAACAGATGCTCAAAAAGCTGCAAGTGTAGTTGATGGAGCAACCGGAAACATTGTTGTTGAATATTCAATTTATTTTGCCGCTGGTGATGGTAGATATAAAGACACCTTTATTAAACTATAATTTTTAAAAACTTAAAAATGAAAAATATATTTTTAAAATTAACTTTTTTGGCTGTGTTTGCCTTGGTTTTAGCTTCTTGTGAAAAAGAAGATTATACAGGCTATAGCACTGCTAATTTTGTAAAGCCTTCAGCTACTTATGCTTCTGTATCAGGAAGCAATATAGCTGTTAATGAAACGTCAATCGATCCAGATAACGGTAGTACTTATACTTTTTCTGCGACATTGTCAAGCCCTTCTTTAGTTGATACTTATATTGACTTAAGTAAAGTGGGTGGTACTCTAACTTCAGACGAGTTCAGTTCTACAGATATTTATATTCCTGCTCAAAGTTTAACTGGAACAGGAACAGTTACAATATATAGAACTTCTGATGCTGAACCAGTAGAAACATTGCAAATAAAAGCTAATGCATTAGGAAAATCTGCTAATGTTACCGGAACTAGTAGTGTATATACCATAACTTTAAATTCAGATTATCATGCTGTAGATGTTGCTATGTCATGGGCAGAAGAATTTACATTTAATAATACTGGTGGTGGAGCTTGTACTGTCAATTTTAAATCTGTAGACATCGATTTCTATATCTATGATAGTGATTTTAATGATTTAGGTATCTACGATGCAGCTTCCGGAAGTCATCCTGAACATGTTGAATTTTCTATGTTACCAAATGGAGATTATTATATCATTGCAGACATCTATGATAATCCACTTGTAGATTATGCAATAAACAAAACTATACACGTAGTGATTGATTGGGAACAAGAAAATATGGGAATTGGTAAAGTGTATTATAATGGATTTAACACCAACGATGCTGGTGGAACTGAAATAGTTGCAGTTCTTACAGTAAATAACGGTGTTTATTCACTAAGTGCATACTAAGATTTAAAATAGCAATAACTATTTTTATTAAAACCGTCCCAAATTGGGACGGTTTTTTTTTTTTTTTTGAAAAATGTCGTTAAATGCAAAATATACTATATAAAATGCAATAATTGAAGAGGAAAAAGGATTATCAATTCTAAAAAAAATTTATGAGAGTTCAATCTAATACTTCCCATGTTATACTTAAATGTTGTAAAATACTAAATTCTTTAAGTAATTACTTCTAGAAGATAATCACATTATTTGAATTTTTAAACTCAAAAAAATTATGGACTCTGAATATGCAATGCTAGTATATAAAATAATAATTTAATGGATTAAAAGCCATTAAAAAATACATTTTATGATAGCTTGTTAATTCAAAAAAAATCAACATTTCAATAAAATATGTTTTAAATGTATTATTAAAGCAATTCAAAATATTAATAAGGTCATTATTGCGTTAAAAATCAGAAAAAAGTATTGAATATTTTTAATATTATATATATTTGTAAGCTAACAAAATACCCTTATCAGGGATAGTTAAATATTTTATTTCAAGCCTTTTTAATTCATATCTAATGAAAAAAATTATTTTATTATCATTTTTATTCTTTGCAGCATTTATTCTATATTTTTTCAATATTAGTGTAGGGAATGAAACATCTTATTTACAAGAAAAACATGCATTTTTCTTAAAAAACAGCCCTTTCAATAAAAACAAACATTTATCCAGAAAAGAGAGGAAAGCTTTGGGCATACCCAATAAAAAATACAATGAGGATGAATGGGAATACACCATGAGTCCGGCCTTAGGAAGACCGACTCCTGAAAATTTATTTGAAATTCAAAATGATATCATCGCTGGTAAATTTGAGATGCCTGAATCCAATAGAAGCGTACCTGGTGATTTAAACAATTTTTGGGTTGAAAGAGGTCCCAATAATGTTGGAGGACGTACTAAAGCAGTGCTTTTTGATCCTAATGATGCCACTGGTGAAATTGTATTTGCAGGTGGTGTAAGTGGAGGTTTGTGGAAAAATACCAATATATCAAATGCAAATTCTGCTTGGCAAATGGTCAATATTCCATCCAATTTATCGGTATCTTCTATAACTGTAGATCCTTTAAATACCAACATTTTTTATGTCGGTACAGGTGAAGCCTATACTTCAGGAGATGGTATTGGTAATGGAGTTTGGAAATCTGAAGATCGCGGGGTTACTTGGACTCATATTTTCGGAGGATTTGATGGAGCAGCTGTATATCAATCAGACGCAATGCTTACTGTAAACACACCTGTTGGAATTGCAGGTGATTATCCGGCAATTCAAGCAGCTTTTGGCCCTGCTTTGACCAATATTACCGGAAACTTGGTTTTAGTAAATGATGGTACCGGTACACCTACGCTAGGTTGTTCTACATTATCTAATGCTGCAGCCATCAATGGAAATATAGCAGTAATTCAGAGAGGTTCCTGTACTTTTGTTGAAAAAGTTACTTTTGCACAAACCGCAGGAGCAATTGCCGTTTTAATGATCAATAATGTATCAGGTGCTCCTATTATACAAGGTGGAGATGATCCTACTATTACGATTCCATCCATCATGATTTCACAAGCAGATGGTTTAACCATCATGAATGCCATGGGAAGTGGAACGGTAAATGTTACCATGGGTCCAAGAGATTCTATAGGAAGTGGTCTTTTTCTCATTCCAGGAAAATCTCACATCAATGATATTATTGCAATTAACAATAATGGCACACCAGAAGTATATGCAGCTGTAGGTGATTCTTATTATGGCAATACGGGAAGCCCAACGACTGCATTTGGATCGGGTGATGTAGGTGTATATAAATCATTGGATCATGGTGCTACTTGGACTAAAATGGTCATACCTGATACTTCAACCGGAAGTTTTTATGTTCCAATTGATTTGGAATATGGTTCCAATAATACA
>Ga0209573_1005288_pt1 | contig 11768 bp, 10 predicted proteins | sample TNRBio252014_DNA_FD_185870 | JGI IMG/M metagenome (GOLD analysis project Ga0209573, IMG submission 185870) | Wastewater treatment Type I Accumulibacter community from EBPR Bioreactor in Madison, WI, USA - TNR Reactor_6/25/2014_ DNA (SPAdes)... | ecosystem: Engineered > Bioreactor > EBPR >...
GTACAAACAGCCGGCTTATTTTAGTTACCCTCATTGCCTTCCAAAGGTACAGATTGCCCGGAGTTAAGTTTTTAAAAATCAGCTATCAAGAACCCTTTTTTAGTTGCCCGGAATTAATCCGAAACAGCTATCTTTGCCGTCCTTAAAATTTCTGTAAACTCTTTGTTCTGCTAGCTGAAAAGAGCTGTTGATAAAGAGATAAAAATGTAAATCGATCAACGTATGCAACTGAAAGGTTTGGTTCGCTTTTTCACAGTGCTGCTTATTGTCTACTCACTCTATCAGTTATCTTTTACCTGGTTTGTCAGAAACCATGAAAAGAAAATGGAAGCCAGGGCAAGGAATTATGTGAAAAATAATTTTCCGGGTGCGGAAGCAAAATACCCCGGCAACAAAGACTCTCAAGCTATTTACACAGAAGAACTGGAAAAAATATACCAGAAACACCGTGACAGCCTGATAAAAAATTCAGAGAACACTACTGTTACCTACGGTATCAATGGTGCTATGAGTTATAAGAAAGCCAAGGAAGAAGAATTGAACCTTGGTCTCGATCTGCAGGGTGGCATGAACGTTACACTTGAAGTAGAGATGACAGGTCTGCTGAAATCATTGGCAAATAATTCCACTGATCCTAATTTTTTAGCTGCCCTGAAAAATGCAGATGACAGGAAGGCTAACAGCGATGCTGACTTCATTACACTATTTATCCAGGAATACAGAAAGCTGGAACCTAACAGGCCACTGGCAACTTTGTTTTCCGGAGCCAGCTCAAATGCTATAGACATAAAATCAAGTGATAGTAAAGTTGAAAGCTATATCCGTGACCAGGCTAAATCTGCATTCAACCTTACATTCGACAGGCTAAGCACCCGTATCGATCAGTTTGGTGTGGCACAACCATCTATCAATCCTATCCCCAACAGGGGGTTGATCAACGTGGAATTACCGGGTATTAAAGACAAAGAGAGAGTAAGAAAGCTATTACAAAGCACAGCTAACCTTCAATTCTGGGAAGTATACACCTTACAGGATAATAATTATGGAACAGGATGGCAAAGAACTATTCTTGCTTTCAATGCAAAATACGGTGGTGTAGAAGATACCACTGCCAAAAAAGATTCTGCAGCTCCAAAAGTTGATACAACACAAAATACTCTTACAAAAACGACAGATACCACAAAGCCAAAGACTCTTTCTGATGATATCGGGAAAACAACCAATGATACTGGTGGCAAAAAAGTAACTGCAGACCAGGGTGCAGCAAAAATTACCATAGACAAGTACCTGCAGTTTGGACAACCTTACCGTGATGAAAAGGGAAATGTATCATACCCTTCTGCAATAGGCGCAGTCGCTATAAGAGATACAGCACTTTTCAGAAGTTATCTGAATGAGTTCAAAGGTAATTTTCCGTCTGATGTTGTATGGGCTTATGGAATACCAGAAAAAGATAAGAAGGGAAAAGCTTCCACTTCTGTGCCATTGTATGCACTGAAAACATATAACCGCATACAAGCAAAGCTGGAAGGCGATGCGATTTCTGAAGCCCGCCAGGATTTTGATCAATACGGCAAAGTGCAGATCGAAATGAAGATGAAGCCTGCCGGAGCCAGCATCTGGAAAAAAATGACAGAGGAGAATGTTGGTAAGCCTATTGCTATCGTTCTTGATAATGTCGTTCAGTCTGCCCCCAATGTTATCAATGCGATCCCTAACGGTATTTCTTCTATCTCCGGAAGTTATAGCCAACAGGAAGCCGCCGACCTTGCCAATATATTAATGATCGGTAAACTACCCGCTCCTGCTAAAATCGTACAGGAGCAGCAGGTTGGTCCTACCCTAGGTGCTGAAGCAATTCGTGGCGGTTCATTAGCATTTATTATTTCTTTTGTGGTGATATTCCTGCTGATGCTTGTTTACTACAACACCAGCGGTTGGGTAGCTAATATTGCCCTTATTTTAAACTTATTATTTACCGTAGGTATACTTGCAGGATTAGGAGCAACATTAACTGCTCCCGGTATAGCAGGTCTGGTATTAACCATCGGTATGGCGGTAGATACCAACGTAATTATCTATGAACGTATAAAAGAAGAGCTTTCGAAAGGCAAGGGGTACATTCCTGCCATTAATGAAGGATATAAACGTTCATTGCCGCCTGTGCTGGATGCCCACGTTACCACTTTATTAACCGCCTTTATTCTTTTTTATTTTGGATTGGGACCTGTTAAAGGTTTTGCCACCACACAGATAATTGGTATCCTGCTTTCCTTATTCTGTGGTATCCTGGTTAGCCGTTGGATCACCGATATTTTCACCAATAAAAAGAGACACCTTGAATACTTCACTGGGATATCCCGTCGTATATTCAAGCATGCCAAATTCAAGTTCATTGAATACCGTAAAGTGGCCTATATAATTTCTTTTGTAGTATTGGGATTAGGTATTGCGTCCTTCTTTAATGGCTTTAATTACGGAGTGGAGTTTAATGGTGGCCGTAGCTATACCATTCAGTTTGATAAAAAAGTAGATGAAGAGAAAGTAAGAGAAGATCTCAACAAAGCTTTTGACGGAGAAAATACTATTATTAAAACAATTGGCGATAATTCCAAACTAGATATCACAACCTCTTACCTGATTAAAGATACCCGTACCGCAGCAGACTCAGTAGTGGCAGTGAAATTGTACGAAGGCTTAAAAAGCCACCTGCCTGCTAGCCTGAGCTTTGAGCAGTTCAAAACAGAGAAGTACATGCCACAGTCTAAAAAAGTACTTCCTACCATATCAGACGATTTGAAGAAAGGAGCAGTTAAAGCCACCCTTTTTGCATTATTGGTAATCTTCCTGTATATCTTCATTCGTTTCCGTGACTGGAGATATTCCTTAGGTACAATCGTGGCGTTGCTGCATGACGTATTTGTTACACTGATCGTATTCTCGTTTGCAAAAGCAATTGTTCCTTTCCCGCTTGAGATAGATCAGCATTTTATTGCGGCTGTATTAACGGTGATCGGTTTCTCTATGAATGATACGGTAATCGTATTTGACCGTATCCGTGAAGACAGCAGGCTGATGCCGAATGCACCAAGAGCAGAAGTGATCAACAGGGCTATTAATGAAACACTTAGCCGTACGATCATGACTTCGCTGACAGTATTCCTTACTATCCTGATCCTGTTCCTTGTAGGTGGTGAGGTAACCAGAGGCTTTGCCTTTGCCATGCTGATTGGTGTAATCACCGGTACTTACTCTTCTATCTTTGTGGCTGCACCGATACTGGTTGACCTGGGTGGCAAAAGACCATTAGGAAAAAAAGCTGTCGTAGAAAAAACAAAAACTACTTCCCCAAAAGCATAGAGCAACAATTATTTCTCTAAAAAACCCGTGATAATCTCATGGGTTTTTTATTTTTAAGCGATGAAGAAGATCCTGTTGATAACAATTTTAATCCAGATTACCGAAGTCCTCACTGCTCAACGTAATGATAGCCTATACTTTAATATTACTATTGACAGCTGTACCAAAGGAGAAACTATAGTGAACTCAGTTACAAAAGAATTTGAGATAGTTCTAAAAAAATCTTCAGGCACTTACACTCTTTTCAAAAAAGATAATATTGAGATTGGGATAAAAATATATGTGAATAAAATAATGGAGGATGAAAGAAATATCACAATTATAAAATATGTTTTTATGCAAAAAACAGAAGGGGAATGGGTATCCATCAGCAGCAGCGGATATTATCCTTCTGAAAGTCTTGGCAATTCCAGCACCATAAAAGTCGGGAGCGATAAACCGATTGCCGACTTCTTCATAAAATATTCCATTCGTATGCAGGAGAAGAAAACTGAAGAAAATAAAGAAAGTGTTCTGGATCTAATTCCTGTATAAAAGAAAATTAATCAGACAGCAAAAGAAGTACCGCAACCACAAGTGGTGCTGGCATTGGGGTTTTTAAAAGTGAACCCCCGGTTATTTAGTCCATCCTGCCAATCTACCTGCATTCCGTATAAATAAATTTCATGTGCTTTATCCATTATACAGGCTATACCCCCAGCTTCAAAATGGATATCATTGTCTTTTGGATGATCAAATCCAAGTATATAAGTCATCCCTGAGCAACCGCCTCCTTTTACACCTATTCTTAATCTCTGGGTATTATCAAATCCGTCAGCGGCCATCAGGTTGTTGATTGCTTTGATAGCTCCGGCAGTTAATGTAACAGGCGCTGTAGTTGTTTCCATGCTGTAAAATTAATTATTCTTTCCAGAGTTTAAAGACCGTTATTTTTCGAAGAAGGGAAATTTATAGCTTTAAACTACCTGTTATGCTGCTGAAGTTTTGGGCCTGAACTATTCTTAATCAACGTACTTTTGTGTATTAAAACAACCCATCATCCATGGACCTAACCACTTTGAGTCTTCTATTGTCCGCCGTAGCGATAGTAATGGCTACTTATTCATTTACCCGTACTCCTCAAAAGCAACCTGCTCCGGTAATAAAGGAAAAATTCGACAGTATACCCCTCAGGTTGCAGGCTTATGAGAGATTGGTATTGCTGACAGAAAGAATTGCCCTTCCAAACCTTATTGGCCGCTTAAACCAACCCGGTATTTCTGCTGCAGAAATGAAGATCATTCTGACAGAAAATATTAAACAGGAATTTGAATACAACAGTACCCAGCAACTTTATGTAAGCCCGGTTAGCTGGGATGCAGTAAGAAACCTGAAAGAGCAAAATATTATGGTGATTAACCAGGTAGCGTCTGCCCTTCCGCCTGCTGCATCTGCATCAGAATTGAATAAAAAAATACTGGAAGTATTATTATCGCAACAAAACGGAGCCATACATGAAATGGTAGCCCAAACAATAAATCATGAAGCAAAGAAGCTGATGTCGTAGATTTTTTTTACCAGCAAAAAAATGATCATGGATACCCAAAAGAAATACACAGATTCCGGCCTGGAAATAAAGCCTGTGTATACAAGTGATGATCTGCCATCAACCAAAACAGAGAAACCCGGTGATTTTCCTTTTACAAGAGGTGTACAGCCAGATATGTACCGCGGCAAACTCTGGACCATGCGGCAGTATGCCGGTTTTTCAACAGCTGAGGAAAGTAATAAAAGGTATCACTATTTATTGTCGCAGGGAGTCAGTGGATTAAGTGTAGCCTTTGATCTGCCCACACAAATTGGCTACGACAGTGACCATCCGTTGGCAGAAGGCGAAGTAGGTAAGGTCGGTGTTGCTATTGACTCTATTGAAGACATGCAGACCTTGTTTAATGACATCAAACTGGAGGAAGTAAGTACCTCCATGACGATCAATGCTACTGGCTTTATATTACTTTCTTTATATGTGGCATTAGCAAAACAACAGGGAGCTGATCTTAAAAAAATATCCGGTACTATTCAAAATGATATCCTGAAGGAATATGCTGCCAGGGGAACATACATATACCCTCCCAAGCCTTCCATGCGCATTATTACAGATATATTTGAATGGTGCAGTAATGAAGTACCAAAATGGAACACTATTTCCATCTCTGGTTATCATATTCGTGAAGCAGGGAGCACAGCGGTTCAGGAAATAGCGTTTACATTAAGTAATGGGAAAGCCTATGTGCAAGCCGCATTAAAAAAAGGATTGGATATAAATGTCTTTGGCAAAAGGCTTTCGTTCTTTTTCAATTCACATAACAATTTATTTGAAGAAGTAGCCAAATTCAGAGCAGCCAGGAGAATGTGGGCACGAATCATGAAAGATTTGGGAGCCACTGATCCTAAAGCGATGATGCTGCGCTTTCATACACAGACAGGAGGAAGCACACTCACAGCACAGCAACCGTTAAATAATATTTCAAGAGTCACAATACAAACATTAGCAGCGGTGCTGGGCGGCACTCAATCATTGCATACGAATGGGTATGACGAAGCCCTGAGCCTGCCAACAGAAGAGGCGGCCAGAATTGCATTAAGAACCCAGCAGATAGTTGCGTTTGAAAGCGGCGCTCCTGATACCGTTGATCCTCTTGCAGGGTCATATTTTATTGAGTCACTTACTAATGAAACAGAGGCCGCAGCGTGGAAATTAATCGGAAAGATAGATGCCATGGGTGGCAGCGTACCGGCAATTGAACAAGGGTTTATTCAAAATGAAATAGCCAGAAGTGCATATGAATACCAGAAAAATATTGAAACAGGTGAAAAGATAATTGTTGGTGTTAATAAATTCCATATTGACGAACCCGGTAAGATTCCCATTTTAAGAGTAGATGATAGTATCAGGACAGTGCAGGCAGGCAAACTGGAAAAACTCAGGAGCAACCGTAATCCGGCCAAATGTGATCAGTTATTACAATTGCTGAGTGACAAAGCAAGCAGCGGAGAGAATATTATGCCCGTTGTGGTCGAGGCAGTGGAAAACAAATGTACACTGGGTGAAATAGCTGATACACTGCGGGAAATATTTGGAGAGTACAAATAATAATAAACCTGTCATGACAATTCTTAATCAGGTGACCATATAATCGGTTCATTATTCCCATTTTCTTTTTAATTAATTTTATTAAAATACTTTTTTATGAGCCGGAAAATTTGCCAGCCATTTGTCTTTGTAGCTTTATTATTTGCATTCAACCAACTAAATGCACAAACACCAGTATTTGTAACAGACAGCCTGGATAAATATATCGAAAGAGGAATGAAGCAATGGCAAATACCAGGACTGGCAATAGCTATTGTAAAAGACGGAAAAGTAATTCTTAGTAAGGGTTACGGAATAAAAGAGTTAGGAAAGGAAGATAAAGTAGATGAAAATACGCTTTTCATTATTGCTTCCAATTCAAAACTTTTTACAGGAACAGCGATCGCTAAATTAGATTATGAGAAAAAATTATCGCTGAATGATAAAGTCACCAAACATATACCCTGGTTTAGTTTGTATGACTCTACATCCACCAAACTTGTCAATATAAGAGATGTATTGTGTCACCGGCTTGGTACTAAAACATTCCAGGGCGATTTTACATTCTGGGATTCCAATCTCCCCAAAGATTCCATTATCTGGAAAATGCGCTACCTGAAGCCAACGGGTGAATTCAGACAGGATTATGGGTATTGCAATGCTGGCTTTCTTGTAGCCGGTGAAATTCTTGCCAAAGTATCGGGGTTAAGCTGGGAAGAATATGTTCAGCAACATATCCTGACTCCCCTGTCTATGAAGAATACCTATATGAATACAGCAGGCTTAGCCAGCCGGACTAATGTGGCTTATCCCCACAACAACCTGTACAGTTCAATAACAAAAATCCCATTTGACAATGTTGACAACCTGGGACCAGCCACCAGTATGGTCAGCAACGTAAAGGACCTCACTAAATGGCTGCTATTTCAATTAGATAGTGGCAGATATGAAGGCAAGCAGGTATTACCATGGGCAGTTGTACAAAAAACCAGGGATGTCAATATTATTACCGGCAGTCGTAAATCAACTGTTTACCCGATTCATTTCCGTGGCTACGGACTTGGCGTTAATACGGCAGACTATGCTGGCAGGCAGGTATATTGGCATACCGGCGGAGCTTTTGGCCATGTAACAAATGTTTGCTTTGTTCCTGAAGAAAAATTAGGTATTACTATACTGACCAATAATGATAATCAAAATTTTTTTGAAGTCCTTCGTTACCAGATACTCGATGCCTACTTAGGTGTTCCTTACTCTGACAGGAGTAAATTTCAATGGGGATTTTTTGAGCAGAATAAAAAAGAACTAGACAACGAACTCGCTATTCTGAAAAAAAGAGTTGAAAAGAAAACCATACCCGAAATAAAGCTGGAAGATTTTGCCGGCGAATACTTCAATACAGTATATGGGGAAATAACGATAAACAAAAGCGGCAATATGCTCATTTGCCGTTTTCAACACCATCCCGACCTGATCGGTTACATGGAGTATATGGATAATAATGAATTCCGTATAACCTATTCAAATATTGGCTATGGAATATATCCTGCAAAATTTTCGCTGACAGATGGCAAACCAACTTCAGTAGAAATCAGGGCAAATGATTTTGTAGAAAGTGATGCATACATTTTCGTTAAGCCTACTAAAACCGTAGCTACCAACTAAATATTAGCTGTTTCTTCATCAAAAAAAGGCGGGATAACTATTTATCCCGCCTTTTTAATAGGTCGTGATGAATTACATCCACTTGCTCAGGTATTCATTGAATTCATGCCTCAGGATATTCATCACCTTTTCAAATCCTTCATACTTCTCATGAAGCGCTGCATGCTCGGCTACCATGGTGGTCTCCATTCTTCCACCATGCTTTTGAGCATCACTTCCCAGTTTTTCAACGTAAAGGTTTACCTCATGTTTTAATTCATCAATATTATTTCGCTGAACAATAAACTGATTCTGAAAATGCTCAACCCCCTGCCTGGCTTCGAAGGTGGTATTCTTACTGGCCACTTCTGCCAGCCGGCTCTCCATTATATCCAGTTCATCTTTATAAAAACCAAACCCTTTTTGCCATATGGTATGGTCTGTTCCTATGCGGGTAATATTAGTATAGCTCATATTTTTTTCTTTTAACCAAAACTATTCTCCCTTTTAGTCAAATAAACTGACGGTAGTCATTAAACTGTATGATAGATTTCAGAAATTACGAAATCAGCATCTGGAGAAATATGTGCATAAAAAAAGCGTCCTGGCAGACGCTTTTAAAAATTTTAATACAATTTATCTTATCCCTTCTTCACTTCTTTTGCCCAGGCATCCTTTAATCCAACAGTCTTATTGAACACCAACTGAACTGAAGTAGAATCCTTATCCAGTACAAAATATCCCTTTCTTATAAACTGGTATCGGTCACTTAGCACAGCATCCTTCATAGATGGTTCGGCATAAACAGTGGGTAATACCTGTAATGAATCGGAATTAAGATATTCCTTGAAGTCCCCTTCTTCATCAGTTGGATCTTCCACTTTAAACAAGCGGTCATACAAGCGTACCTCAGCAGTAATAGCATGTCGCACACTTACCCAATGCAATGTTCCTTTTACGTTGATACCACTTGTATCCGAACCGCTTTTACTTTCCGGTATATAAGTACATCTTAATTCAGTAACATGTCCTGCCTCATCTTTTACCACCTCTTCGCACTTTATGATATAAGCACTTTTTAATCGTACCATCTGTCCGGGAGCCAGGCGAAAATATTTTTTAGGGGGGGTCTCCATAAAATCTTCCCGCTCTATATACAGCTCGGCGCTAAATGGAATCTCCCTGGTACCACCCTGCTCATCTTCCGGGTTGTTTTCGCTGTGTAAGACTTCTTCCTGGCCCGTGTAATTAGTGATTACCACTTTCAATGGATCAAATACTACCATCCGACGTAATGAGATTTTATTAAGATGCTCCCTTACACAAAATTCCAGCAGTCCAACATCCACCATATTCTCTCTTTTGGCCACCCCAATCCTGTCGCAAAAATCACGGATACTTTCCGGTGTGTAACCACGACGACGCAGTCCGCTGATAGTCGGCATTCTCGAATCATCCCAGCCATTTACATGCTTTTCATTAACCAGCTGGAGTAATTTTCTTTTACTGGTAACTGTATAATTAATATTTCTCCTGGCAAATTCATACTGGTGTGAAGGGTATATTTCCAGTTTTTCAATCAACCAGTCATATAATTCACGGTGCGGTACAAATTCAAGTGTGCAGATTGAATGAGTTACTTCTTCAATAGAATCACTCTGGCCATGTGCAAAATCATACATCGGGTAAATACACCATTTGTCGCCAGTCTGGTGGTGATGGGCATGCTTGATACGATAAAGGATCGGATCTCGCATCAACATGTTGATATGTGCCATATCGATCTTTGCCCTCAGTGTTCTGCTTCCGTCAGGAAACTCACCATTCTTCATACTTTCGAATAAGCTGAGATTCTCATCGACCGGTCTTCCCCGGTACGGACTGTTCTTACCCGGCTCGGTTGGTGTACCTTTCATTGCGGCTATTTCTTCACTGCTACTGTCGTCCACATAGGCCAATCCTTTTTTAATAAGTTTAATAGCATACTCATATAAAGTATCAAAATAATCAGAAGCATAATGCTCATTCTTCCATTCAAACCCCAGCCAATGGATATCTTCCTTAATGCTATCCACATACTCTGTATCTTCTGTTTCCGGGTTAGTATCATCAAACCTCAGGTTAGTATAACCCGGATATTTCTGAGTAAGACCGAAATTCAAACAAATACTTGATGCATGTCCTATATGCAAGTAACCATTAGGCTCCGGTGGAAAACGGGTAACGATGCTTTTATATTTTCCGTTTTTCAGGTCCTCCTCTATTATCTCTTCCAGGAAATTAAGGCTCCGTTCTTCTTTTTTTACTTCTTCCATCATAAGTCGCAAAGTTAAGGAAATGAACCGTTTAAGCAGAAGGCGGCCGTATTAAACGCACCGCCTTCCAAAAACAGGCTATTTAGTCAGTTACTTATCTTCAGTTGAGTCTTTGTCACTTGATTTAACTCTCTCATTACCGGGAATTTTTGCCAGGGCTTCTGCCAGCTTTGCCCTTTCTTTTGATACCCTTCTGCCCCTGAAAAAGAGATACAGGTTAAAAAAAAGCATAATTCCCAGGTATATACTAAAGCCGCCAATCTTTGCACTCAATATTTCGAGCAATGTCCGCTCATCTGTTATGGCAGAAGCAATCTCCATGATCCAAAGTGCAAAACCAAGATTAAGCAGGTAAAACCCAGTTTCGAAGAGTTTGTTTGTAGAAAGGGCGATATCGGTTTTGCCATGAAAGATATCCAGCATAAAGGCTTTGCTGTTCTTGAACAGAATATGTGCCACATACCAGGTAAGTAAAATTACAACAGGTAAATAGATCAGGTAAGCCGCAAAATTGTAGGTCGTGTTCATATACTTTATTTTTTATGTTGATGGAAATGATGTTTCTTTTTACTGAAAAGGTAAATAACAGTCATATTAAAGAAATGGATCACAGCAAGAGTAAGCATGATCTTACCAGTCATAACCAACACACTGCTTATTAATTCCCCCGGGTTATTCACCGTTTGCCATGACCGTATCATCAAAGCAGCATAACCAAGATTCAGCAAATAATAACCGGTTAATAAAATTCTATTGATAAAATCAGTCAACCTTTCATCACCATGTAAAAGACGGAGAATATACACCCTGCCATTCCGGTAAAAGATAAGCCCCACATGAACGGTAATGAAGTAAGTGATAATCAGATAGAGAATGTAAGCGAGACTGTTCATACAGGAGGTTTTGAGGTACTTAATCGCTTTCAGAAACCAAAGTTAATGATATTTTTCATATTTTCAATATTTTCTGAAAATAAATTAATATAACCGTTTAGGGATTCTTAACCGGCAGTCCGCCCATTTTAATTTCGCAACTAAAACTTAACTTTCCGTAAAACCTGCAATGAGTATGGCTGTCACCAGCAATGACCTTTTCTATTCCCGGCTTCCTGTAAATGAAATCCCGCTGGGCGATCTGCTGATGGAGAATCACCTTTTCTTTAAAGTACCTGATAACTGGCATGTATTGATCACTGATGTAAAAAACAGTACCCAGGCAGCACTGGATGGGCAGCATCAGACGGTAAACCTGGTAGCCACCGGGAGTATAGTTGCTGCTCTGAATATCGCCTTTAAGGACAATATATCAGTCCCTTTTTTCTTTGGAGGAGATGGAGC
>Ga0209573_1005289_pt1 | contig 11766 bp, 9 predicted proteins | sample TNRBio252014_DNA_FD_185870 | JGI IMG/M metagenome (GOLD analysis project Ga0209573, IMG submission 185870) | Wastewater treatment Type I Accumulibacter community from EBPR Bioreactor in Madison, WI, USA - TNR Reactor_6/25/2014_ DNA (SPAdes)... | ecosystem: Engineered > Bioreactor > EBPR >...
TCGCTTCAGATGGCGCAAGCAGCTTGTCTTCAGTGATGGTGCCGGGCGTGACAAGGCGCACCACGTCGCGTTTCACAACAGACTTGGAACCGCGTTTCTTTGCCTCCGCTGGGTCCTCGATCTGCTCGCAGACCGCCACGCGAAACCCCTGCGCGATCAACTTCTGCAGATAGTCATCGGCGGCGTGAACCGGCACGCCGCACATCGGTATATCGGCCCCCTGATGTTTGCCGCGCTTGGTCAGCACAATGCCCAAAGCACGCGACGCCTTCTCCGCATCGTCGAAGAACAGCTCGTAGAAATCCCCCATCCGGTAAAACAGCAGCGAGTCGGGATTGGCCGACTTGATCTCCATAAACTGCTCCATCATCGGCGTGGCGCCGGTGGCAGGCTGTGGAGATGATGTCTCGATGACTTGGTTCACAATTCGCACCGTGCCTACAGACTGATGATTGCGGCGCCGATGACCGCAAAGCCGGCGCCCACCCATGCGGCGATCACAGGCGGTACGCCGGAGCGCAGCCATACCATTGGCAGTATCATGATCGGGGTCATGGATGACAACGTAGTCACGATGCCGACATTGCCCGTCGCCAGCGCCGCCATCAACAGCGACATGCCCAGGCCCGTGCCAAAGAAAGCCGATGCAACGGCGATGCCCAGGTCCTTGCGATGAAAGATGTAGGGCTGGTGCAGCAGCTTCCATGGCGCCAGCGCAAGAAGCAGGAAGAACGCTGCAGCGACGCCGGAGCGCACCGCCATGGCCGCAGCGGGCTCTACGCCCGCCTCCATGACAGGACGCGCAACCAGACCGCCCAGCGCCTGCCCGAACGCGGTGATGACGCCAAGCGCGATGCCGAACGCAGCGCTCGATTGAATGGCCGCGCCGCGCCGCGCCGGCAGCGCCGCCACCGGCCCTTCAACTGCGGGCACTGTCTCACGCCGGCGAAGGCCGATAGCCATCACTATACCGGCCAGCACCAACACCACGCCAAAAGCCTGCCGGCCGCTGATAGTCTCGCCCAGAAAAAGATAACCCAAAAGAAGCGAAAACGGTGACGCGAGGGTGAACAGCAGCGCTGTCTGCCGCGGGCCTGCGACATAGATCGCGGCGAAATAAGTGGTGCTGGCGATGATAATGCCAAACAGGCCAGACAGCGCCAGCAGCCAGAACTCACGCTGGCCAATCGTGATCCATCCGCCTGCAAGGAAGGCAGCCCCGGCCGTCATGGCGAACGACGCCAGCATCTGCCAGCGCGCAAGGCGAATGACATCAACGCGCCCCTTCAATTCGCTGATCAGCATGCCGCTGAGCGCGATGCAAACAGCGGCGGACAGGGCGAGCGCCTCAGACAGCAAGGGTGCAAACCCGGGTTATGCGAACTGGTTTCATACTTCCTGCTTGTCGCGCGCCTCGTGGGATGTGTAACCTTAAACTTCCGACACTCCACACAAAAACAATCGACAGCCCGAATCGGCTGCAGGGAAGAAGATTATGCCCCCCAAGAAAACTGAAGACGCTGGACCTTCCGTAACTGCGCAGGAGGCGCTCGACTTCCACGCCATGGGCAGGCCAGGCAAGCTGGAGATTAATCCAACCAAGCCGATGGCGACCCAGCGCGACCTTTCATTGGCTTATTCGCCGGGCGTGGCCGTTCCGGTCAAGGCGATCGCGGAAGATCCCAGCAGGGCCTACGACTACACAACCCGCGGCAACATGGTCGCTGTGATCTCGAACGGAACCGCTATTCTTGGGCTGGGCAATCTTGGCGCGCTTGCATCCAAGCCGGTGATGGAAGGCAAGTCGGTCCTGTTCAAGCGCTTCGCCGACGTTGATTCCATCGACCTTGAAGTCGACACCGAAGACACCGACGCTTTCATCAACTGCGTGCGCTATCTCGGCCCGTCCTTTGGTGGCATCAATCTGGAAGACATCAAGGCGCCTGACTGCTTCATTATCGAACAGCGGTTGCGCGAACTGATGGATATTCCGGTATTCCATGACGACCAGCATGGCACCGCAATCATCGCCACCGCAGGTCTGATCAATGCGCTGCATATTACCGGCCGGGACATGAAAAACACCAAACTGGTCTGCAATGGCGCGGGCGCCGCCGGCATCGCCTGCATCGAGCTGGTCAAGTCGCTCGGCTTTTCACCTGAAAATGTCATACTTTGCGACACAAAGGGCATTGTCTATCAGGGCCGATCCGAAGGCATGAACCAGTGGAAGTCCGCCCATGCAGTCAAAACCGACCGCCGGTCACTGGCCGACGCGCTGGAAGGCGCCGATGTGTTTTTCGGCCTTTCGGCCAAGGGCGCGCTGACGACCAAAATGGTGCAGTCAATGGCGAAGAATCCGATCATCTTCGCCATGGCCAATCCGGATCCCGAGATCACGCCGGAAGAAGTCGCCGAAATCCGCACCGACGCGATCATGGCGACAGGCCGGTCGGACTATCCCAACCAGGTCAATAATGTGCTTGGCTTCCCCTATATCTTCCGTGGCGCGCTCGATGTGCGCGCCACCACGATCAATGACGCGATGAAGGTGGCGGCCGCGCAGGCTCTGGCGGACCTGGCGCGCGAAGACGTGCCGGACGATGTCGCTGCCGCCTATCGCGGCATGCGGCCGAAATTCGGCCCGAACTACATTATTCCCGTGCCGTTTGACCCGCGTCTGATCTCCGCGATTCCGGTCGCTGTCGCCAAGGCGGCAATGGAAAGCGGCGTCGCCGGCCGGCCGATCGTCGACCTCAACAAATACGCGCAGGAGCTTTCGGCTCGACGCGACCCGATCGCTTCGACTTTGCAACGCATATATGAGCGTGTTCGCCGTCAGCCGAAGCGTGTCGTCTTCGCCGAGGGCGAAGAGGAGCAGGTGATGCGCGCCGCTGTTTCCTTCGCCAACCAGAAACTCGGAACGGCGATCCTGATCGGTCGCGAGGAGCAGGTCAAAGAGACCGCCAAGAACGCGGGCGTCGACTTGAACCGTACGGGCGTCCAGATCATCAATGCACGGCTGTCGCGGCGCAATGCGCTTTATGCCGACTATCTCTATGAACGGCTGCAGCGCAAGGGCTTTCTGCTGCGCGACTGTCAGCGACTGATCAACAATGACCGCAACCATTTCGCAGCCACCATGGTTGCCCTCGGTGACGCCGATGCGATGGTGTCGGGCGTAACGCGCAATTATTCGACCGTGCTGGACGATATTCGCCGCGTCATTGACGCACGGCCGGGACACCGGGTCGTCGGTGTGTCGATCGCCCTGTGCCGTGGCCGCAATGTCATCGTGGCGGACACTGCCGTGCATGATATGCCGGACGCCGAGGAGATCGCCGATATTGCCGAGGAAGCGGCTGGCTTTGCCCGGCGCATGGGCTATGAGCCGCGTGTCGCCATGCTGGCCTATTCGACCTTCGGCCACCCGCAGGGCGAACGTTCGGAGCGCGTCCAGGAGGCTGTCAAAATCCTCGACAAGCGCCGCGTAGACTTTGAATATGACGGAGAGATGGGCGCCGACGTGGCGCTGAACTACCAGCTCATGCAGCGGCAATATCCGTTCTGCCGCCTGTCAGGACCTGCCAACGTTCTGATCATGCCAGCCTATCACTCCGCGTCCATCTCGACCAAAATGCTTCAGGAGCTTGGTGGTTCGACGGTGATCGGTCCGCTTCTGGTCGGCCTGAACAAGCCGGTTCAGATCGTGCCGCTCAACGCCAAGGACAGCGATATCGTTAATATGGCTGTGATGGCCGCTTTCAGCGCTGGCGCCTGAGCGTCAGATCAGACCAGCTGCCTTCGCCTCGACCGCAAGGTTCTGGCGCGGGCGCGGGCCGACCTGCTGAATGACAAGGCCGGCGGCGAGCGAACCGAGATCGCCACAGCGCTGCAGGTCAAAACCCTGCGTATAGCCATAGAGCCAGCCGGCTGCGTAGAGATCGCCGGCTCCGGTCGTATCCGTCACCTCGGCCACAGCCAGCGGCGCGATCTCATAGGTCTCGTCGCCCTTTATGATGACCGAGCCCTTGGCGGAGCGCGTCACACAGCCGATGCGGCAATCCTTGCGCAACATGTCGAGCGCCGCCTCGAAAGATGAGGTTTCGTAGAGCGACTTGATCTCGTGCGAATTGGCGAAAACAATATCGACTGTGCGGCTACGCATCAGGTCGAGAAACTCATCGCGAAAGCGGCCAACGCAGAAGCTGTCCGACAGAGTCATGGAAACCTCCCGGCCAGCTGCGTGAGCATGCCTGGCTGTCAGGCGGATGGCGTCCTTGGCGCGCGGCGGATCCCACAGATAGCCCTCGAAATAGGTGACCTTAGCCCCGCTGGCCTTTTCCGCCTCTACATCTTCAGGCCCGAGCTCGACGCAGGCGCCAAGATAGGTGTTCATCGAACGCTCGCCGTCCGGCGTAACAAAAATCATCGAGCGGGCCGTCGGCGGCAGTCCGGACAGCGGCACGGTGTCGTAGGCGACGCCGATAGCACGGATGTCATGCGTGAAAATTTCGCCCAGTTGGTCCTGGGCGACCTTGCCGAAATAGGCGGCACGACCACCAAGGGACGCTATCCCCGCAGCGGTGTTGCCGGCGCTCCCTCCGCTTGCCTCAATTGCCGGCCCCATCTTGGAATAGAGTTCGACGGCGCGGTCCATGTCGATCAAGTTCATTGCGCCTTTGATGATGCCATTGTCGACGAGGAATTTTTCATCAGCATGGCCGATGATATCGACAATTGCATTGCCGATACAAAGCACGTCGTATTTTGCCAATGGAGGTCTCCGCCGTCGTTGTGTAAGGCACGGGGCGGTTTAGCGGCATGTACGGGTTTTGCAACCGCAAATGCAATCCGCCTAGCGAAGCAGGAAACCGCGGCCCAGCTCGTCACCGGTCTCAAGCACATATTCGGCCTTGCCTGAATAATAGGCGCGGCCGCCAACACGCGCGACAACAGCCTCATGCGGCCCGCAGAACGTCGTGCTCTCCACCGAACCGGCAAAGCGAGACCCGGCGATGGATTCAAACATCCTCGTCTGGCCGCTCGCAATCTGTCCCTTCGCGTGCATCGCCGCCAGCCGCGCTGTGACGCCGGAGCCGGTTGGCGAACGGTCAACCTCGGCGTCGGCGAAGACGCAGACATTGCGCGTCGGCTGGTCGCTGAATTGATCCAATCCGTCAGTCAGGATTGAGCCGTAGAGGAAGCCTAGGTCGTCAGAGTCGGGATGCCTGATGTGGTAATCGCGTTTGACGCGCTCCGACAAGGCGGTTGCGGCGTCAACAAAATCGCGCACCGGGCTGACGCCAAAAGCGAGACCCCATTGCCGACAATCAGCGAGAGCATAGAAAGCTCCGCCATAGGCGATGTCGAAGCGGATCGTCCGGCCGCCCGGTAGCTCGATGCTTTGGCTGGCTGCATGCAGGAAGGCCGGGACACTCGCAAAGGAGACCGCTCCAGCCTTGCCGTTCTTTACCTCGACGGAGGCAACGACCATGCCGCAAGGACATTCGATATTCACGGTCGTAATGGGCTCGATCGCGCTGACCAGACCTTGATCAACAGCATATCGCCCCATTGCGATCACCGCGTGGCCGCACATGGTCGAATAGCCCTCATTGTGCATGAAGAGGACGGCCAGGTCGGCGCCGGGCAGGCTCGGTTCAACCGGGATCACGCCATACATGTCGTAGTGGCCGCGCGGCTCGAAAATCAGCAGCTTGCGCAGATGGTCGAGATGCTTCCGGACCCAGGCGCGCTTTTCCAGGATTGTCCCCCCCTCGATCGGCGGGTAGCCCGATGTCACGATGCGAACCGGTTCGCCGCCGGTGTGCATGTCAGTCACCGAAAGCGTGAACGGATCAAGCAGGTCAACCATCTGCGCATCAACTCCGGCCAAACAAAGCCTGCAGATCGCCGAAAGGCATGCCTTCGCGGGCAAACTCAAATGTGCCCTTGTCGCGCATTTCCAATGCAGCGCGTCCGATAGCGCCGAATGCTGTCGTTGTCAGCTTGGAGCCAACGGAAATGCGTTTGGCGCCTGCCGCCGAGAGAGCCTCGACAGAAAAACCGGCAATCGCCAGCACATTGACCGGGCGCATCACAGCCGCGCAAATGGTGCGCACCGTCTCGACGTCATTGACGCCTGGCGCATACAGGACGTCAGCTCCGGCTTTTTCAAAAGCCTGCAGCCGCCGGATCGTGTCATCAAGATCATTGACGCCGCGCAGCAGATTTTCGGCGCGGGCCGTAAAGACGAAATCGCGCTTCAAGGACCGCGCCGCCTCGGCGGCGGCGGCGACACGTTCCACCACCAGCGTGAAATCGTAGATCGGTTTGGCGGGATCGTCCGAGAAATCCTCGATCGAGCAACCCGCCAACCCTGCGGCCTCAGCGGCAAAGATTGTCTCGGCGGCGCTGTCTGGGCTGTCGCCCTTACCTTTTTCGAGATCGGCCGAGACCGGCAGGTCCGTCGCGGCGGTCAGTTCCTTGCAATGGTCGATCATCATCTCAAAGCCGACATCGCCATCGGCCAGGCCGCGCGTAAAGGCATAACCTGCGCTGGTCGTGGCAAGCGCCTGGAAGCCCAGATGTTCCAGCAGTTTTGCCGTGCCGATATCATGCGGATTGGGAATGACGAATGTACGCTGGTGCAGCGCGCGGAAGATAGCGCCTTTGTCCATCAGAACCTCTGACAATTGGATGACGAGACTACGGCGTAGCGCTGTCTAGGGCAAATGATCCCCGCCGGTCCAGCATCGAGTCTGCTGATCATCAGGTCAGGAACTTATGCTACGCCCGTAGATCCATACCCGCCAGCGCCACGCAAGGTCTCACTGGCTAATGATCGTTCTTCTACCCTGGCCTGCGTCACCGCCGCAATCACGATCTGCGCAATGCGCATGCCGCGTGTGACGGTAAATTCGTCCTCGCCATGGTTGATCAGGACGACGGATACCTCGCCGCGGTAGTCGCTGTCGATGGTGCCAGGACTGTTGAGCACCGTGACTCCGTGTTTCAGGGCCAATCCGGAGCGTGGGCGCACCTGCCCTTCAAAACCGTCCGGGATTTCCATCACAAGACCTGTCGGCACGAGGGCCCGCTTACCGGGCAGGATCAGGATCGGGCGATCATCGGACACAGCGGCGCGCAAATCCATGCCGGCGGCGCCCGGCGTCTCATAGGCGGGCAAGGGAAGATCCGCGCCGTGCGGTAGACGAACGATGCCGAGAACGGGAGCCGGATCGGCTTCGTAATGGGGAGCGCGCGCTGTTTGCATGGGGTCGACCCTATCGGATGTGGAAAGAGCACGGTCAATCGCGGCCCGCAATTTTCAACCGTATTATTTGCTTTGCGCCCTACGCCGGCCATTAACCTTTCATTATTCATAAGCTGGCCTAAGTTTGACCCGGGCCTTGGAGAAAATATGCATGTGCCGGTGGGCGGCCTATATTGGCGAACCGACATTCCTTGAGGAAGTCGTCACGGCGCCTTGCCATTCGCTGATCGCCCAAAGCCACCACGCGCTGGAAGCCAAGACGCCAACCAACGGCGACGGTTTTGGCGTCGCCTGGTATGGGGAACGGACTGAACCTGGCCTCTACCGCGACATCCTTCCGGCCTGGTCCGACCCGAACCTGAAAAGTATCTGCCGCCAGATCGCCTCACCCCTCTTCCTCGCCCATGTCCGCGCCTCGACCGGCGGCGCGACAAGCCGGATGAACTGCCACCCATTCGTCAATGGAAACTGGTCCTTCATGCACAATGGGCAGATCGGCCATTTCGACCGGCTACGCCGGCGGCTGGAAGCAACAATTGCCGATGAGCTCTATGACCGCCTGGAAGGCACGACCGATTCCGAACTATTTTTCCTGCTGATGCTGGAGGAAGGGCTCGCGATCGATCCGCTTGGCGCAACCGAGCGCGCGGCAGCGCGCGTCATCGATGCCGCACATGCCGCCGGGGTTGACGCGCATCTGCGTCTGACCGCCGCCTTCGCCAATGGCCAGAGCCTATTCGCCGTTCGCTACGCCACCGACAAATTTGCGCCCACGCTCTATGCCGGCGAAACGCGCAAAGGGCGTGGCCGCTGCCTCGTCTCGGAACCCTTCGATCAGGAAGGTTGCGACTGGCAGGCCGTGCCGCCGGGGAGTTTTGTTACGCTGACGGCCGACAATCTGACAATTGCACCCTTTGCGCCGGTTCGCCAGTCGGTGGCATTGGTCTCCTGACATCCGCCCGATGCGCCGGGGCGCGGGCGAAGCTACAATGCGAATCGCATGAGCACCGAGACCCCCGCCTATCCTGCCCTGAAAGATATGTTCGACTTCGCCCGTTTCGAACATATTGCAGACCAGACCGCTGCTGTCTGGCCGGGCTTCGAGCGAACACGCTTCATCGCGCTGGCGATGGAAAATCTCGATGATCTCGGCATCATGCAGCGCATGCGCCAGACAGCGACAAGCCTGCACGCCACGCTGCCGGATGACTATGGGCAGGCGCTTGCGGTCCTCTATGATCTCGCCCCGCGTATTGGACACACGTTCGTTGGCATCAGCCTTTCGGAATATGTGGCGCTCTATGGCCAAAACGATTTTGATCGGTCGATGGCCGCGCTACGCCATTTAACGCAATTCGGTTCGGCCGAATTCGCCATCCGCCATTTCCTGCTGACTGATCTTGACCGCACGCTCGCCGTGATACGCGATTGGGCCGAAGACGACAATGAGCATGTGCGTCGCCTGGCAAGCGAAGGCGCACGTCCGCGCTTGCCCTGGTCGTTCCAGCTCAAAGAACTGATTGCGGACCCGTCGCGCGCAATGCCGGTTCTTGAGCGCCTGAAGGCAGACCCAAGCCTTTACGTACGCAAATCGGTCGCCAACCACCTGAACGACATCTCCAAGGATCATCCCGCTTGGCTCGTGAACAAGCTTGCCAATTGGAACCAGACCGTTCTGGAAACGCGATGGATCGTAAGACAGGCGCTGCGCACGCTGGTGAAAAATGGCGGCCAGCGGGCGTTGGCGTTGATCGGCTCAACCGGCAAGGCGCAGGCCCGCGTTGAAAGCTTCACCGTCACACCCGATCGCGTGAAGTTCGGTGATCGCATCACCATCGCCGCTAGGCTCACCTCAACGTCCAGCGAACCCCAGCGCCTCGTCGTCGATTACGCCGTCTTCTACGTGAAGAAGGGCGAAAAGCCCTCACGCAAAGTGTTCAAGCTGAAGGAGCTTGACCTCGCGCCGGGCGCTGCCACGGATCTCACCATCAGCCAGACCATCCGCGACTTCACCACCCGTAAACATTACCCCGGCTGGCACAGGGTCGAGTTGCTGGTGAATGGCGAGACGATGGCTGAGAGTGGGTTTGACCTCGAGGTCTGAACCGCTCCTGGCGCGATGCGCTAGCCGCTGCGCTGGAAGATGATCTGCATTTCCTCGATATCGAGATCACGCTCAAGATTGTGCAACACTTCGTCTTCGATCTGACTGGCGCGGTGCAACCGGATAAGTTCGGCGCGCCCCGCCGCGTGTCCGGCCAGAATGATATCGAATGATCCCTGCAAATCCTCCAGAACGTTGTGCGCGTCCTTCTCGTATTTTTCCATGAACTCAAGCCGCTGCCGGTGCTGGCTGAGCATATACGGATGCAACACCTCGCCATCCGGCGCAATCGCCAGCTTTTCAACTACATCACAACGGGCCCGCGCCATGGCCAGCTCGGCGCCGGCCATCGCAACCGGGGCTGGCGGCTCTGTATCGACGGGCTTGACCTGCCGGATCAGCCAGCCAAGGCTCGACCCCTGAATGACCACCGTGGCGAAGATCACCGCAAAAGCGCAAACCAGCATCATGTCGCGGCCCGGCATGTTCAGCGGCAACGTCAGGGTGATCGCCAGCGTGACAACGCCGCGCATGCCCGCCCAGCTCATGACAGTCGCCTGCCGCCAGCCCATCGGCCTTGCGCGCTTTATGCCGAGAGTTCTCGCCAGCATCAGCAGCCAGTCCGACCCAAAAATCCAGACAAACCGCGCAACGGCGACAGCCGCCACGACGCCAAGTACTGTCACAATCAACGCGGCCGAAACGCCGCCGGTTTCGCCGACCCGCTCGATCACACCGCGCAGCGAAAAGCCAATCAGAATGAACACCAGCGCCTCGAGCACAAAGCCGATAATCCGGTTGACTGAACTGGTTGGCAGCCGCACGGCAGCCGGCAGTACTGTGTGTTGGCGCCAGCCCTGCACCAGTCCTGCGGTCACCGTCGCGATGACGCCGGACACATGAACGGCTTCGCCGGCCAGATAGGCAACCCAACTCAGCAACACTGAGGCGAGGATGATCAGCATGTGGTCTTTCAGCTTTCTGACCACAAATACCCATGCCGCACCCATGACAGTGCCAACGAGCACACCGCCAATGGCCAGCACGGCAAACCCCTGCAACGCCTCGCCTGCATTGAACACGCCGCTCAGCGTTGCGGCGACGGCAAAACGAAACAATATCAGCCCGGTTGCATCATTAAGCAGGCTCTCGCCTTCAAGCAGCGTCGTCATCCGGCGGGGCAGCTTGACGCCCTTTAAGACGGCTCGCGCCGAGACCGCGTCGGGTGGCGAAACGATCGCGCCGAGCGCGAAACACGCGGCCCATGGCAGTTCGGGCATGAACCAGTGCGTCACGACGCCGACTGCGAGCGTGGTGAAGATGACCGCGCCCACCGCCAAGGACAGAATGCCCGGCAGTTGGCGGCGAAAGCGCACCAGCGGCGTATAGAACGCGCCATCGACCAGCATCGGCGGCAGGAAAAGAACCAGCGCCAGTTCCGGGTCGAGCGCCACATCGGGCAACCCGGGCAGGAACGCCAGGGCCCCGCCGCCGACAAGCATAACGGTCGCAGGCGGCCATTTCAGCTTGAGCGCCAGCCAGTGCAGACCCATCACCAGCGCCAGCAATGTGAGGATCAGCTCAAAGGTTTCGACGGCATGCATGGGTGGATCGCCTTGGAAGATTTCACCGCGTCAGTTAGGATAGCGTACAACGGGGCGAAATGTTCCAGATGGGCTAAATTGTCCTTCCTCGACATCCGCTTGTCCCTCCACTATATCCGCGCCGTCCGAACGGAAATCCTGTCATGGCCGAAACCATCAAAGACGCCGTTGCGCGCCGCCGCACCTTTGCGATCATTGCGCACCCCGACGCCGGCAAAACCACACTGACCGAAAAGCTGCTCCTGTTCGGCGGCGCGATCCAGCTCGCCGGCGAGGTCAAGGCCAAGAAGGACCGCATCAATACGCGCTCCGACTGGATGAAGATCGAGCGCGAACGCGGAATTTCTGTTGTTACGTCAGTTATGACCTTCGAATATGGCGACAACGTCTTCAATCTTTTGGACACGCCCGGCCACGAGGACTTCGCCGACGACACCTATCGTACGCTGTCGGCGGTCGATAGCGCCGTCATGGTCATCGACGCCGCCAAGGGCATCGAACCGCGGACGCTCAAACTCTTCGAGGTGTGCCGGCTGCGCGATATCCCGATTGTCACCTTTGTCAACAAGATGGACCGAGAAGCGCGCAACACGTTCGAGATTCTGGACGAGATCGAGGCCAAGCTGGCGCTGGACACGGCGCCCATTACCTGGCCCATTGGTCAGGGCAGGACGTTTGCCGGCACCTACCACCTGGCCGACAACGCTGTCCGCCGCTCCGACGACGAGGTCGAACGCATTAAGGTCAACGGTCCCGACTCAAACCGTGGCGCCGGCTTG
>Ga0209573_1005290_pt1 | contig 11766 bp, 12 predicted proteins | sample TNRBio252014_DNA_FD_185870 | JGI IMG/M metagenome (GOLD analysis project Ga0209573, IMG submission 185870) | Wastewater treatment Type I Accumulibacter community from EBPR Bioreactor in Madison, WI, USA - TNR Reactor_6/25/2014_ DNA (SPAdes)... | ecosystem: Engineered > Bioreactor > EBPR >...
TTGCAGCCTGGGCGTGGAAGTTGGCTTGACCAAATCGGCTGCTGAGTCAGCCAAGATCATCATTGCCGAAGTCAACGAACAGATGCCCCGTACGCTGGGCGACTCATTCATCCATGTCAGCCGCCTGACGCACATCGTCCCGGTCAACTACCCGATCCCCGAACACAAAATGACCGCCGAAGGCGACTCAGACATTATCCAACGCATTGCCGGACACGTCGCATCATTAATACCCGATGGCGCGACCATGCAATTAGGCATTGGTTCCATCCCGGATGCGGTTTTGAAATTCCTTGTTGATAAAAAAGACCTTGGCATCCACACCGAATTATTCTCTGACGGTGTCATCGACCTGGTCAATATGGGCGTATTGACGAATGCCCGCAAGACACTGCACCCCGGAAAGATCCTGGCAGGGTTCATCCTCGGGACCCAGAGATTGTATGGCTGGGTGAACGACAACCCGATGGTGGAAATGCACCCGACAGAATACGTCAATGACCCGTTTACCATTGCTCAAAACGACCGAATGGTGGCAGTCAACTCCGCCATCGAAGTGGATCTCACCGGTCAGGTCTGTGCCGACAGTATCGGACCGAAACTGTACAGCGGTGTCGGCGGTCAGCTGGACTTTATCTACGGCGCTTCCCGTTCCAAAGGCGGCGTTCCGATCATTGCCTTGCCCAGTACGGCAACCATGCGCGACGGGACGGAGGTTAGCAAGATCACAGCCATGCTGAAACCCGGCGCAGGCGTGGTCACTTCCCGCAACCACGTCCGTTTCGTCGTCACCGAATTCGGTATCGCCGACCTGTACGGAAAAACCATTCGCCAGCGTGCGCAGGCGTTGATCAAGGTCGCCAACCCGATATTCCATGATGAGCTGCAGCGGCAGGCGAAAGAACTGCACTACATTTAGGCTTTGCGACAAGAAAAAACGACGCGGTGGATTTCGTAACCCCGCGTCGTTTTTGTTGTTAACAAGTCAATAATCCCATCCGGCTTGACATTCTGGCGGTTTTTACCTATCATCAGAGCGTTTTGAAATAATGAAGTTCATCATGTCTTGCGGGGGATGGGCTGGTTTATATGATTTGCCATGTTCACTGAGATTTTTGAACAAAAATTTATTATCGATAGGAAGTTTTCACATGCGTAATACAAAGATTGTCGCAACCATCGGACCTGCGTCCGACTCAGAAGAGGCGCTGGAGTCCCTGATTCATTCTGGAATGAATGTGGCGCGCCTAAATTTTTCGCACGGAACACATGAACAGCATGCTCTGCGTATAGCCAAGATTCGGTTGGTGTCCTCCAAACTCAATATGCCAGTGGGCATCTTGCAGGACTTGCAGGGACCGAAGATCCGCGTTGGAAAATTGGAGATCCCACTACAGCTTTCAACAAGTGAGGAAGTCTGCTTGTATGCCACACAGGACGAACCGCCGAAGAATGGCTGTCAATTGATCCCTGTTGATTTTCGTGAATTGTTCGACTCTGTGCAGATTGGCGACAAACTATTACTCGACGATGGGCGTCTTGCCTTGCTGGTGTCCTCTGCCGAAGGGCGGGTCGTTCATGCCAGGGTGTTGGTGGGGGGCACGCTCTCTTCGCACAAGGGCATCAACCTGCCCGGCGTGAAGCTGCGCATTGCCGGTTTCACCGAAAAGGACAAAGCTGACCTTGCGTTCGGCATCTCTCAAGGCGTGGATGCGGTTGCGATTTCATTCGTCCGAAGTGCGCAGGATGTGAAGATCGTCCGTGCTGCGATCGAGGAATTTTCACGGGGAGGGCGCACACCGCTCCTGATCGCCAAGCTGGAAAAGCCCGAAGCCCTCGACGAGCTGCAAGAGATTTTAGATGTCGTGGACGGGGTGATGGTTGCCCGAGGCGACCTGGGGGTGGAACTCCCACCAGAGCGCGTGCCGCCCTTGCAGAAGATGATCATCCGCGCGGCGAACGCGCGCGCGAAACTGGTCATCACCGCCACGCAGATGCTTGAGTCCATGATCCAGAATCCGCTGCCCACTCGCGCTGAAGCGTCGGATGTTGCCAACGCTGTCTTCGACGGCACTGATGCGGTCATGTTGTCCGCTGAAACGGCGTCGGGCGAATATCCTGGCGAAGCGGTTGCCATGATGGCACGTATCGTGCGGGAAGCCGAATCGCACTATATCGAGTGGGGCAGTCGTCAGGATGGCAGGGCAGGTCTCGGGGAGAGCGATGCGGCATCAATGGCGCGTGCGGCAAATGCGCTCGCAAAAGATCCCGAAGTCCGCGCCGTCTCCGTCTTCACCATGCAGGGACGCTCCGCCTGGCTCATGTCCAAAGCGCGCCCGTCGAAGCAGATCCTTGCCTTCACGCCGCAGCAGGAAACTTTTAACCAACTCGCATTTCTGTGGGGCGTTCAACCGCATCTCATCAAATACGCCAACACGTTGGATGACATGCTTTCGGATGTGGACGCTGCCTTGTTGAAATCCGGTATTCAGTCTGGTCAGCAGGTGGTGCTCATTTGCGGCTATCCCATCGGCGAACAGCGCCCGCCCAACATGGCATTGCTGCACACGGTCGGCAGCGAGCCCACGGTGAGTCTTGCGCGCAAATTGGCGGAAAAGAATATCAAAGCGTAGACAGATTCTCCCCTCCAATAGAATCAAAGCGGATGCAGTGAACTTCCTTGCTGCATCCGCTTCTTTCTTAACCGCAGTTTTTTTCTGTTTTCTGTGAGTCTTCACTCCCCCGAAGCGATCAAGATGCCAATGCCGATCAGCACTCCACCTGCAAGAAATAGGCTGGTGATGTTCTCCGAAAGAAAAAGCCACCCGAGTAATGTGCCGACGACCGGCTGGGCAAAGAAGGTCAAGGAGGCGACTGCGGCTGGTAGTTCTGCAAAGGCATAGTTCCAAAGGAACATGGCTATTGCCGTGGAAACAATGCCCAAGAATAGAATTCCGCCAAAAATGCCCCACGTGATTTCGCCGACGCCCTGTGTGTGGATCTCCCATATCCCGAACGCCAAACTGGAAGGCACGCCGCCCAACAGCATGAGCGTACTGCCCACCAGCAAGTCTGAAGACCTGGAAACCTTCCGCACCAATACGGAGTACAACGCCCAGGTCAGCGCCGCTGCCAGCAGGCTCATGTTGCCCCAGAACAAGGTGGGCGAAAGTTCCGCATTACGCGGGTCAATGACCGCCAGCACGCCCAATGTGGAGATGACCAACGCGAGAATGCGGCGCGGGGTCGCTTTTTCGCCAAGCAAAAATGGCGCAAACAGCAGCACAAATGCCGGGGTGGCAGATGTGACCAATGCCCCGTTCGAGGCGGTGGATAGCTTCGTGCCAACGAATTGAAAGCCGAGCGAAATCCCGTACCCCACGAACCCCACCAGAAAACTTGTCCAAAAGAATTCCTTGGTGATGACGGTTTTTTGCCCCGCCTTTTTATCGCGGAAATAAATAACGATTCCCAGTGTCAGCGCGCCGAGGATCAGGCGAAGAAAAAGAAGGGAGAACGGCGGGATGACGTCCAAAACCACCTTGCTAACGACATACATTCCGCCCCAAATGGATGCGGCGGCAAGCCCTGCGAATAACCCTGCGAGTGTGTGGTGTTTATGCATAGCCCCCGATTATATCGGACTTGACCGGTTGTTTGTATCAGCGGCTGTTTTTGTATACATCCCATAGCAGGATGGAGCCCGCGCTGGCGACATTCAACGAATTGACTGTGCCGGAGACCGGGATGCTGACAACATAGTCGCAAAGGTTTTTCAAGGCAACGCTCATGCCTTTGGCTTCATTGCCGAGGACAATGGCGATAGGCTTGGTCAGCGGGTGGGTTATCAGCGAGACATCACCAGTGGAGTCCGTGCCGACGAGGCGGACGCCGCTGATGCGCCTTTGTTCGGAGATCCACGCTTCGAACTCCGGCATGGATGGAACGGGGACGATCTTGGAATGGAAGATGCTCCCCAAACTCGAACGGATCACCTTGGGATCATACACGTCCACGCCGTGCCCGACGATCAGAACTGCATCCACGCTGAATGAATTTGCCGAGCGGATCAGTGAGCCGAGATTACCGTAATCACTGGGGCGGTCAAATACCAGCAGGAACGGGTCCGACGGCAGGCTGAGGTCATGAATCTCAAGCGGCTCGACTCTCGCAGTGACAACGATCTCCGACGGTTCCTCGCGGTCACATATGGACTTGTATAGGTCGAATGGCATGCGAATGATCTTCGAATTCCGATGCTTGCGGATCAAGTTCTGCGACCATGTGGAAAGTTTATCTGGTTCCGAGGTGATGATGCGCGTAAATTCCAAGCCCGCCTGTTCCGCCTGTTTAATAGACTCGATGCCCTCGATGAAGATCTCCTTCAATTTGTGGCGTTTGGTACGGTTCGTTTTCAGCGATTGGATGATTTGGAATTCAGCGTTCTCTGTGCTGATGGTCAGAATTGGCATGGGTTATTCGTTTACCGCCCTTTCTCTTCGCAGTTTTTTGATCTTGCCGCGTTGCTTTTTCTCTTTCAAGCGTTCTTCTTTTGAGGCTGTGGTTGGTTTGGTCTTGTGGCGCGCTTTTGGTTTCTCGCCTGCCTTGCGGATCAGTTCATGGAACTTTGCCAGCGCGTCTTCGCGATTTGCCTCCTGTGTGCGGAAACGCTTCGCTTCAAGGATCAACACGCCGTCAGCGTTGACCCGTTTTCCGGCGATCTGGATCAGCCGTCCCTTAAGATCGGAAGCGAGCGCTTGGGAATTGACGACATCAAAGCGCAGCTGCACCGCCGTTGCAACCTTGTTCACGTTCTGCCCGCCCGGTCCCGACGCGCGGATATATTCAAGTGTGATTTCATTTTCGAGATTCTTCATTTCATCAAAATTATAAAATAAAAAACCCTCCCCCAAATCCATGGATTTGGGGGAGGGTAGGTCGGGCGTTAGAACATCAGCGCATTGATCTTGTCGATCATTGCGCGCTCTGGGCGTAAATCCGCGTCGGTGAGACGGTTGAGCGGTGTATCCACAAGGTTGTAGATTTCGGTCAGGGCGGGCTTGGTGGTGTTTACGTAGATCAAGCCGGTTAGGAGCCAGTTGTTCTGCTGCGCTTCTTCGAGCACGCGCAGGGCTTCCTGTCGGTTGGCAGGATCGTAGCCTTTTTCAAGGTTCTTCAAAATGACGGTCGAGCCGTCGTGCATGGCAACTTCGCGGATCTCGCCGTCGATCATTTCCTGTTCGAGCATGATCTCGCTGCGGGGGGCAATATAGGAAATTTCGTGCAGGGGTTCTTCGTGATCCTTGCCCCACGCGTAGGAATGGTAGGCGTTTTCCTGGTTGTTGAAGGTCACGCACGGGCTGATGATATCCAGTACGGCGATGCCGTTGTGAGCCAGCGCGGCTTTGATCAATTCCTTCACCTGCTTGGGGTTGCCCGCAAATGAGCGCGCCACAAAGGTTGCATTGGAGACCAATGCTTCCATGCAGATGTCCACCGGCATGTAGGGGTTTTCGCCTTGCTTCTTGAGCTGCAAGCCTTTTTCCGCTGTGGCAGAGAACTGACCTTTGGTGAGTCCGTACACGCCGTTATTCTCCACAATGTAGACCATGTTTACATTGCGGCGCATGACATGCTTGAACTGACCCATGCCGATGCTGGCCGTGTCCCCGTCGCCGGAGACGCCGATGCCCTTCATTCGCGCGTCGGCGAACAGCGCACCGGTCGCAATGGACGGCATGCGTCCGTGCAGGCTGTTGAAGCCGAAGGTGCGGTTTAGAAAGTAGGTGGGCGACTTGGATGAACAACCGATGCCGCTGAACTTCATCACATCTTCAGGCACCACGTTCATTTCGTACAGCGCCGAGACGATCTGGTTCGAGATCGAGTTGTGTCCGCAGCCCTGGCACAGAGTACTGGGCGCGCCGCGATAATCATTTTTTGTCAGACCGGCAGCATTGGTGTTTGCCGTTGCGCCAGCCATGGGAAGGGTTTCAGCCATGATTGTTTACTCCTTTTCCAAATTACTTCCGCTTCGCCTTGGATTTTACGGCGGTTTTCTTGGCGGGCTTCTTCGCTTTGGGAGACGACTTAACCGCTGCTTTTTTAGACTTGGTCTTGGTCGCTGCTTTCCCGGCGGTTTTCTTCGCTGCGGGCTTTGCCTTCTTGCTTTCCGAAGCCGTGTATTTCGCCAGCACACCTTCGCGCACCCATTTGGCGGAGGCGGGCAGACCGTCGTGATACGCCACAGATTTGAGTTTCATCGCAAATTGCGGATATTCCGTCAGCAAGATCTGGTTCATCTGACCATCGCGGTTCATTTCCACCACGAAAACCTGATCGTATTTGGCGATGAACTTGGTCACTTCGTCTGTGAACGGTAAGGCACGGACACGCAGGAAATCCGCTTTGATGCCGTCATCCTTGGCGAGGTGATGCTGCGCTTCGAGCACGGCATATTCTGTCGAGCCGAAGGCAAGGATGCCGACCGTGGCGCCCTTCATCGAATGCAGGACGGGCTTCGGCATGTACTTCTTGGCGGTCTCATGCTTCTTGCGCAGACGTTCCATCACACGCATGTAGGTCGCGGAGTCTTCGGTGTACTTGGCGTATTCATCGTGACCGGTTCCACGAGTAAAGTAGGCGCTCATCGGGTGCTTGTTGCCCGGCAGGGTGCGATAGGGGATACCATCGCCGTCCTTGTCGAGATAACGACCCCAATTGTTTTTGATCTCTTCGAGGTCTTTTTCCCAAAGGATCTTGCCGCGATCCAGCGGAGTTTCGGGGTATTCGAATGGCTTGCTCATCCATTGGTTCATGCCCATGTCCAGGTCGCTGAGCACAAAGACCGGGGTTTGCAGCCGTTCGGCAATATCCAACGCTTTCCAGCCGAATTCGAAGCATTCATAGACATCACCCGGCAGAAGGATGATGGAGTTCGAGTCGCCGTGACCGATGAAGTGCGTGAAGGTTAGATCGCCTTGTGAGGTGCGGGTGGGCAGACCCGTGCTGGGACCGATACGCTGCACATCCCAAATGACGACCGGCGCTTCGGTGTAATATGCCAAGCCTGCAAATTCAGTCATCAGCGAAAGTCCCGGACCGGAGGTGGAGGTCATCGAGCGTAACCCCGCCCAGCCAGCGCCGATTGCCATGCCGAGCGCGGCGAGTTCGTCTTCCGCCTGCACCACAGCATAGGTGTGTTTACCGTCTTCGCGTTTGCGGAGCACCGGCAGATAATCGTTCAACGCTTCAGCAAGGGATGATGCGGGAGTGATCGGGTACCAGCCTGTGAATTGAATTCCGCCGAAGATCGAGCCAAGAGCGCCGGCGGTATTGCCGTCTGCCATGATCAAGCCTTCGGTCTTGTTCATAGATTCGAGTTGGAAGGGGTCTTTCTTTTCGAGATTCGTTTTTGCCCATTCCATGCCTGCTTTGACCGCGTTCAGGTTCATGTCGATGGGTTTCTGCTTGCCTTTGAAGTGGAAGTTGAGCGCCGCTTCAATTTTTTCCGGATCGATCCCGATGATCTGTGCCAGCACACCGACGTAGACCATGTTGCCTACGAGGTCGCGGAAATCGGTCGGCACATTCGGGTCGTTCTTGACGATGGCTTTGACCGGCATCGGATAGATGGCAACATCCACGCGGGTGATGGGTTGCTTGATATCATCGGCGTAGAGAAAGGCTCCACCCGGAGTGACCGCTGCGAGGTCCCGGGCGAACGAATCGGGGTTCATCGCAATAACAATGTCGTTCCTTTCATGCCGTGCAATAAATCCATCCTTATTGACGCGAATGGTATACCACGTTGGCAATCCCTGAATATTGGAAGGAAACAGGTTCTTGCCGGAAACGGGAATCCCCATCTTGAAGATGGATCGCAGGATGGTGTTGTTGGCGGTGGAACTGCCGGAGCCGTTCTTGGTGCCAACCGTGATCGAAAAATCGTTCACAATCTTGTTCATGGAACTCCTCGAAGGATTTTCGTCATTTCGACGATGATAGTAATTGGTGGATCAGATCCGTGTGTTCGGATAGGGCTTTGTAGCCTGCATCCACATCATTTTTACAAATGGAGTCGACCATTTGTTGATGATACGTCCAGACCTGGGTAAGGTAGTTGTAGTCGGTAAAGAAGTTCAAACCGACGGCTTCGTACGCATCCCAGTACGATTGGAGCAACCCCGTGACGAAAGGATTCTCCAGGCGGTGATAGATGGTGAGGTGTAATTCGCGATGTTCAGGGTGGGGGATTTCGACCGGGTTGCCGCGCAATTTTTCCCACGCGCGCGCCACGAGTTCTTGAAGGTGATCGTGGTCTTCGGATATCAGCGAGCCGACGGCTTCGTGCCAGTAGGCGATCTCGATGTGCTGCCGCAAGTCGGCGAACTTGGTGAAGTGGTCCTTGTTCATTGCGATGGCGTAATCGAGGCTTTGCTGGACCGCCGGGGAAAAGGAATAGGGCTTGCGCCTCATTCCCGTACGCGGCTTGACCTCTACGAGACCGAGCGCTCGCGCCACTTCGAGTTGTTCCCGCAAGGCTGCCACACCAACGCCGAGTTCGCGGCTGAGTTCTGCCAATGCGGGAAGTTTGTTCTCCGCCTCTGGGTGCGATGCCAGGTAGCTAAGAAATTCGGAAATGTTTGGGGTGGAGCGTTCTCGCAGCATAAATTTGATTAATCCGATTAATCAAATTTTACGCCTTAATGGGTGTGAATGTCAAGGAGTGCTGGCTAAGAGTTTCGTTAAGAGATAATCAATGGAGATCAAATCTTTTTATCTCTCGCGCCTGCCTTCTTCCAGGAGATTGATCATCTCGTTTATTCGCTTTGTTCGAGTTTCTTCGCGTTTCGCGCTTTCGATCCATCGAATGAAATTTTTTCTATAGAATGTCGGTAAACTTTCAAAGAACATCTCTGCCTTTTTGCCGCCAGATAGTGCCTTCGCAATATCTGAAGCGATATTGTTTTCCTGTGGACCCTCTAAAGATAATTGCACATGTACACCTGCTCCAATTTCAATGCCGCTATCGCGCATCCAGGCTGCTCCCAGTCTAAGGAAATACTCTTGTCCCAATGCGCCAAGAGTGCCGCGTACCGAAACTCCATTTATCGTTCCGGTGACATGGTATCGCGGCTTTGCCCCCCAAACTTCGCGCGGCGAAAAGGGGATTCTTACAAATGTGAAACCGCCCTCTTTTTGAATAATTGCATCAAATGATGTTTGATTGGTTTCGTTCATCATGATTCCTCCTCAATGTGTTTATCAGAAAATTGAAGTCAGTACTCCGGTTTACGGCTGGTTCTCTTGGAAGTTGCCTGCGCTGGAATGGAAATTTTCACACGCCGCGAAGCGGAGGCGGGGGGTGTGCTTTGTAGGGCGCAATTCCAATACCTTGAAGCGATTGGCTTGAAAGAATGCAATTGATTAATCGACATCATTGAGTAACCAATTATATAAAGTATTCTTTGCGGTGTCAGTTAAAGGCGAACTCCGCCTAGTTACATTATCAACCTGCACAATAACTGTTTCTGCATTAGCTACACACTTGTTTTCTTGAAATAGCCTTTGAAATATAGTCATGGAACTATTTCCGATTTTCAAAACTCCCGTCCCTATATTTACTTCGCCTGGCCACGTAATCTCGTTTAAGAATTCTAGCTTGAGTGATGCAATAACAAAACTCGAACTATCAACAAGAATAGGATAGCGAGTGTTATATAGGACTTCAACTCTTCCCGTTTCCAAGAACGATGAAAAATTCGCGTTGTTTACATGCCCTTGACGGTCTGTATCAGCGTAACGAATTTTATCGAAGGTTATTAATGGAAAATCTTCTAAATTTAATTCTTTCATTGATCGCTACCGCCTCAATGTTTTATTCTTGTTGATTGATTGAAAAGATCGATCAAATATGAGTGCTCAAAATTATTCCAGCACCTAACGGTTTGCGCCACCGTGCCCGTTAGGGGTACACCACTTCGTGGCGCAAGCCTGCGCTGCGGCGGGGACGGCGAAGCCGTCCAGCCAGCCTGTCCTCGGTATTTGCCCGAGAGTCAGGCAGTTCGCTCCGCGCAGCGATGCGGAGACGGGGTGCATGCTATGTTAGCCACCTTTATGCTTTAGGTGAATAACGACGGACTTTGGGTTTCTGCTAAAGTGGATTCTGTGTCGTTTTGTATAGTGGCAAAGATTTTGTTGGTTTATGTTCAGCCAAACACCAATTATCTTTCTGTCCACTATTGCTGATTGTTCTACAACCAGCGCTGAACAGATTCAACAATATCATTAGGGGTAGCATTAAAAATAATTTTTGAACCAGGGGCATTTTCGTGTATTGTGTTTACTAACTTCTCAAATAGAATGAAATTTACAGGAGAAATTCTAACGCCTGCTCCAATTAATACGCCATCAAATTTTGAAGACTTAAGTTTTCCCACAAAATCCGTCAAATCCGAAACACCTGTATCTATGAAATAAAGATCAGATTCATAGCCCAATTCTGTCAGTTTCTCCCTTTCGATTTTTATCCCCAACAAAACCTTTTCAGCGGTCAGACCTGGTTCAAAACCTGGTTTTGAAAAATCCACTGTATTTGGATTCATACCAACAATCAAGATTCTCTTCATAGTGTCTCCTTTTAGAAAAATCGTACCGAGTAATTTGGGATGTTTCTTAAGTACCTTCTGTTTTAGCGAGAGGTGGCTAACGGCTTGCGCCATTGTCCCCTCTAGGGGATACACCACTTCGTGGCGCGAGCCTGCGTTGGGGCGGGGATGGCGAAGCCGTCCAGCCAGCCTGTCCTGGGCGGACAGGCCAGGGAAAAAGGCTAAGGCGTGGAAAACTGCTTGAGATGCGCGCACGCCGCCGAAGGCGGCAGTCCCCAGCGTCAGGTGCACGCTTTGTTAGCCCACGCCTTTATTTTGGAACAAATTTCTTGGACCATTAAACCACCAATTAACTGCATATGCAATGATTGATGTTGAAAATCCAGTTGTGATACTTGGCAATATGCCGAGAGGGGCAAATAGAAAGAAATAAGTTATAGCGAATGAAATGAATGGGTAGTAGGATTCTTCTTTTACCCATTCTAAATAGGCAAAAATAAGGATTGCCATAACGATTAATAGCATTCCCAAAAATGTGCTTATGACAACACTGGTAACAAGATGATGAAATAGATGATTAGATGTAAATTTCTTGGGTGATGTGTAAATTCCAACAAAAAAGCCTATTACTAAACCAATAAGACCTCCTAATGCCATCCCACTAAAAAATGCAACAGCCCCCCAATCAGACACCCCATAAGCACTTATAAATCCTACTAGAAATGCGCTTGAAAGTGAGGTAATCAGGACTACACCTATGAACCAAATAAATTTATTAACTTGAACTGATTGCTCTTTTAGGGCAATTATCATGGAAATCCCAAAAGTGAAAACCAGGCAGAATAATAGCCACCACACTGAAGCCATTATTTCCAAAGACTCCAAAAATCTGGAGCCAAGAAACAGCCATGTAACAAAGTTTAGAATGCCAGCGATTAAACCAGCATATAAGAATGGTGTTCGGCTAGTCTCAACTTTCATTATGCCTTCAGAGAATTCAAACATTTGCAACGAGTGGGCTAACGGCTTGCGCCATCGTCCCCGAGTGAAGCGAGTGGGATACCTGCGCTGGGGCGGGGACGGGGTGCACGCTTTGTTACTAGAATGTAGCAGGAAGGGGCATGGCGGAGTATCCTAGGCGAGACAACCTCACCGG
>Ga0209573_1005291_pt1 | contig 11765 bp, 8 predicted proteins | sample TNRBio252014_DNA_FD_185870 | JGI IMG/M metagenome (GOLD analysis project Ga0209573, IMG submission 185870) | Wastewater treatment Type I Accumulibacter community from EBPR Bioreactor in Madison, WI, USA - TNR Reactor_6/25/2014_ DNA (SPAdes)... | ecosystem: Engineered > Bioreactor > EBPR >...
CTGCAGGCAGTGGAACAGGTCGTCGTGGGCATGTCCCATGTGACCGATCAGCTGCTGATGGCGCTGGTTGCCGGTGGGCATGTGTTGCTGGAAGGAGTCCCCGGAACGGCCAAGACAACGTTGTGTCGAACGTTTTCTGCCGCACTTGGCATTCACTATGAACGCATTCAGTTCACTCCGGACCTGCTGCCATCCGACGTCACCGGCACGCAGGTGCTGGATCGGCAGACCAGTGACTTTGTTCTTCGCCGCGGGCCTGTTTTCTGTCAATTGCTGCTGGCGGATGAACTCAACCGCGCGCCCGCGAGAACTCAGTCGTCGCTGCTGGAAGCCATGCAGGAACGACAGGTCACCATTGAAGGTAAAACTCTGCCGCTGCCGGAACCGTTCATGGTTCTGGCCACTCAGAATCCCATTGAGCAGGAAGGCGTCTATCGTCTTCCCGAAGCGCAGCTGGATCGATTTCTGTTTCGCGTTCATGTGGGATACCCGGAACGTGATCAGGAAATCGGCATGCTGGAACTGCACAGTCGGCCGATTGTCCGCACGACCGCGATCACCACTGCGGATGAGATCATCGCGATTCAGCGAAGTCTCGACGCGGTGTATGGCAGCCGCGAGGTGCAGGAATACATCATTGATCTGGTGCGGCGAAGTCGCGAGCATCAGGATCTGGTTCTGGGAGCAAGCCCTCGCGCTGCGATCAACCTCATGAAGGCCGGCCGCGCTCATGCGCTGTTGAGTGGTCGAGCGTATCTGACGCATGATGACATTCAGGCGGTCAGCCTTCCGGTGCTGGGACATCGGTTGATTCTGCGACCCGAAGCGGAAATGGACGGCCAGAGTGTGGAATCTGTCGTGCAGCAGTTGATTCGTTCGGTGCCGGTCCTGCAGGATCGCCGGCGATGACACTGCTGGGCCGCTGCGTGACGCTTGCAGGACTTGTCGGAACGACAGTGGGTCTGATGCGTCACCAGACCGGGCTGACGGTCGTGTCGCTGTCTTTGCTCATCTGGCTTTTTGTCGAATGGGCCATGTTTCTCTGGCGAGTCGTCATCGAGTTCCCGCGACTGACGATCGAACGCCGACTGAACGGACGCAGTCAGCGAAGCGGCATTCTCTGGTCAGGCCGTATTGTCAAAGTGGACGTATCGATTCAGTCGAGTAAGGGAACGTTTGGACCCCAGTTGCTGATTCGGGATGTGATTCCGGAAAACATGGAGGTGATTGAGTACAGCCATGACGTGGTGGCGAAGGCACGGTTTCGGCGGGCATCGTTTTCCTATTCCGCGCGAATCCGTGGCGCGGGGCATCTGCGACTGCCGGGCTTTCGAGTGGTGCTGCAGGATTCGCTCGGGTTCTTTCAGACCGTTCGATTTGTGCGAGTCCTGCAGACATATCGAGTTCTGCCGGCCTACGCAGACGTCGGAGAAACTCAACCGCTGATCAAACGGATCAATACGCTGCCTCAGCATGGAATTCATCGACTGCAGCGATCCGGAATGGGGTCCGAACTGCTGGAACTGCGGGACTATGTTCCGGGCGATCCACCCAAATCCATCGCATGGAAAGTCTCAGCTCGCCGTGATCGCCTGATGACTCGACAATACGAATCCGAAGTGCCGGTTCGAGTTCAGTTGTTTCTGGATGGATCCCTGGGAACTCGCGTCGGCGGATTTGGCTATCGGCTGCTGGATCAATTGACGTGGGTGGCCGCAACTGTCGCTCGAACTGCGACGTCCACTGGTGATCCTGTCGGAGCGATGTTGTTTGACGAACGAGGTCAGCAGCGAATCGCTCCTCAGTCGGGCGAGCGGGGATTCTATCGGCTGCTGGAAGCGATGTCGGATTTCTGTGTGAATCCGGCTCCTGTTCCCGATCGGTTGACGCCAGAGCTGATTTCCTTTGCTCTGAGTGTGGCGTCGGAACAGTTTCCGGATCTGCTGGATGTGCGAGTGAACCAGATTCCGTTTACGATCTTTCCGCTGTTGCCGTGGAAAGTTCGCCAGTATCGGAATCGTGTTTTGCTGGCGTCCGTAATTGCTGAGCTGTATCAGATGTCGGCGGCCAAACATGTGCAGTTGATTCACGATGATCCCCTGATGGCCACCTTCGCGCAGCACTTTCTGAGTCAGACCGGTCTGGCATGGATGAATCCTGTCGTGTCTATTCGCAATCGCGGGACTGAAGATGGCATGATCCGAATGGAGCTGGTTGCCCGAGCGATTTCTTCTGCGGTCGCTCGAGCGAAGGACAACGAGGTGTTTGTGGTCCTGGCTGATATTCTGGAAAGTGCCCCCAGCATTTCTCACCTGCTGTCAGCTGTGAAGATGGCGCTGGCCAGGCATCATCGCGTGGCCTTCGTCTGTCCGACTCCGTCATTCCGCAGACCGACTCGGACTTCGCAGCCACTTGAATCCACAGATCCCGAGAGTTTGCTGCTGGCTGCTGAACAGGCACGCACAAAGGAGCTGTCGAGTCGTCTGACGCGCGAGCTGCGTCGGATCGGAGCGTCCGTGTCGTTTTCGGGTGAGGAGAATGCCGTGCGACTGATTCTGGGCGAGATGGAAATGGCCAGAACAGGTCGTGTCGCTGCGGGAGGTGGTCGAAGATGACGGAAGGTATCCCGCCCTTATTCGAAGCGGCCCGCGATGAGACACTGAACCTGACGCCTCAGGGCCATCATGTCTCAATCGGCCTGATCCTGCAGTTTGCAGTATTCATGCTTGTGACCATGTTGCTGCTGATTCTGGCGCCCGGCATTCCCACTTCGCTGAAGCTGCTGTACATCGCGGGCGTGCTGCTGACGTTGAAACGGTTTGGCGGGATCATCGTGCTGCTGACAGTGATGATGGATCTGGGGGTCAGGGAACGCAGTGAGTTTGCTTCAATGGAAGCGGTGTCCGCAGGAGTGTTTGCGTTCGTGGCTCTGGCGGTGGTGATCTTTGTCTTTCATCAGCGACTTTTGCTGCAGCGATTGTCCGGAACCTCCATCATTCGGATGGCTCGAGATTTCCTGAGTGGTGCCGAATCGCCGGATTCGACTCGAACCAAAAGCCACACATCAGAGATGCAACCTTCGGACGGCAACCCTGCAGAGACGCTGCTGGCCATGGGGCTTTCAACATTGCAGACGTTGATGCGGCTGGCATGCTGTATCATGACAGCACTTCTGATTGTGATGTTCATTCCCCGTCGGTCAGAGTTTGTGGAATCGGTGCGACAGGTCGTGTCGCAGGATCCTGCCCTGCAGACCGGTTCGCTGCTGGTGACGCTGCTGATTCTGGCGCTGCTGGCGATTTCCGAAGTGTCCTGGCGGCAACTCTCACCCGCACAGGCGAAGACGTATCTTCGTTCTCTTTCCCTGAAGACGTTGTATGCGGATCTCAGAATGATCGTTGTGCGACGTTTGAAACAGAGACGAAAACAACTGCTGGCCGACAGAAGAAAGCGGTAGGTCCGAAGGGCTCGGAGTTGCGGCCAATAGCAGAAGTCCGCGTTGAAAAAGGTGTCTGGAACCTGGGAGGCCTCTAAAATCTCCTTCGGAAACTGACGCCGGAGAGTTCCAGACACCTTTTTCAACTCGCAATCGTTGATAACCAGGTTGAGCTTTCAGGAAACACCGACATGTTGTTTTGGATCCGAGAACTTGCTGGATGGGGATTGATTGCCGTCTCACTGGTTTTAGTTCGCATCGGACTGAATCTGGCCATGAATACGCAATCACCTCAGATCGTTGAGGCGTCAGTCGTGATGTTTGCAGCAATGGGTGTGATGCGGTCCGGCGTACTGCTGATTCGCATGTCCACGGCCGCTCGACTCTGCCGGACAGAGAAAACCGGCGAAAGCTGAACGCAATTGAATCACCAGGCAATTCCCGACGGGGGCGCTAACTTGTGCTCTGTCAGGCATCGTCTGATGGATTTAGGCCGAACCGAGCGGAGCGAACTCCGGATTTACCGCGAGTCACTGAGTTGCCGGAGCTCGCTGTCGCTCGGTCCGGCCTACGTTACTGAACGGAGTTGAATTGCGACGAGAATCTCCTCTGGACGCAATCTACGTTTCTGCCGCCGCCTTTCCGGCCAGTACGTTCAGAGCCATACGCATGTCGGCGGCGCTTTGAAATCTCTGGATCGGATCGGCCGCCAGCGCACGGTTCAGCACATCGATCAGCTCGGTCGGTGCCTCCGGGATTCGATCTGCAATCGGCACCGGACCCTTTCGAAGAATCACATCAAGCGATTCGTCCGAGTTCTTCAGGTTGTAGATGGGAAGCCCGCTGATCAGCGTATACAGAGTCGCTCCGCAGGAAAAAATGTCGGATGCCGGAGTGGCATAACGACTGTTTTCCACCTGCTCCGGAGCCATGTAGTTCAAAGTCCCCTTGATGTCATTGTCGCAGCTGAAGCGGGTCAGTCCGGCTTCCAGAAAATTCTTTGCCAGTCCAAAGTCGGCCAGCTTTGCCTTCAGTGCGGTGTCGCGACGAGAGACGAGAATGTTCCGCGGCTTGATATCTCGATGCACAAGACCTCGATCATGTGCGTAGTCCAGACCGTCCAGAATCTGGCGAAGCAAGCCGGCAGCGATCCGAATTCTTGAAGGCAGACTGAGTGCATTCAGAGTGGCAGTCAGATCGATGGCATCAATGTATTCCATGATCAGATACAGATGCCCCTGTTCAACACCACTGGAAATGAAGCGGACGATGCGTTTGTGATCCAGTTGCTGCAGAATGGCCGCTTCGCGAAGAAATGCCTGAGTCGATTTTTCGCTGGCAGCAATCGCAGGGGAAAGCAGTTTGACGGCGGTCAGTGCCCCTGAACTCGGATCCATGGCGCGATACACGACGCCCATGGTGCCCTGCCCCAGTTGTTGAGTCAGTTGATATCCACCCACTTGCGTTGGCGGAAGTTCCATGACCACAGTGTCGGCGGGCGGATTGACATCCGCGAATTCCCCGAGCAACTCTGATGATCCTTCGTCATCACCAATTCGAACTCGAATCAGCGTCTGGCCCCCGCTGATAGTGTCTCCATCAACCAGCGTGCGTTCGGCAATCCGTTCCCCGTTGACAAATGTTCCGTTGGCGCTTTGCAGATCCGTTACGACGCAGTGTGGAGGATCGATTTCGATACGCAGATGATTGCGAGACAGGTGAGAATCATCAGCCAGGCACAGGTCTGCGGAATCGGATCGGCCCAGCAGAAACAGGTCCTGCTGAAGATACCGAAAGACCCGGCCGGACGCCGGTCCATCGACGACTTCCAGGATGACAGTTGCACTGGCCATCCACAAAACTCCCGTACACGGAATGAGACCCCCCTGACCTGGTTCGGACTTCTGTAGCAGAAGTCGTGAGACTTCCGACTGCAGTCTCCCGGAACTCCGAATACTCACGAATTCGGCTACATGACGAAATGGCGTTCTCTACGAACGCTCGTCTGAGGGGTGAACGCGAGCACATTGCCGAGCATTATTCCCGGCGAGGACACCACAGACAAGCAGGAATACGCTCAGACCGTGGGCCGTCGTCCGCTTCGCATGATGATCAGTCCGCCGATGATCATTGAACCGCCAATCATCTGGTAGAACTCAAGTGGTTCGCCTCGCCACAGCCACGCGGCAACAATCGCAATCACGGGGCTGAGATTCTGAAACATGGCGGCCTGCGACGCCCCGGCATGTTTCACTCCAAAACTCCACATCGACAGCGCCAGACCGGTCGACAGAATGCCGGAATACAGGATGCACAACTGCAGCGGAACCTGTTTCAGCAGTGGCACCCCGGAACTCATCGTGGCCCCGGCAATCAGCAGATGAAAGGGCAGACCCAGCGTGGCCGAACACGCCGATAGTTGAGTCGGCGAAATGGATTTCATCAGCGGGCGACTGAAAACTGTTCCGCCCGCCCAGGCCAACGCGGCCAGCAATGCGAGCACGTTTCCAAGGAATCGTTCCGGATAGTCAACCGTGCCACTGATGGCAGAGACGGATGCAGGCGGCCGACAGAGCGTCACGATCATTGTTCCGGAAAATGCGGTCAGCAGTCCCAGCCATGCGGTGACTGAAATTCGTTCCTTGAGAAACACGCGCGCCTTCAACGCAGTCCACATCGGCACAGTCGCCATGATCAGTGCGATGTCGGCTGAGGTGGTTTTGGAAACTGACATCAGGAACAGAAACTGATAGGCCACCGATACGACAATTGCGTATACAAACACTCGCCAAAACTGCAATGAGCCCGATGGTCGAACTCCGCCGGAGAATTCATGCCATGCAAACGCCTGCAGAACAATGGCCGAAACAATCAGTCGAAACGCGTTCAGGGCGTACGGACTGATGCCCGTCTCCAGAGCGACTTTCATCACGGGAATGTTCACACCCCAGATCACAGCCACGGACAGCAATGCCAGCTCAGCCAGCCAGATTCGGCTTCGTGGCGAGGTGGGAACAGAAACGGCGGGATGAGACATAAAATGCCAGCAGCATGACAGAACGGGAAATTGCGAATGATAGCCGATTCCCCCTCCCGAGACCCTCCTCACTGAACCCGTGTTCGCGCAGAATACCGCGTGTGGACGGGAACAGGACGATTTCCGAGATTGTGATTCGAGAATTGTGATTCGTCGGAGAGCAGAATGAGTGGTGTTCAGAAACTGGCAGCTGCAGCAATCTTCGTGAGTCTGTGGCCTTCCGCAGTCGGCGATGACTGGCCGCAGTGGATGGGGCCAAATCGAGACAACATCTGGCGCGAAACCGGGATCGTGGACAAGCTGCCGGATGGTGGTCCCAAAGTTCTGTGGAGAACCGAGATTGCGGGCGGATATGCGGGCCCGGCAGTGGCGGGCGGTCGCGTTTTCATTACGGACTACGTCTCTGCAGAGAATGTCAAGGTCGACAATTTCGACCGTAAGGAGTTTTCAGGGGAAGAACGAGTCCATTGTCTGGACGAAGCGTCCGGAAAGATCCTCTGGTCCCACAAGTACCCCGTCAAATACACGATCTCGTATCCGGCCGGACCTCGGTGCACTCCGAATGTCGACGGAGATCGCGTCTACATTCTGGGTGCAGAAGGAGATCTGATCTGCTTCCAGATTGCAGACGGCAAAGTCGTGTGGTCACGCGATCTGAAGAAGGATTATGGAACAAAAGCGGCTCTGTGGGGCTATGCGGCTCATCCATTGATTGACGGAGACAAACTGCTGTGTCTGGCCGGCGGCGAAGGCAGTCACATCGTGGCATTCAACAAACACGACGGAAAAGAGATCTGGAAGAGCACCACCTCGCCTGAACAGGGATATTCTCCGCCGACGATTCTGGAATATGCCGGTGTACGGCAACTGATTCTGTATCGCCCGAATGCGGTGTCTTCGATTGATCCCGAGACCGGCCGTGAATACTGGTCGCTGCCCTACGAGGCTTCAAACGGATCCATCATCATGTCTCCCATCCTGTGCGGCGAACACCTTTACGTGGCTGGTTACAGCAACCGCAGTCTGATGGTCAAAATGGATTCGACGAAACCCGCAGCGACAGAAGTCTGGCGCGACAAGCAGAATGTCATCTGTCCGGTGAATGTACAGCCGTTTCTGGATGGCAATGTGCTGTATGGGTTTGACCAGAAGGGTGTCCTTCGCGCGATTTCGATTCCGGAGGGAACCCGACTGTGGGAATCGACGGACGTCATTGGAAAGCGTGCGGCAGGTTCAGACACCGCCTTCATCGTGCGTCACGAAGATCGCTACTTCTTCTTCACGGAACTGGGTGAACTGGTGATCGGAAAGCTTTCGCCCGAGGGATTCACAGAGATCTCCCGAGCGAAGGTCATTGACCAGACGAACTTTGCGTTCGGACGTGACGTTGTCTGGAGTATGCCGGCGTTCGCCAGCAAGCATGCCTACATTCGCAACGACAAAGAGATCATCTGCGTCGATCTCGCGAAGTGATTGTCAGTTCTTCGTGACGGCAGGATGTTCCATTGCAGGTCTCTTCTTTTCCGGGATGCGGTTCCGGGGGTTACCCATGATTCGGCTCGTTTTTCAGAGATTCAACACAGTTCACCTCCTGATACTTCTTGCGATGGCGGCAATCTCCGCGAATCCATCGTGGGCCCAGGATCAGAAGACAGCGACTGCCGACCTGATGTGGTATCGCACGCAGGTCAATGAAGGCACGGCGACGGGCTGGTTTCGATGTTCCCTGGATCCCGCGATCGCAACCGGGGAACGAGCCGATCTGCTGCTCAGCACGAACGCTCATTGTTCTCTTTATGTCAACGGGCAACGGATTCTGAAGAATCACGCTCCGGAAGAATCGAGTGACTCCAAAGTGCTCGCATTCAACATTCGCTCCCTGCTGCGACAGGGTCGAAATTCCGTGGCTGTTGAGATCAACAGTACCGACAAAACGGCGGCGTTTGGCATTAGTCTGGTGCGATTGGCCGGACAGGAACGAACGGCCATTGCAGGAGCCTGGAAAGCTGCCCCCGCGCCGCCACCGGTCGGCTGGCAGCAGACGGACTTCAACGATCGAGACTGGACCGAAGTCAAGGCGTTCGTCCCCGAATCACCGGTGGTGGTTCCTTACCCGCAGGAAGCTCAGTTCCTGGCGGCTGTTGTTCCGGCAAAAGCCCGAGTCGCGCCGTTCCAGTTTGAAGAGGGTGACCGCATTGTGCTGGTGGGAGCCACATTCTTCGAACGCGCACAGTTGTTTGAGCACCTGGAAGCGACTCTGGCAGGAACTCTGGGCAGCAAACATGTCACGTTCCGCAACCTGGGCTGGAGTGCCGATACCGCGTCGGCCGATTCCCGCGGTATCTTTGATAAACCAGAAGTCGGCTACTTGCGGATGGTAGAACACATCCGAGCTGAAGAGCCCACAGTCGCTCTGATCTGTTATGGCCAGAACGAGGCTTTAGCGGGAAACACCACTCCGGAACAGTTCGCCGCACAGCTCGGAAAACTGATTGATGAACTGGACGCGTCCGGGATCACGTGCGTTGTCGTCTCGCCTCATGAACTGCTGACCGCGAAGCCGCCCCTGCCATCGCCATCTCGCTTCAACAGCCGAATTCGCATCTATTCCGAAGCAGCGCAAAGTGTAGCTCAGTCACGAGGTCTGATCTTTGTCGACGTGTTTGCGAACTTTGCAGATCGAGTCCGTCAAATCAGTCAACGCTTATCGACAGATTACTCATCCGGAGTTTCCGATGCTGACCTGGCGGAGAACGGAATGCACTTCACAGACCGCGGATACGCTGCCGCATCACTCGTATTTCGCGAAGCACTGCTGGGGATGTCGACCGAATCGCCCCAGCTCACAGTCAATCTTGCTGAGAAGTCACTCGACACACGCCACGTCACAGCTCGAAGTATTCAGTGGAACCCCGACTCGAAAACCCTGGTTCGGTTCGAAGTGCGTGAGGACTCACTGGCTCCGCTTCCGCTGATTGTCCGAGCTGACAAACTGACCAAAGGATCTGAGACACTGACACTGTCGGTTGTCGACGGGGATCAGAAGAGGCAACTCGAAGGGCAGAAAACACAGGTCCCGGATTCAAGCAGGTTTGTGGCCGGAACGAATCCCCAATACGAAGCACTGCGACAACTTCTGTTGCGGAAGAACGAACTGTATTTTCATCGCTGGCGACCGCAGAACATCACGTATCTGTTTGGGTTCCGCAAGCACGAACAGGGCAATAACGCCGCCGACATCGCTCGTTTTGACCCGTTCATTCAGGACCTGGAACAGCAGATTCACGCGGCCCAGGAGCCTCAGTGGCGAACCATCGCGATCACGATCGCACAGTGACGCAAATCTGTTTGGCATCACACCAGGAGTCCTGCTCGCACTGAGCCAAAGTTTAACCCGTGGCCGACAGGCCAGGAATTCACCGACCTGGCCTTTCGGCCACGGGTTAAACAGAGGGCATCTTTAGTCAATGAGTGGCCGCGATCTGTTAGCCCAGTCCCAGGCGTTCGCCTCGGTATTTGCCGCTGCGGATGCGTTCGATCCAGACAGAATTATCGAGGTACCAGCGGATCGTCAGTTCCAGACCGGAAGCAAAATCCTGTCGAGGGACCCAGCCCAGTTCGCGTTGAATCTTTGACGCGTCAATGGCGTAACGCCGATCATGGCCGGGGCGGTCTTTCACGTAAGTGATCAGACTTTCGCAGGGGGCATGCTTCAGGCCAGGTTTCAATCGATCAACAGCCGCACAGATCTGCTTCACGATACTGATGTTGGTTTGCTCATTGTTGCCGCCCACGTTGTAGCATTCACCCACGCGGCCGCGATAGAGCACCAGTTCAATCGCCGCGCAGTGATCTTCAACATACAGCCAGTCGCGGACATTCAGGCCATCGCCGTAGACCGGAAGCGGCTTGCCTTCCAGAGTATTAAGGATCATCAGCGGAATGAGCTTTTCGGGGAACTGGTAAGGACCGTAATTGTTCGAACAGTTCGTGATTACAACCGGAAGTCCATAGGTGTGATGCCACGCTCGGACGAAGTGATCAGAAGCCGCTTTGCTGGCGGAATATGGACTATTCGGCGAGTACGGGGTTTCTTCGGTGAACAACCCGCTTGAGCCGAGTGATCCATAGACTTCATCCGTTGAAACATGCAGGAAACGAAACGAAGCCTGCGCTTCTTTCGGCAGACTCGCGTGATATCGGCGGACTCCGTCCAGCAGTCGGCAGGTTCCCGCGACATTTGTTTCAACGAAAGCCATTGGGCCATCAATGCTGCGATCGACATGCGATTCCGCGGCAAAGTTAACAACGGCGTCCGGTCGATGGGTCTCGAGCAGACGTCGCACCAGCGAGTTGTCTCCGATGTCCCCCACGACCAGCTCGTGATGATCCGAATCTGGCAGCGACTCCGGATTTCCCGCATACGTCAGTTTGTCGAGATTGATGATGCGGACATTTCCGCGAGCGATCGCGCGACGCACAAAACAGCTGCCAATAAAGCCAGCCCCACCCGTCACAAGAAGTGTCTGCATGTTTGTTCCCGCAGGTCCCAAATACCTTCGTTCTGTGCAGCCAGAGCACTCCGAATCGTGTTCCGGCGTCGACTGATCCTCGAATGGTCGCGAGTTTTAGCACAGCCCGCCGCATCAACGCGATGGATCCTGCGGAATTAAGGAAGGCCGACGAATCCTGAAACAAGCGTCGCTGACCCGCATGGATCCGGTCAGGATTTCGTCATCGATCAGACCAGCACCAGTCACCTGCTGGCTCCTCGATTCGACCTGATGATGCTCCCTCCGTGTCATTCACGCGATCCGTGGTCAGAAAACAAGTCCGCTGAAAACCACTGATGTCCCGGACCACGAAGAGATGTTCGCAAACGCAACCACACGAATTCGCACGCGTGTTGTGTGGCACAGACCGGGGTGTGTGCGGTATACAGCAATTCGTCGATGTGGTTTTGTTTCCCGCTTCCGTCTGAATAAGTCTCCCACCGATGGCCTTTGAAATCACGATTCCTCGCCTTGGCTGGTCTATGGAAGAAGGAACCTTCGCCGGCTGGCTGAAAAAGGACGGCGATCGAGTGAATCGCGGCGACATTCTGTTTGAACTGGAAGGTGAAAAGGCCCTGCAGGAAATTGAAGCCGTGGATGAAGGTATCCTGCGGCTGCCTCCCACCGCTCCGCAGCCAGGAGCGGTACTGAAAGTTGGCGCTGTAATCGCGTATCTGGTGTCCGAGTCGGAACCCTGTCCGTGGGATGCCTCGTCAGCAGCAGCGAATCCCGCGACGTC
>Ga0209573_1005292_pt1 | contig 11764 bp, 14 predicted proteins | sample TNRBio252014_DNA_FD_185870 | JGI IMG/M metagenome (GOLD analysis project Ga0209573, IMG submission 185870) | Wastewater treatment Type I Accumulibacter community from EBPR Bioreactor in Madison, WI, USA - TNR Reactor_6/25/2014_ DNA (SPAdes)... | ecosystem: Engineered > Bioreactor > EBPR >...
AGCCATCAACCGGATGGGCAAACGAGGCCGGCCCGCAGCACTCGCTCCTGCACCTGCAGTCGCTAACGCTGTGCCGAAAATATCGCTGAACTCTACCATGTGGCCTTGACGATTCTTGCGCTCGAAAGCTGGTGCAAGGGCTGCTTCAATATCGGGCCACGGTAGTCGATTTGCCAATACCGCCAAGGGATGGTGCAGATCGATCATCTGGTCGAGACGTGCACGGAAAAAATCATCAGCCGGCATTTAAATTTCCCCTAATTCCCTCAGGTTTTGATGCCTATATTATAATTTCCCAGGGATCTCAGCGTTTACTAATTCGCATGAATTCCAATATTTATAGGGTCTCCAAGCGTTTTGCAGGACTGACTAACAATGTCCTCGTGAAAGCCGGTTGAAGTCAAAAACCAGCGATAAAACTGGATCTTAGTAAATGTACATTGCAGGTCTTTAATGCCGCAACGACCGCCGGATAATTTCTCAACAGCCTGTTAACATCAAGCATGACGCAACTTAGCATCGTTCTGGATACCAACGTATTCCTTTCAGGAACAGCTTATCCCAATTCCATACCAGGAAAAATTCTTGCTGCCTGGCACAGCGGCAGTTTGAATGTAATACTTTCGCACTATATTCTGGACGAATTGCACCGTGTGTTGCCAAGGCTTCATCATCGCTTGGGATGGTCTGATCAAGAAATCCGGGATTTTGTGGATAGCTTGACTTTTCTTGCGGATTTAGTCGAATCGCTAGAAACATCAGACCCGCGCTTGCGCGACGCTGCGGATCAATCCATTCTTGGAACATTGCTGGCCTCAAACACTAACTACCTCGTTACCGGCGGTAAAGATTTGCTCGAATTAGCTGATCAATATCCGATTCTTACACCGGCTGATTTTTGGCAATTACATGGACGCTCGTAGATACCGTCTTTCAAGTCAAGCAATTTTTGGATAGTTTGGGTGATAAGGGAGTTGTGTTTTTATAACGCCGAAGCACAAATGGACCAGCTTGCGCATAGCAGCTCCGATAGCGGACATTTTGGATTTGCCTCTGGCGAGTAACCGTTCATAAAGCGCCTTGACGTGCGGATTGTATTGTGTGGCGACTACCGCCGCCATGTATAGCACAGCACGCACTCGTGCCGGGCCAGCTTTCGACAATCGGGCCCGGCCCAGCACCGTGCTTCCAGACTGCCGTTCTACGGGCACTAAACCCAAATAAGCTGCCACTTGTTCGGCAGATTCGAAACGGTTGCCGTGCATGATCGCCAGGAGGTTATTTCCCACTCGCTCACCTACTGCCGGAATACTGGTCAGCAGAACCATATCCCGCTTCAGACCGGGATGCCGGTCGATGTGATCGTCTATCGCTTGTTGCAGCCGTTTCAATTCTGCTTCAAGAAAGGCGATAGATTGAGCGATAGACTGGACAATCAGTTCAGGCGTTTCGATAGCTTCGCTCTTTTCTTGCCGGTTCAATTCTCGGCGCAAATCATCGGCCACCGCATTACGCCGGGCTAGTAGTGCTTGTAATGCACGGACTTCCACCGATGGCGGCTGCCATGCCGCGGGCTTGAGCAGCGCCCCATATTTCGCCAGTACAACACTATCCATACCATCCGTCTTGGTGCGTATCCCCAAGCTTCGACCAAAATCTTTAACTTGCGCCGGATTGATGATCGAAACCATTACCCCAGCGTCTACTAAAGCCAAAGCAGCTTGCTCGTGATATACGCCAGTGGCATCCATTACCACGTGCAGTTGCGCAGCCGACACACCTTGTTTGGCCGTCCACTCCAACAATGCGCTCACGCCTGCTTTAGTGTTGGGAATGACCTTGGATTTACGTTTATCACCTGCTTCGTTAAGTAAAAGGCAACAATCCAATTTTGCCTTGGCAATATCCATACCGAGATAAAACATGATGTTCTCCTGTTACAATATTTACCAACCTCGCCCACTTGCCTTGTGCATGCAGGGTTTATCCCTTGGCTACCGTTCAGTGTCTGTGCTGGCGTGGCAGATGAGAAGGAGGGCTTGATCTACAGAACAAGGTCTTGCCTTAAGGGTGGACACAAGCTGCCTCCAACTCGGGTAGTGGTAGCTAACCACTACGAAAAGAAAGATACAAGGGTGGATAAGCTTAGCGCCATCCACTGAAGATTATGCGTTGGTGCGGATAGGCAGGAATGTCAATTGTAAAGTCTGGCACTATCATGTGAGTACTGTTATAACTAACGAGCATGGCCCTTCATCATAAGGGCCATAACGTTCTCTTGTATGCTAAGTGTTCTGCAGCATGATTAAGGGAAGGCATGAGTGTAAGTTTTGAGACATCAAGTCTATATAGTAATCGCAATAGTTGATCAGCCTCAGTTGCCGGTAGAGAAAAGCGAATTAGAGGTGGCTTGGTGTAATGAATACGTGGATCACGTTCAGCACTCACTGCATCTTCTAAGCTTGGCCATCTGCCGTTCTTCAGAAAGAATTGATTGGCATTATTTATAACGGTAAATACTCCTCTTTGTGCGCGTAGAAAAGAATTTTTTGCACGTGGCGGTGATACGAGAGTGATACTTTTTACTTTTTCGAGCAGTTGAGTTCCAAAGCCAAAAATAGCGAACTCAGTATCCTTTCGATCATTACCAGCTAAAACAGATGCTTTCTCGGCAGCGAAATATGCAGCAATTAGCGGTGATTCGGTCCAATCTAGAAGTCGCGTTGGAACACCATGATGCTGAGCTAGCGCCATACTTGGATGAAACCGTTGAGCAGGGAATTCTGAGTGTGACTCGATTTCTTGATGTGAAAATAATGCATCAAGTAAAGATCGGTGTAGAGCTAAGTCGCTATAATCAAGAGGAGTTTGTATCCCGACTCGATCAGCAGCCTCTAAAAAAAGCTGCACAGCTCTCAATTCAGCATGCACATGTTGACCTAAGTATTCTTGAGTTTCGCCACTGTCGAGAGTTCCTTTATACGGTGGCTGAGGAGTGTATTTTTCTAAGGGATTATCAGGCCGATGTGCAACAGGGAGAAGCGGCCAATCTTTTCTCACTTGACCACGAAAAATGTATCCATTAGTTAATTTCTCGCTAACATCGAAGAGATGTTTTGGTTCAAAGATATTATTGTCGAGGAAACAATCGATCAGCTCACGTGCAGTGCTAAAGGAATGATCTATATCAAACATCTGGTTTTATACGTGCAGTTGAGCCAAACACACTATAGGACCAAGCCACATAATTGACAGAATCTGTATCCAAAAAATTTTGAGTCGCAACGTTCAATATTACCAATTTACACCTCGATGCTTCAAAAATCTTGGCAATTGTATCGAATTGCAGTACGGTAGGTTGGAGTGACGTAAGAAACTCCAACATTCCCGTCATGCCGCTTGCAGCTCTGGATTCCCGCTTGCGCGGGAATGACGATGCGCAAAGCCCTGAGTCAAGCCTCACAATTGACAGAACGCACTCCCCAAAATCGCGAATCGCAACACTCAAGACACGACCAACTTACCCCCCCAGTGCTTCAACAATCTTAGCAATGGTCTTGAATTGCGGGTTGCCGTCTTCCGATAGAGATTTGTACAAACTTGCCGCACTATATCAACCTGTTTGGCTATTTCGGTCATATCCTTGGCGCGCGCGGCAATGTTCAAGGCGTGGATCAAGACGCATGTGCCGCCTGTCTTCGCAATCTCGCGCAGAAATTCACGAATATCTTCATCGGTTTCAAGGCGGGCTGTAATGTCAAGTTTTTTGGTTTTAACGGTCATTTGTTAATCTCCAAGATTCTTCACCAAATGCGCCGGACACCGTAATGATCGAATAAATTTTCGTTGCTGATCAGCGGTATGTTTAGAGCTTGCGCTTGCGCGATCAACATGCGGTCGAACGGATCGCGGTGAGGGCCGGGCAAGCTGCCGGCGCGGAGAGCATGGTCGGCGGTTATATCGAGCGGTGTAAATCCCTGGCTGATCAGACATTCATGAAAGTTCGCGGCTACAGCCTGCGCGCCCGGCAATTTGCCGATCCGCACTTTGGTGGCAATTTCCCAAGCGGATGCCGCGCTGACGAAGATGCGGTGCTCGGGTATTCCGATCCAATTGCGCGCCGTGAGCGACAGTTGCTCGTCTCCGTCCAACCACCACAGTAAAATATGCGTATCCAGCAAAGCCTTCAATTACTGCTCCCAAACTGCCAGCTCTTCGTCCGGCAGCGGTTCGAAAAAAGCTGCGGTGACCGTGGCCTTGCCTCGCATTGCACCGAATTGCCGCTGCTGCGGCGTTGCGGCGACCGGCACCAGTTTAACGACGGGATTTTTTCCTTTGGCAATGACCACTTCTTCGCCCGCGCACGCTTGTTCGATGAGTTGAGACAGATGGGTTTTGGCAGTGTAGACGGTGTAGGTTTTCATCGGATTAACCTTAAGTTGACTAATATTGGTTAGTCAAGAATTATACGGTTGACTGTCAACCTGCGCAATGCCGCTCCAGCAACGGCATCCAGTAACCAGAAAAGAAAGCAGGTAGGATGTGCCGACTGCAAGGAGGCGCATCAATCGTATCTTATGAAACGGTGTAACCAATCTCCGTAGGCGTTGCACTTGAAATTGAATGATCTGCGCTACACCGGTCATAAGTTATGATGCGGCTACATGATGATTTATGATCCTGGAAATTTAATTTACTTTAAGCACAGAAAATAATGCACCTGCAACATATCGCACTGGCCATCGTAGTGGCGGTGATCTGGGGATTCAATTTCGTGATGATTAAAGCGGGGCTTGACGAGCTTCCGCCGGTTCTGTTGTGCGCGCTGCGTTTCTTTTTTACTGCGTTTCCGGCAATTTTTTTCGTTCGGCCGCCTGCCGTCGCTTTCCGGCAAGTGATCGCTTTCGGATTCGTCATGTTCGCATTGCAATTCACTTTGCTGTTCTTCGGCATGGCTGCCGGCGCAACGGCCGGGTTGGCTTCGCTATTGTTGCAGGTGCAGGTGTTTTTTACGATGCTGCTGGCGGTATTATTCCTGGATGAAAAACCGTCGGGCTGGCAAATCACGGGTACGATCGTTTCATTCAGTGGTATTGCTCTGGTCGCTGCCAATATTGGGGAAGACATCTCGGTATTGGGTATGGTTCTGATCATTGCGGCCGCCGCTTCGTGGGGAATCGGCAATCTGATGTCGAAACGGCTGGGGCAAATTAACATGCTGGCGCTCGTGGCTTGGGGAAGTTTCGTCGCGTGGCCGCCGCTGTTGCTGCTATCGTTTGTCACTGAGCAAAGCGCCTGGAATCTTGAAAACCTATCCGGGCTTTCGTGGATTTCAGTTACGTCGGTTGGATACAACGCTTATCCGGTCACGCTGTTGGGGTTTGCGGCGTGGCACTGGCTATTGAGACGTTATCCCGCCACGACCGTGGCGCCATTCTCGCTTCTGGTGCCGGTGTTCGGATTCGCAAGCTCCGCGCTGGTTATGGATGAACCCATTTATCTCTGGAAAATCGGCGCCGCAGCTTTAATAATCGCTGGTTTGTGCATTAACTTGATGGCCAATCGCTTCGCTACCGCATCCCGATGACTGGTGGAATAACAGCAACACGCGTGTTTCTCCTGTTGCTCCCCAGTTTTTCATTGCGATATTCAGGTTACGGTTTGAATGATTTTCCCGAAACCGCAGCCGATTCCTTATCGATCCGGTCCGTGAAGCATGACACGCAAAACCGCTGCCAGGCTTATGAGATGGAGCTGCCTTACTGCTGCAAGTTAACAGAATTACTAGTTGTTTTATAGTAGCTTTCTCCAAAGCTTTTAGTACTAATTCAACACAACCTTACCATAGGCGATCAAAAGATAACGCTTTAGTATGCACAACCTAGAAATGACGAAAGTTATTTTTAAGAACACAACGCAAGCAGTTCATTAATGACAACTCTAGGAGAAGATAATGCTACAAAACCTCAAACTGAAACTAGTCGCTGCAGCCGTTCTACTGTTTAGCTCAACCGCATTTGCCGGTTTTGGTAACTTTCCAGGAGACGGATCTGTTGGAAATCCATACGAATTGGGCAACATCGGTTCAACCCCGACAACATTGTCAGCATTGTTGATTGGCGCCACCGGAAATTCGTTTGAAGAATATGCCAATTTCACAATTCCTACCTTTTCATCCACCACAGGTTCTGCTTCAACTCTGTTTCTGTCGCTGGGTGGTTTTGTAGTTAACGATATCAACAATTTTGCAGTTGAAGTGTGGAATAGCACGCATCCAAACGGTACAACTTTGATCGCAACATTTACCGATGATGGCTTAACCCATTCACTCGGCGATCTTCTTCCTGGTCAATATCATTTGGATATTAGCGGTACTTTCGGTGCCAACTTAGGTCAATATTCCGTTTCACTGCAAGCATTACCGGTACCGGAACCTGAAACCTATGCTATGTTACTGGCCGGCTTGGGATTGGTTGGTTTCTCTGCACGCAAACGAAAATTAGCTTAATTAGCAAGTATCATCTAAACTGAAGCCACGAGGAGTTCTCCTCGTGGCTTTTTCATTTACACTGCTTACAACCTTTTGAATAGACAACCTCATTTCATTCCGGCATTTCATTTTCATTGGCTGACCCGCTGGTACGATCCCATGATGCGGTGGTTATTTCCCGAACTCCGGATTAGATCGGCATTGGTTACGCAAGCACGGATCCGGTCTGGTCAGCCGGTACTGGACATCGGTTGCGGCACTGGCACACTGACATTACTGATCAAGCAAACCGAACCTGAAGCAGTTGTCTGCGGATTGGATGCCGATCCGGAGATTTTGCGGATTGCCCAAGAAAAATCCGATCGAAACGAAAAGCCTATTCTGTTGCAACAAGGAACGGCAACGTGCCTGCCTTATGCCAACGAAACTTTCGACCACGTGTTTTCAAGCTTACTGATGCACCATTTGACCCGGGTGGATAAACAACAAGCGCTAAAAGAGATATTTCGCGTGCTCAAGCCTGGTGGTGAATTGCACATCGCCGATTTTGGCGAGCCGCACGATGTTACGATGTGGCTTCTTTCCCGGGGAATGCGATGGTTCGAAGAGATCAACGATCATGTACTGGGTTTACTGCCGGTTTTCGCCGAAAAAGCCGGATTTCATTCAGTACAGGAAACTGCTTATTACCGGACTATCTTCGGAGCAGTTGTAATCATGCGCGCCTGCAAACCTGGTAGCGCATGATCCCAATATCCCTGACAATTGATCCTGACGAATACAGCACTTGCTAATGCATTGTATATTCAGCACGATCGTTGCTTAACGCAACCACAATTGCCTGATCTCCAGCAATAATTCGCCTAACTGCCGGGAACGTACCGGCTTGTGTGCTTTATGATGTTGTTCATATTGCACGAAATTCTTGTCCATTGTCAAAAAGCGAATGCCGGCATCCGCTACGCCCTGCCGTAATTTCTCCAGCGCGGGATCGCTGCAGCCATGGGATTCATCGTGTCCTGTAAGCAATCGAACCACTGTTTCTATTGCCGCCAAATCGACTCGTTTGGTTTGTGCGGCAATCACCGCAAGTGATTTCCATAAGGCGTTATGCCGGTCATGTAAATGCATGAGCGGTGCATCGAGTGTACCATGGAGCATGGCGCTGATCTTGCTGAGCCATGCGGGTGACGGCACATTCATTTGAAATGCTTTCATCGGTTCATGCGCAATATGCGCCCCGAATTCGTTGCCATGCTGAATCTCGGCGAGTGCGATAACCAGCTAATCCACGCGCCAAATCAAAATTCGGCAAGATATTGCTCAAAGGCGTATCACCTTGCGTATAAAGATCAACTAGCAGATCCGCCAACGGTGGCGATGAAGACCATAATGCTTGCGCCAGTTGCGCACTCGGTTGCGGGCCGCGCAAAGTACGCCAATGCGCTTCGCAAAGTTTCACCAATTCGCCCTGCATCGGGTGATTATTCGATCGTGGTATGCGCCTGACCAGTTCTTCGGCTTCTGTTTTGATGAGGGTTAGACTGACCATGATTTACTCATTCCTTACGAAGGTGCTATATAAGAATCAAGCTATTAATCTTGTTGTGTGATTCCGGATGGGTATCACCGCGTAATCATTCGGCTGTGTATTCCATTCATCAGGCTTAAAAATAAGGTAGCATTGCCAATGGCGCAGTTGATTTTATGGGTACTGCAGCAACGCGAAATATGCTGCGCAAAGCAATCAGCAAAATAATTTGTGCTTGCGGTGACCGCTGAAAAGAACGGATCGAATTCTGTTCATATTGAACGGCACTATAGCACTATTTGTAACACGCTAATTAATCGTGTCATTACTTTAACCGGAAGTAACAAATAACAGGAGATTTTTAATGCATGTAATGACTAGGTTTATTTTTTTGATAACTTCACCATTTCTCTTCTCATGCATTGCCTTGGCGGATATTGAAACAACCCCGAGCTCGCATTTTGATAAGTCCAAGTTGAAACTCAGCAGTGGTTTAGCCAACATTGCGACTGGCTGGATAGAATTTCCTAAAAATATCAACATTGTGGGGCAACAAGAAAACACGCCCGCATCCGGCATGGCTGCTTTTGGTCTCGGTGTGCTTCAGGGTGGTTGGTATACGATCAATCGTATGGGGTGCGGGGTCTTTGATTTGCTAACTTTCATGATCCCAACAAATCCTTCGGTTGATCCGGCTTTTGTTTGGGATGATTTTTCACGTGAATCAAAATTCATGGGATATTGATTATTCAATGAATGCACGTATTTTTAGAAATCCGTTTTTACGGACTATCTTTTCAATGCTCTGCGCGCGCTCATGAAAGTATCAACATCGCTATCGATTGTAGCTACATTCTGTATCAGTGCTTATTTCTGTTTCTGGCCTGTTCCGATAGAGCCTGTAAGCTGGAAGGCGCCCTCCGCTCCGGGTTACACCGGAGTGCATGCTCGTAATGAGCGATTATCCGGTTTACAATTTATTTCACTTGGAGGTGAAGAAGGTCCGGAGCATGTGGCATTGTCGAGTGACAGTATGCTCTACACCGCTGTAGCGAGCGGTAAAATTCTGCGCATGACCCCTGATGGAAATGCGCTAGAAGTATTCGCAAATACCGGAGGCCGGGTATTGGGGTTCGATTTTGATGCCGCCGGTAACTTGATTGCGGCTGATGCAATGCGCGGCGTGCTGAAAATTACCCCGGATCAAAAGATCAGCATGCTTGTTGACCATGTCGATGGCGATCCCATTCGCTACCCCAACAGCATTGCCGTTGCGCGAAACGGCAAAATTTATATAACAGATTCTTCCATTCGCTTTGCTCCATCACAAACGGGTGGAACCTTTGAGGCGAGTTTGCTGGATATTGTTGAGCAATCGGCCAGCGGTCGTGTACTGGAATATGATCCGGTAAATAATCAAGCGAGAATCGTCGCCAAAGGATTAAGTTTCGCCAATGGCATAGCGCTTTCACACGACGAGCAGTCATTATTCGTTAATGAAACCGGACGTTACCGGGTTTGGAAAATCGCAATAGCAGCTGAAAATCTTGATGTGACACTCAATTCAGCGCAAGCCATCATTCTTCTTGATAATTTACCGGGATATCCTGACAACCTAATGCGCGGCCAAGAAGGAAAAATCTGGCTAGGCTTTGCCAAACCGCGTAACTCAATTATCGATTTCATGAGTGACAAGCCCTTTTTAAGAAAGTTAGTGCTGCGTTTTCCGCGAGTGTTTTGGCCTATTCCTGAAGCCTATGGTCACGTCATAGCATTCACGGAAAATGGAAACATCGTTTCAGACATGCAAGATCCAAGCGGTCAATACCCCGAAACCACTGCACTCACAGAAATTAGTGATCGATTCTTTATTCAGAGTTTGCATGCTAATAATTTAGGTTGGATGAATAAGCCAAGTGATTGAATGGGATTCAATCGATAACATGGCACCTCCAGCACACATCTCCCTATTGCTAATAGTTAAAAAATCACCTCCGGTAAAACCGGAGGCTGATTGGATAAGTGCCTCAAAGGCGCTCTAAACCATGAGCCGCGTAACGCGCTAAATATTGGTCGTAGCGTTCATCCTCATGTTCTTAGTTGCGGATAAACGCCCTAACTATTCCTTCATCAGCCCGATCATCGAAAAAAAGTAAGCCTCCACCACATTAACGCTCTGACACACCATCGCTATCTTCAAACCTTTCACAAGGAGGAACAATGTCATCTCAGAAGTACGGCAAACCGGCGGATACGCTTCGTCTCCACGGAAGGAGCAATCATGTGTTGAAACTCTGCCATCGACGGTATCGCCGGGTTGTCGGTGTTGGTGGAGCAGGCTTTGCAGCGATCACCTTGCGCGGGTTCAGCGTTTGTGTTTTGCAACCGCACAGGCAATCACATTCGAGTTAGATCATCTAAACCTCACGCCGGAAGCTAAAACCGAGATATCAAATCTGATTTAATCACTGCTCGCGCGAGCACAAAACGAGCGCAAGCTGCTGAAAGCGAAAACCAGGCGGTTGGTGCTGAAACTGGCGCATCTGCGCCGCATTCGCTACGGTGCGAAGAGCGAAGCACTGTCGCGGGCGCAGCAGTTAAGCTTGTTCGAAGAAGACTGACAAACCGATGTTTCGGCGATTGAAGCGGAATTCGAGTAGATGCCGCTGTATCGCATCGCACAAATCGCCGCGCGGGAAGATGTCACGCTATCGCTTTTTCCACCTTCTGGCGGAATGAGTTGGACACGTCGGCGTGGCGCTGTAACCGCTGGCCGGCCAATTTTGTACTTATTGGCAAGGACGTGTGCTGCACGCCGGTGAAACCCCGGTGGCGCAACTGATCCCGGCAGCGGAAAAAAATAGTGCGCCTACCTGTGGGCGTATCCAGCAACGATTTTGAGCCGGGAACTACGGCGGCTACAAATCGCTATTTACCGTCGCTGACAAACTCGCTGTCTGGGCTATAATAATCGAATTGATGAATTGCTACCGCTTGCAACGGAAACTATTGTAGTGCGGTTGAAGGAATACGGTCGTCCAAGAGCAGCTCCGATACTACCGCAGCTTGTCTGTCAAGCTTTTTACAAAAGTTGCATTTCAATGTTAAGTCTGCTTAATAAATAAAAAACCCTTTCATAAAAAAATTATGAAAGGGTTTTTTATTTATTAAGTGCCTGGCGGTAACCTACTTTCACATGCGTATGCACACTATCATCGGCGCAACTTCGTTTCACGGTTCTGTTCGGTATGGGAAGAGGTGGGTCCAAAGTGCTATGGCCGCCAAGCGTAAAAAACGGAAAATAAAATAGAGTTAGATAAAGGATTATTATAACTTAATAAAATTTATAGTTATAGGATCAAGCCTCACGGTCAATTAGTATCGGTTAGCTTAACATATTACTATGCTTCCACACCCGACCTATCAACGTCGTAGTCTTCGACGAACCTTTAGGAGGGTTTAACCCTCGGGAAGTCTCATCTTGTGGTAAGTTTCCCGCTTAGATGCTTTCAGCGGTTATCTCGTCCGCACTTAGCTACCCGGCGATACGACTGGCGTCATAACCGGTACACCAGAGGTGCGTCCACTCCGGTCCTCTCGTACTAGGAGCAGGTCCACTCAAACTTCCAGCGCCCACGGCAGATAGGGACCAAACTGTCTCACGACGTTTTAAACCCAGCTCACGTACCACTTTAAATGGCGAACAGCCATACCCTTGGGACCGGCTACAGCCCCAGGATGTG
>Ga0209573_1005296_pt1 | contig 11759 bp, 7 predicted proteins | sample TNRBio252014_DNA_FD_185870 | JGI IMG/M metagenome (GOLD analysis project Ga0209573, IMG submission 185870) | Wastewater treatment Type I Accumulibacter community from EBPR Bioreactor in Madison, WI, USA - TNR Reactor_6/25/2014_ DNA (SPAdes)... | ecosystem: Engineered > Bioreactor > EBPR >...
TCAAGCCCCATTGTCAACAGCCAAAGTGGGCTGTTTTGCACGAAAAGTGGGAGTGACGCCGCCCGAGAGGGTGCCCCCAACCCACTACCCATGCCGAAACCGACGACTCCAAGGATAAGCTCCAAAGACCATGGAATCGACCTCTCCGCCCATTTCTGGTTTCAATTTTTGGACACCGTTGTACAAAGAATACAAACGCTCTGAATGCTTGTCACTTCTTCGCCATCTCGCGGATGTCCTTCTCGGGATCGTAATCCACATTCGGCGAGGCGTTCGGATTCACTGTTGCCGAGATGACAATCGAAGCCGGTTCACTGCGATTCATCCGTCGATACGCGGCCATTTCAAAATCAACTGCCGCATAGAGCTTGCGAGCTTTGCTGCGGACGTAGAAGCGCACTTGCTGCCGTGCGTTGCCCGTTGGGTTCTTGTAGTCGCGCACTACCTTGGGCCGGTAGCCATCCGCTGGAGCTTGAAGCATGAACTCGTCCGTGGTTTCCACGATCTCGGCCCCGTTGCGGCCTTCAATAGTGACGCTCCAGTCGAACGGCTTTTCGTAGCTGGCTCCTGGCGGGCGAGTGATGCGAACATGCAAGTCAGCCGGGGCAGCTGATTGAACAGTCGGACTCAGCAGATCGAGATGCGTTTCGAGTGCTGGGGGCTCAAGGAAGATTCGACAACCGATTCGGAACGTCGGCTCTGCAACTGGACGCTTCACCAAATGGAAAATCACAGGTTTGTTGCTGTCAGGTTCGATGAAAGTCGGATCCCAAAAGCCTGCATACTCGAAGCTACCTCCGTTCCACGAACTCCTCCTGTAGTAGCCTTCCTTGCTAACTCGAACAGTCAACCCCTTCCCCTCGATGCCTTGGATTTGAAAGCGGCCACTTGAGTCAGACATCAGTGTTTTGTGTTGAACACCGTCACCGCCGTATTTCTCAATGGTGCCGCTCCAAGAGCATTCAATTTCAGCGCCAGCTACGGGCTGATTCTGCTCATCAATCACTTTGCCGAAAAACTCAATTGGAGTTCTCCATTGATACGCAGGGTCTTCCTCCCGCAAACGCCGCCACTCAATCCAGCGCGGGTCCGTGAGGCCCAAATAGGGCGTGCGGGCATAGGGCTGCACGATTTCAGGCGGCGTGTCGCTTCGTATGGACGGTGACTTAGCTTGGGTCACGGTGGGAACAGACTTTGGAGCTGCCGCCTTTGTCGTTGGTGACTCCCTCGGGCTGGATAGCCACCAACCGATGGCGACGGCGAGCGCAATTAGCACAACGATCAAAGCAGTCTTGCTCGCAGAATTCATAGCGTTGAGTCCTCAAGGAAGTTGAACTCAACATCCATGCTGTCGAGAAGGCTATTGAAGAACATGTGCGTCTTCTGAATCGGGCGTTGGTATTGGCCGCTGTGTTCCGTGCGATCCCTGCCAAACGGGTACTTTGCGAGACTACTTAAGTCGAAGTTGGTGAAGCCCGCAGTTTCCTGCGATCCAAGTGCACGTGACCGTGGCCGTGCAACAAACGCCATGGCTTCATGGTGGTCGGCAACATCGCGGCTAACATACACTCCGGTCGTCACCTGTTGGATAATCCTGATTTTGGCGACGTTCACTGCGTTTGGCGCATAGGAATAGCCAAGCGTTCCGTTCGGTTTGTATGCAATTTGGTTACTTTCCCAGTTGGCGGCGATCGGGCCATAATTTCCTTCAGAGAGAGCAAAGTCATTTTTATTGTGGAAGTTGTGAAAGCCCCCAGTAGAAATGCCATCCATTAGTTTGCGGTAGCCCAATGCAGGAACCGCGTCATCGGGAGTCGGGAGCAACTGTTCCGCAGAAGCAAAAGGGGCAAAATTATTGGTGGCATCATCGTAGCAACCGGAGGGAATTGCTGCTTCCATTGCCACATAGTTATTGATGTTGAGCCCATTCAATAACGCAGAGGCAACAACAACATTGCCCATGCTGTGCGCCGCCAGGTGTTTTGAACTTTTCGAAATGCTATTGACATAAGCTTGTAATCCCGGGCCGTACTTCCACGCAACGTATTCGCTGGCGTTGTAGTGTGCAGGGATGCCTAGTGTGTTGTCTTCTTCATTGTATGTCGGCCACGAGAACGAGCAAAACAGCCCTTTGTAGCCTTTCCACCAGAGACGCTTGAAAAAGCTCTCGGAGAACGTGCGTCGATCTGGGTCAGCCATCTTCCAGCCATGAACATGGATGATTGCTTCATCGGTTTCGTCGGGTGGCTTTTGGTATTGGCCTCGACCAGTCCAATAAATGTCTCGGTAACCAGTCGCGGGTCGGGAAGGTTCATCTGGGCAATAATCAGGAGGGTTGGGGTATGGCTTCGGTGGCGTACCCATAGCATTCGCAAACATCTCCTCTACGTCCATCAGTTTGAGCCAGACGCCGGGGCCCTCGGTTTCGCTGGCACCGCTGCTCATCTTGATCACAAGGCAAAGTTGGCCTGTACCCTTGGCTGCCCCCTCAAAAAGAAGGTACGGGTGCTCATCCTCACCTTCGTAACGTTTGATGGCTTCCGGCGGCAACCAGGCAGTTGAACTACCGGACACCGTCGCGATGGAATCTGTATATGGCTTGCCTCCGGCCTGACTAGTGGCCTTTGATTTGTTCCAAATGTAGTCCTTGATCTCATCGATCTCATCGCTGACGCGATAAACTTTCACAGAAGGTGCCGTCCCTGATATGTTTTTCCACTTTAATCCAATCTCTGCGTCTCCGTGGATCACCTGGGTGAAAATGTCGTCTGGAATGCTCACCTTAAGCATCTGAAAGTCTTCAAGATCGCGAATGCTGCTGATTGAGCCGTCTTGATGATCGGGCGTGCTTCCTTCTTCCTCTTTGTCCGTTTCGCCTGTGTCCGAATCGTTGTTGATCCAGAACCGCAGAGGCTTCGCTTGTGAAGCAGTTTCCCCGCTTGCGATGGTGCCGTCACGGTTGGCGTCGATGGCTAAGTCAATGCGGAGCAGGTCGACGGTGACAACGGTTTGGACGTCGGGTTCTGTCACTGGGTTTCCAGAGTCAACTTCAATCGGAGTCCCTATGTCGGCAGAGGTAAGCGTATGTGCCGTAATGACCTCCCCGTCAGGATGAGCTGGGTCGGCAGGGGTCTTGCGTTTCGTTATGACCAGGAGGAACTTTTGCATCCAAGCACTCTTTTCCTCTTCTGACAAAGGCTGAGGCAAATCGGTCCGCCATTCCAAAGTGAACTCACCCTTGCTGCGAAATCCGGTACGCGCCGTCATGGTTTGTGCGCCACCATCCTTGTCATAATAGTTGATTGTCGATTCAGAATATGCACCATAAGCGGCGGCTATAGGGCCACCACCCGTTGAAATGATCAGATCTTCGTATTCCTGCAATGGGCCGGGTAGGGAAGCGAGCCGCCCGCTCAAGTCTCCATCTTTGCCCGTGAGAGTCTCCGGGTCCCCGGGATCAATAATCGGATTTGGCGATGAAGCCGGCCCCACTGGAATGAATGGTCAGGTGTAGGTGTGCTTGGCATCCACGTACTTCTGTAGTCTTTCGCCCACCGCTATCACTCTTGCCTCCGTCCAGGGGCTTTCACTCACTTCATAAATCGGTGTTGTTGGGTACTGGGTTATGTTTTGCTGCCATCCATTGAATTCATCAGCACTAGTTGTCGATGTTTCATCAAGGATCTCCTCTGGTCCTAGCGGATCAATCGGCTGTTTGACATGAAGTCGTTTACCCAAAAAGTCACCCGTGTTAGGATCATAGGATTCTTCAAATCGGTACCATTTGGCGACGACAGGCGGCGGAAGTGTCGAGTGTGCCGCGATCCATTGGTCGGGTGTTAGGCCATCTAGATCCACAGGCTCCGTCTCATCGCCTTCAACGACAATGGGCGGCACGTACTCTGAGCCCAGCATGTAATGCTTCTCCTGAGTAATACCCTTATTCACTATTGGTGCCTCAGGATCGTCCTCCATCCCACCACCAAACGACGCAATCGCACCTCCCTTCCACTCGGAAAACTTAGCAACAAATGGGCTGTCGGAACTGCCGGGGCCACCCGGTCCTCCAGGGCTACCGCTACTGTTTGCAAGGACGTTAAGTGTGGTTGCGCTGCTGAGTGCGCCCAGCGTTACCACACAATTGATCGTAGAATTCTGCGTCGCTGTATATACGCTTGCTGCGGCACCGGTGTTGGAGGTCACCGCAGTGGCTGGCTGAAACGTCGCGGCACCAGTCAGCGCTGAAAAAGTCAACCCCGCGCCAGCAGCAGGCACGGTGACTTCATTCCGCCGCATCGTTTCAGCGCCGCGCGTCCAGACGTCCCAAGTCGTCTGCATCACCTCCGCCCGCACCACATCAGGATCGGCGGCGGTGTCGTCGGTCAGGGTAAGTTGGAGTTCGCCACCAGTGGTGCCAGTATCGATCCAGCCAGTCCCTTCGGGATTCACCGTGATGGAGGCAGAACCAGTGAGGCCCGCAAAAGTCACATCAGCCTTGACTGTTGACGGCTCCTGCACGGTGTAGGTGGTAGAGGCGGTACCCTGAATGCCCTGAATGCCCTGAATGCCCTGAATGCCGGTAACGGCCGTTGGCGGTGTGACGATACCGCTACTGGGTAGAACAGAAAACGTGACCTCGGCGTACGTCGCTGGGCTGATCTGGAGAGCTCTCTGTTCCGTCTCCGCCCCCCGCGTCCAGATTTCCCAGGTCGCCAAGTTCACTTGAGCCGTCACGCCGCACCCTGTGGCGGAGGTGCTCAGATCAACGTCAAGCCTTGAGCCGCCCTGGGATTGTTTCGTCCACTGAAGGAGAGAAAAATCCGCATACCCAAAGCTATCCGCGCCCGCGTAAGAAGCAGCGGCCATGACCTGGCAGGATTCACCTGCGCCCATCGTGAAGGTGATGGTCACATCGCCGTTATTGTTCGTGGTGGAGGTGGATTGGGTGCCGAGCGTGCCATCCCCCTGTTCCACCATAAATGAGATCGGGGCACCAATGGCGGGCGCGGAACCAGTGTTCGACGTCTTCTCCGCCCCGGTGATGCGGCTGCGTTCGGTCCGCCAGGTGTCGTAGCTGACGTGGGCGGTGAGGACGCGTACGTCCCCGGTGGCGAGGCCCGTCATTGGGGCGTCCGCAGTGATGCTGACATCCACCACGCCTTCTTCATTGACCAATTCCCACTCCGGCAGCGGCGCAGGGTTGAAGGCCACGTTCGCACTGCTAGAGCCAATGCTGGCAGTCACACTGGCGGGCTCTAGCCCCATGGTAAAGTCAACCGAGGCCAAGCCAGCCCCGTCGCTGTAGGCCGTCGGGTTTGATAAATAGCCGTCCAATCCAGCGAGGTTAAACTCCACTTGCGCGCCTGCCGCTTCGTAGGGATCTCCGTATTGATAGTCCCAGTTGCCCGCGCTGCTCGCCAACAAGGTGATGTCCACCGCTGTGACCTTGGCCGTGAGGGTGCGGATTTCCCCCGCTGCGAGTTCGATGGCCGATCCAGCCGCAGGCGTGATCAGCTCCAGCGAATAAGCCGTCTCGGTTCCCGCCACGCTCCAGGTCTCATTGTTGATCGTGAGCCACTGGATCGGGCCTGTCCCACTGTTGTCTGGCCCGTCCACACAGATCTGGCTGGAGGCACTGCCCATCTCCACGGAAAACGAAAACTGCCCGTCCACATCCGTCGCTGGCGAGTAGGTTGACGGCTCAGCATCCCCCTCCATGATCCCTACCGACACGCTGCTAGCACCCGCAGGCACAGGATCGGAGTACGTGTATTGCTCGTTGCCATAATTGTCCGTCCAACGTTCCCACCCATACCACATCAGCGTCCCAGTGACGGCCAGCAAATCCCCAGGAGCGAGATTTTCAGTAGAAGCACCAAAGCTGAGATTCTCCACCACGTACTCTGGGCCAGACCAACTGCCAGACTCCTCCATCGGCACCTCCTCCGCCGTCGTAAAGCTGAAGAACTGCGAGGCCGAGGCCGAGTTACTACCGCCGTAATCCACATAAGCCGTGACGACCGCATCCGAAGTTCCCATGGTAAACTCCGCCACCGCAAAGCCACCGTAATCCGTCGAGCCCTCCCCATAGACCACACCATCCCCCATATCGATGGCCCACCAAACAGAGGCCCCGATGGCAGGAGAGGACTGATAGTTACTGATCCTCTGCTCGCCCGTGCTGCTGACCTCCACATCCCAGGAGGAATAGACCACATCAATGATCACCCCCCGCGTACCGCCGGAGGCGACAGCACTATCACCGTCTGTGGAGATATTGACGCTGTAGGATCCCTCCTGGTGGTCGTAGGACCAGGACTCCGCCGCAGGGGCATCAAACATCAGCGTTCCAGCGCCAACCATCCCACCCCCAAAATCAACCTCCGCCCGGATGGAGGCAGCCTGCGAGCCCATCGTATAAGAGGCGCTGGCATGGCCGGAAGCATCCGTAGAAGTCCCATTACTGAGCCAACCATCCCCCCACTCCACACTGAACTGAACCGAAGTGCCGTCCAGCGGAGTGGAAGACTCATTCCGGGATTCAGTCTCAAACGTGTTTGGATCCATCCAGACCTCCCAAGAACTCAAAGTGACCGTCGCGACCAAGGGGCACTCCGCCCCCTGAGTAATGCCCGTGGTTCCATTGGGAGCAGAGAGCGAGACCGAAATAGCACTTTCCGTGTGATCATATTCGTAGCCCTCAGTATCCGCGTGCACTCGCCAAGCGCCAGAAGGCAGGCCAATGATACTAGCCATCAAGAACGCGTGCAAAAACCAAGCACGGCTGGAAAAGCGCCGAAACCGCTCCAAGACCGGTACCGAAGAGAGAGAGACAGCTGAATTCATGCCAGAGGTGATGGTTGGATGAATGGATCCCCAAGAGAGAAACTAGACGCGACATGAATACCCGAGATACAAAGAGTGCCGCAAGACAATTCCGCTTGTGAAACATTTCACAAACCACCCCAGAACGCAGAACCATTGAAAATCCAGGGACAGAGAGCTACCACGAGAAGCACCTTATTCTCAACTAAAGGAAACACAGATGCCAATCGGCATAACCTACACCTTCGTAGTGAACGAGCTCAACTCAGCAAGCAACTGGGGTGTGACCGCCGATTGATGTCCGGGGGAGGCTCCGCAGGCACACGCGCAGGATAGGGCGCTCAGTCCCTTGAGCGCCGGTGAATGAGCAGGGAAAGCTCCGGCGAAGGCTGCGAGCCAGCAGCGCCCGCCTCTTCGCATCACTTTCACCCATTCATTCGCAAGCTGTTGGAGGACCAACAGCCCTACCCTCGCCAACGGAGCTGGCACATCAATCTACGGTCACACCCAAGCAACTGGGCACGGCACCGGAATGATGTACTCACCGTCTTCAGGATTCGTGATTTCCCGCAGATTCAGAAAACCCGCAGATTTCTTTTCCGATTCAGGCAATCTGTGGGTTCTCTGAATCTGCGGGACCAACCGGATTTTCACAAAGCTGATGACGCGAGGTATATGAGCGAAAAAGAGGCGACGGCAAGGTCGAGAGAACCACCCCCAGTGCGCCGGAGATTGCGAGGAGAAAGAGACGCGGCAGGGCAGGGCAGGGCTGTGCATTGAGCAGCCTCTGCGGCGGGTCTTTCGCTTCCCAGGCTCCGGCGCAGTGAGGACACAGCGCCCTACCGTGCCAATGTTCACATCATTCAGGCGACATGCCTATGCAAAGACGCTGCCGATTAAAGATAGTACAATTCGGTGCAGCTCCTGAACGAAGCAATAAATCACGCACGGCACTTTCCGCACCGCCTGCCACTCCGGGCGCAAAATGCCCCACGCAGTCCCCTGCAAACCACTTGGCTGTGCGGGCAGTCTTGCTAGGGTGGTCGGCGTGAACGAATCCAACCCCACAGACCGCCCTGCGGCGCATCGACCTCTGCTCAGCCTGTTTGCCTACATCGCCATTGTGATGCTTTGCGGGGCGATGCTGGCCCCTGCGTTGCATGCCTTTGGTCAGTGGGTGCTGTCCAGCACTGGGGGGCCGGATATGGCGGGAAAAGGCACCTGGGGCTGGCTGACATCGGAGATCGTGAAGGCACCCTACAGCCGCTACTTCACCCGCAGTTCCCAAATCTTTGCGGTGCTTCTGCTGTGGCCTCTCGTCAAGGTTGCAGGGATTCACCGGGGTCTTCTGCCCGAATGGCGTCCCTACCGCAGTGGGTTCGGGCAATGGGTGCTGGGTTTGGTGTTGGCCGCAGGACTGCTGTTGGCGATGGGCTGGGCCTTCGTTTCCGCCGGGGCCTACCGCCTGCGACCCGGTGCCGATTGGTGGGCCGTCGGGCCTGCCATTTCTGCGGCACTGGGGGCCGGTATTTTGGAGGAACTGTTCTTTCGAGGGGCTGTGCTGGGCATCTTGCTGACCACCCTGCGGCGCTGGACTGCGGTGTTTTGGTGCACCTTTTTCTTCGCTGCGGTTCACTTCTTGCGGGCACCCGATGGTTGGACGCTGCCGGAAGATCAAACTGGGATCTTCAGCGGTTTTGCCGTCTTGGGGGCCATTTTGAAGGGCTTCGCAAATGCGGATTTTCTCATCGCAGAGTTCTCCACGCTCTTTGCGGTCGGCTGGGTGCTGGCATGGGCGCGACTGAGGACGGGCAGGCTGTGGCTCAGCATCGGACTGCATGGCGGCTGGGTGTTTGGGCTCAAGTACTTCAGCGCCATCACCTCCTCATCGAAGGCGATGCGGGCGGGCGAGTGGCTGCCGTGGATCGGCCAGAACCTGAAGATCGGCCTTGTGCCATTCGTGGTCGTTTCCCTGACCGGGATCCTTGTCATTGCACTGCACAGCGCCATCTCGCGACCTGAAGGGAAAATTTCTTGTCAATGATCGCACTCCCACCGTAGTGTATTATCCATCTAATTTTCCCCAATGAAACAACATCAACGCGAAGCCCTTTTCGACCTTATCCTCATCTCCAGCTATGTGGACAGTCACATTTCCCTGATCGAGGAAGAACTGATGCAGTCCGCCTTCATTGCGGAAGGGTGGGAGTCCGAGCTACCAAAGGAGCTTTACCTTGAAAATGCCCTGGCCCACGCCCGCGAAGCCGCTGAATCCGACGACGACATGGCCGCCTTTGTCGAAGACCGCGCCTCCGTCTTCACCGATCGCAATTCGCAACTGGAAGCCTACGGTGTCCTGAAGAACATCCTTGAACGGGACGGACTCGGAACGGGGGAGCCAGAGTTTCTTGCGCTCTTCAAGCAATCGCTGCCCAATATCCGCTGAGGAGGCTCGTTTTCCCAAAAAATAAGGGCTGCTGGTATTCCCGGCAGCCCTTATTCTTTTTTGGGGTTAGCGCTAGCTGACTCTACTTCGCTGGAGCTAAGCGGTAAACCGCCCCATTCCAATCGAGCACAAGGGCTTCCTTTTGGGCGTTTTCAACGATGCCGGTCGGCTTTACCAGCACCGTGGGCTTCTTCTTGCCCTCGGCTGGTGGTTCCTGAGGGCTGGTGTACAGCAGAGTGTTGCTCTCCACTTTACCGCTGTCATCGACCCTCAGCGCCCAGATTTTGCCAAGCACAAAATCACCATAAATGTAGGCCCCCTTCAGGTCGGGCATCGCCTCGCCCCGATAGACCATCCCGCCACTGATGCTGAGGCCATCCCCGTGGTTGTACTCAAAGACGGGGTCAATTAGCTTCACTCCCTCTGGCGGCGCATCGGTCCGCAGTGGGAACTGGCGGGTACCTTCGCGGTAGCTCCAGCCATAGTTACCGCCATTCGTGATCCAGTTGATCTCTTCCCACAAATCTTGGCCCACGTCCGCGCACCAGAAGCGGCCCTTTTCATCAAAGCAAAATCCCCACGGATTGCGAATCCCCGTGGCATAGATTTGCGGCAGCGCATTCACACCGTTTGCGAAAGGATTATCCGCAGGGATGCCGTAGGCCCCGTGGTAGTCCCGCCCGTCCACGTCAATGCGCAAAATTTTGCCTGACAACGAAGCCGTATTTTGTGCCAAACGCAGCTCATCGTTCCGCTTGGAGGTATCGCCAACACCGATATAAAGATAGCCATCAGGCCCAAAGGCGATCCCACCACCGTGATGATTCCAGTTTACCAAAGGGACCTCCAGCAGCACGCGTTCGCTGGCAGGATCTGCCACATTTGCGTCTGCCGCAGACACCTTCATTTCGCTAATGACCAGGCGCTTTGGCATCTGCAGGGTATAACACAAGTAGAAGAGGCCGTTGTCTTTGAACTTCGGATGAAAGGCAAAGCCGTTTAGCCCTTCCTCAAATTTGCCATCCTTAGCCTCCATACCCCGACCACTCAGATCCAGGAACGTCGCCGCCTTAGCCGCCGCATCGTCCTTTGGCAAGATCAGGACCTGCCCACGCTGTAGCGCCAGGAAATCCCGGCCACTGGCCTCAGGAGAAACGGCCACCGTGATGGGGAAGAGTGTCTCAATGCCGGAGTAAACACGCTGGAGGCTAACTTGATCCGCAGCATTGACACTGGTGGACAAGGCGAGAGCTAGACTCAGTAAACGGAGCTTGGGGGATATCGAAAAAACGGTCATCCGGGCAGAATGATCAATTCCCCCGCTCTGGTCAACAACCAAACTGGCGTCAAAAGCCGTCCTGGAACGTGGGTTCCTTGCCGCAAAACAGACCCAGCACAATTCCCGCCAGTGACCATTCGATCACGTGGTCAGCAATGGCCACCCCCAGGTCGCGACCCGCCATCTCAAACCAAATGTACATCGGCGCATCCACTGCCAGCCCAGCGAAGAGCCCTGCGGCAGCCACAAAAGCGATCCTCGCCGCATACGGGATCGTCGTCGCCTGGAGCAGCATTCCGAGAATCAGGCAGCAGACGAGGGAACGCCCAAAGGAGTAGATCATCTGCGTGGTGCGATCCCACAGGGCGCGGCCGGGACGCACGATTGCGTAAATGTAGGGCCCGTCTGACAGGGCCTTGTCGTAGGCCGTCTGGCTGGCCGCGATCTCGTCTGGCAAAGCCAGATCGCTGGGACGATTCAGATGCGGCAGAACGTAAATGCCTGACCCGTCCGGCACGCTCTTCTTGATCAGGTCCCCCACCTCAGATTCCTGGGTAAAACCGTGCATCCCGTTCTGGCGCCAATCCAAAACCTGCCAGGACAGCATCCCCCATCCAAAGCTTAACACAGCGGCCAGAACCGCGCCCAAAAAGAGTCTCATCCTCTCCGGTAAGCCGAAAAGGCGGCCTCGGCAAGAGCAGACCCAACGCGGACACAGGTCCAAACCAAACCGCAGGAAGTGAAAAGAAAGGGTTGATTCCCGTCAGAAATCGGCGAATAAGGCCATCTTAAGTCGTCCTGTTGAAGGTTAGGCTGGCTATTCAGCAGGAATTGGTTCCATTTGTTGGTGTTCTAAATCCGGTTCATAGTGCCCAGTCAAACTTCTCGCAGGTGGCTCATCAGCGATAACCGATATGAACACCAAGATGTATGTGGGCAACCTGCCCTTCTCCGCCTCAGACACAGATCTCCGTGATCTGTTTTCAACCTACGGTGCCGTGACAGACGTGCACCTGCCCATGGACCGTGAATCTGGCCGCCCACGCGGTTTTGCATTCGTCTCCATGGACACTCCAGAAGCAATGAACGCCGCAATCCAAGGCCTCCACGGCCAGGAGTGGCAGGGCCGCGCTTTGACGATCAACGAAGCCCGCCCACGTGAAGAGCGTCGTCCATTCGGCGGCGGCGGTGGTGGTGGTGGCGGCGGTG
>Ga0209573_1005299_pt1 | contig 11755 bp, 10 predicted proteins | sample TNRBio252014_DNA_FD_185870 | JGI IMG/M metagenome (GOLD analysis project Ga0209573, IMG submission 185870) | Wastewater treatment Type I Accumulibacter community from EBPR Bioreactor in Madison, WI, USA - TNR Reactor_6/25/2014_ DNA (SPAdes)... | ecosystem: Engineered > Bioreactor > EBPR >...
TTTGCTAAGCCTTATTCAGGCCTATCCAATTTTATTGGGCAGGTGGCCGAGTGGTTGAAGGCGCACGCTTGGAAAGCGTGTTTAGGTTAACGCCTAACGAGGGTTCGAATCCCTCTCTGTCCGCCATTTTGTCGATTCAGCACTTATCCACAAATAGCTACAGCCCTATGAACCCCTTGTATTATAGGGATTTTTGTGATTCAGCTTGCTTCACCTTGTTGCAGATAGCTTTAGGGTGACGCAATATTCTTTAAGGGTTCTAATGAGGGTTTGAATCCCTAGCGTCATTTTAGTTCTTTTTTTGTTTACGAATCTTGCAAAGGGTATTTAGCGCTTTTGGGGCAGCGATATTAAAGGATTGGGTAAAATGGAAAAACAAAAAAGGATTAAGGGATTAAACAATCTTCACCAAACAAAACTTAGAGGGCTTGCGGTTGGCAAGAACCATGCAGACGGCGGGGGCTTGAACCTTTTCAAGTCCAGTCAAGAAAATGGTTCATGGTTCTATATTTATGTTGATGCAAACAAGAGCCGCAAACAAATGAGTTTAGGCAAATATCCCGATATGCTTTTATCAGTGGCAAGAGACAAAGCGGGTGAATGCCGCAAGATGCGTGCAAATGGCATTGACCCATTACAGACGCGCAAAAATGAAAGCCAAAAAGAACTTGCATATGTCAAAGGCAAAATAACTTTTGAGGCTTTTTTTGATGATTGGTTTTGCCGCGTCAAAAGCCCTAGCCTTTCAAGCGCCATAAGCCGTCAACAGTGGAAAAGCACAATCAAGACTTATTGCAAATCTATTCTTGGCAAGCCAATTGCTGATATAGACGAACAAGATGTTTTGGCATGTGTTGAACCAATTTGGAAAAGCAATTATCCAACGGCTTCTAAATTATTGGGGCGGATACGCTTAATAATTAACGCCGCCATAGGGCAGAAGATTAGACCGCGTGGCCTTAACCCCGCAGATTGGCAAGGTTGCCAAGAGTTTAATTTGCCGAAGACAGACCATGTAATAAAAAGCCATGATGCGCTTGATTGGCGATTGATGCCGCAATTTATGCAACATTTGCGCAATAAGGATTTAGTGACCGCAAGGGCTTTAGAGTTTGCAATATTGAACGCAAATCGGCTTGGCGAAGCATTGAGTGCGAAATGGGGCGAAATTGATTTTGGGGCTAAGGTTTGGAATATCCCCGCCGCAAGAATGAAAAAACGCAAAGGCCACCGCATACCGCTATCAAACCGCGCAATTGAAATTTTAGAACAAATGAAGCCGCTCAGTGACGGCGGGGCAACCCACCTTATTTTTGAAGGCCAAAGGCGCAATCACCCCTTTACATCTGCCATAATGGAAAAACATACGGATAGACTGGCGGCACTGGTTACAGATGCACCCGCAACGCCACATGGTTTTAGGTCGAGTTTTCGTGATTGGGGTTTTGAACTAGCGGGGATTGATTTTGAGACTATGGAAGTGTGCCTTGCACATGCCGCGCAAGGCGTAGTCAAAAACTATCGTCATGGTGACGCGTTAGAACGGCGGCGGCTTGCCATGCAATCATGGTGCGATTATTGCCAAGGCGAAGTGGCAGTTAATGTCTTACCATTTGTGAAAGCGATTTGAAAATGACGCAAGGCAATATTCTTTTCTATTCGGGCGCAAATGGCGATGCGCGTTTAGAAGTTTTGTTTGAGAATGATAGCTTTTGGCTTACTCAGAAACACATGGCAGAATTGTTTGAAGTAACTATTCCAACAATTAATTATCACCTTAAAGAGATTTTCCAATCGGGCGAATTGGTTGAGGAACGAACTATTAGAAAACTTCTAACAGTTCAAAAAGAAGGCTCAAGGGAAGTTTCACGCGCAATTGAATATTACGATTTAGATGCAATTATTGCAGTGGGTTATCGGGTTAATTCGCGGAGTGCAACCAAGTTTCGGATTTGGGCAACAAGTGTCTTGAAAGAATACCTTATCAAAGGGTTTGTGCTTGATGATGAACGCCTTAAACAGGGCAAGGCGTTTGGCAAAGATTACTTTGATGAATTGCTTGAACGCATTCGCGAAATTAGAGCAAGCGAACGCCGCTTTTGGCAAAAAATCACCGATATATTTGAACAATGCTCAATTGATTATGACAAGGATTCAGCAGACCGCGACTTGTTTTTCAAAAAGGTGCAAAATAAACTTCATTGGGCAGTGACTGGCAAAACCGCCGCCGAAATTATTGCCCAAAGCGCCGATGCCGAAAAGCCAAATATGGGGCTTCAAACATGGAAAAACGCACCCAAGGGGCGCATTAGAAAATCTGATACTGGTGTTGCCAAAAATTATCTTGATGAAGAGTCAATCAAACAACTTGAACGGCTTGTGACGATGTATCTTGATTTTGCCGAAAACCAAGCACGGCGGCAAATCCAAATGACCATGAAAGAGTGGGCACAAAAACTTGATGCCTTCCTTGATTTTAATGGCTATGAAGTTTTAACCCACGCAGGCAAAATATCGCACCAAATTGCAATAGATTTGGCAGATGCGGAGTTCGCAAAGTTCAAAATAGTGCAAGACAGAATTTATGAAAACGATTTTGAAAAGATGGTCAAACTAGTGAAACGCGAAAAATCGAATAAAGACTAATGATTCGGATTAGAAAAATAAACATTCGATTCTTGGGCATGTCCCCAATTTATTAGCAAGAACGCAACATGAACGTGTATTTTTTCAAGCAAAAAAAGAAATAGCAGTTGATTAGGATTGATAGATAACTTGAACATTGTAATTTTTTGTTTTCATTGTAAAATCAATGACTTAAATTGCGCGTGACGTTAAAAATCCATAGAAGCGTGATACGAGCTGAAACAGACAGACACAAGGCTGTTATGGGCTTATTCTCGCATTGTTCATGTCAAGCATTTTAGGTTGTGTAAAAGTGTGATTTTGATTGTTGATTTATCACACAATACATTTCATGGTGCTTCCATTAAATGCAACACCGCGCACTAGGCACCCGCTTGGGGTGTGGTATTGTGATTATAGGCAAGCACGAGGGCTAATTCGTTTAGCAGCTAAATACGCCCCCGCGCTTGCTGAATCCAACTTGACTGGATTTCGCCTTACAAGTCGTTCAAAACGTATTTTAATACATTTTGTATGATGTATATGAAATATATTGCGCTGGCTGTAAATGGGGTGCAGGTATATTTTATACCCTTTGTGCAGTTTACACAAACAAGGCGAAACCTAATCAATCATTGAAACTATTAGCATAAGGCTATGTAAATGACTGTATTAGCAAATAAAATTATCGAAAATAAACCGCTCTATTCCATTCCCGAAACTGCAATCATTTTGGGTGCAAGTAAGGCCACGGCGCAACGGCTTATTAATAGCGGAAGCCTTGAAAGCGTGAAAATCCTATCGCGCACGCTTATCAAGCGTTCATCTATTGAGGCCTTAATAGGCGAATCAATTATCAAATCCGCGCGCGCGAACGAGGCGTAAATGAACGCGCAATCAAGCTATTTTTTACCTAATTAGGATATAGCCACTAACAAATAGGGGGCGACTAATCAGCGCCCATATTTCTTTAACTGGCAATCTTGAAAAACGCGATAGGTTCAATTTATTGCGATTTTGAGCACAATTAAGTCTTTGATTTAATGCGGATTTCACCATTGTCAACAACCCCATTTTCACCCTCTCTATAGTAGTGGTCTTATTTGATAAATTCAGTTTCACCAAACTGGGGCGGTGCTCGCAATTATGCTTGCCGCATTTCGCACTCATTAACTCACCAGCAGTCTTGCACTCTAATTGATGCTTGCTATCGGGCAATCGAAATTAGTGTGCCCTTCAACCGTTTCATCACAATAAATTGGTCGCTTTTAGGCATCAATGCCAATAACGGCGGCTTTGCAACATCAAAGTTTTTCCAACTGGCAAGGGATTGGTTTCGGGCGCGCGGTTATCGGTGGGCATGGATTTATGTTAGAGAAGCTGGAAGTAAAAAGAAAAACAAAATTAGAGTGCCGAATTTCACAAATAACCACCTTCATTTTTTGGCACATATTCCCAAAGAAATATCAAAAGATTTTAGCAAGCAGATTCGGATTTGGATAAAGGCAATAGGTGGTTGCAAATATAAAAAAGGTGTTCTCAAAACCAAAACCATTGGCGATAATTTGGATTGCTTCGAAAGATATTTTAATCACTATCGGTTGAACTTGAACAAGGTTCTATTTGGCTATTTGCTTAAGGGTGCAACAAGGGAAACAGCTCATACTTTTGGGTTCAAGAAATTTGAAATTGGCGGTGCAATCATTGGTAAAAGATGTGGGCATTCTTTGAATCTTAGCAACGGTAATTAATTGCAACTCACGGTATCATAACACCTTGCATTTATTGGCAAATTCAAACTTATGCTATTCCTTTAATCCCAAACGGGGGGGTGTGAAAAAGTCTAAGACAATCATTTCAAAAGAGCGGTGGTTTATCTCAAGTTGTTTGCAAATACAGTTTTCTCGCGCGCGCGTATTGTTCGGCAAATGGTGGGTTACGCAAGAGATTTCGATAAATCGGGAAGGAAAATAAATGGGCGGTTGGGGTTCGGGGCGATATGGTCATAGGCTTACCGTCGAAGAGTCTTTGCGAATACCGATGTCGTTTTTGAAAGATAAAGGATACTTCAAAGGTGGGGGCGCTAAGGGCACAATGGCTTGGCATAGCAAGGAAAAGCAAACCGGTGCGGCGGCTATTGAAACCGCGATAAATACCGAAAACGGCGGCGGTGAGCTTATAATTCGCTTTGCTCTAAACTATGAACGCATATTGCAAAGAATTGCCTTGTGTGCAGTTCCTATGCGATTTGGCGGTTATCGGTTTTATGCTTTATGCCCGCGCACATATCAAAGATGCACAGTTCTCTTATTTTCGGCGCGGCACAAACAATTCATATCGGTGAAAGCGTCTGGCCTTTTGTATGGGAGCCAAACCGAAGAATTGATTGACCGCGTGAGGCGCAAAAAAGACAAAGCCGAAAAAGCATATCTTGGTCAATCTCCTTATACCCGCGAACCTACAAAACACAGGCTTTGGCGTAACTTTCTTGACCTTGACGAAAAATGGGAAAACTTATTTCAAGCAAAACTAGGGTGGTTCTCGCAAAAAGCGTCAAAACTAAGGGAAAGGATTGAAAGAGAATCTTAAATGAAAAAGTCTGGTCAATTTCAATAATTATTGAAAAATAAAAACAAAATACTTTACCTGTTGAAATACGCACGTCATAAAACCAAGAGTTGAATAAAAGCTAGGTTTAATAATGACAACCCCACTACGCGCACTCTTGGATAAATACCGCCACCTTGCCCCCACGGAGCGCGATAAGGGCACTTATCTTGAAAAGCTATCAGTGGTGTTCATCAAAAATGATGCCACCATGCAAAGCCAATATGACGATGCTTGGCTATTCGCGGATTGGGCAAAGTTACACAAATATAATGGCAAAGACACTGGCATTGATGTGGTTGCGTCAATCAAGGATTCAAGCAAGTTTTGCGCAATCCAATGCAAATTTTACGCCCAAGGTGCAACAATCCAAAAAGGTGATTTAGATAGCTTTTTCACCGCGTCGGGAACGCACCATTTTGAACAAAGAATGTTCATAGACACCACAGACAAAGCATGGGGCGCAAATGCCGAAGACGCGCTTGAAAACCAACAAATTGAAGTCAAACACATTGGCATAAGCGCCCTTGAAGCAAGCAATATAGATTGGTCAACATTCCATTGGGAAGATGACGTAAAAATCCACGCCAAAAAAGAAATGCGCCCGCACCAAATAGATGCGCTTGCGGCGGTCAAAAAAGGCTTGCAAAATGCCGATAGGGGCAAAGTCATAATGGCGTGTGGAACTGGCAAAACCTTTACCGCGCTAAAATTTGCCGAGGATAGCGAATTAGCGGGCGTGGGCAAACGCGTGCTTTATCTTGTGCCGTCACTTGCCCTCATGAGCCAAACCATTCGTGAATGGCACAATGATAGCAAAACCACTTTGCGCAGCTTTGCAGTTTGTTCAGATGCCGAAGTTGGCAAGCGCCGCATATCCAAAGATGACATTGCCGAAATAAGCGCGTCTGATTTAGAAATCCCCGCAACCACCCATTATGTAACACTCGCAAAAAAGGCCAAGCATGAAACCCCCGAAAAGCTAACGGTGATATTTTCAACATATCATTCAATCCAAACCATTGCCGATGCGCAATTACACGAAGGCTTGCCACCCTTTGACCTTATTATTTGCGACGAAGCCCATAGAACCACAGGCGCAACCCTTGAAGGTGATGATGAAAGCGCATTTGTGCGGGTTCACGATAATACATTCATAAACGCCAAAAAGCGCATTTATATGACCGCAACCCCGCGCGTTTATACCGATGCCGTCAAATCCAAAGCAAGCGAAGTTTCGGCAATCCTATATTCAATGGACGATGAAATAATGTTCGGCAAAGACCTTTTCGTGCGCGGCTTTGGCTGGGCAGTTGAAAACGACCTTTTGACCGATTACAAAGTTTTGGTATTGGCAATCGATGAGGGCATGGTATCGCAAACCCTACAAAACCGCCTTAAAGATGGTTCAAGTGAATTGGTGCTTGATGATGCCACAAAAATAATTGGCTGTTACAAGGCGCTAACCAAATATGGCCTAAAAGATGATTTGAATAATGACCCGCACCCTATGCGCCGCGCACTGGCATTTTGCCAAACTATAAAGGCTTCAAAACTTGTCACCAAAGAATTTGGCGCTGCAACCCATGACTTTTTGGCTTCGGATTTGGGCAAGGAATCAATGGGTGATGCCCCCGAACTTCATTGTGAATTAAACCATGTTGACGGCACAATGGGGGCGCAAGAAAGGGGTAAATTTCTTGATTGGCTAAAAGAAGATACCAATAATTCATGCCGCATTTTATCCAATGCCAAATGCCTAAGTGAAGGTGTCGATGTCCCCGCGCTTGATGCCATAATGTTTATGCACCCGCGCAAAAGCCAAATTGATATTGTGCAATCGGTGGGGCGGGTTATGCGCCGCGCCGAAGGTAAAAAAATGGGTTATATCATTCTGCCAATCGGTGTCCCCGCAGGTATGTCCCCCGAAGAAGCGCTTAATGATAATGAGCGTTATCGTGTGGTGTGGCAAATCCTAAACGCCCTCCGAAGCCATGATGAACGCCTTGATGCCCGCCTAAACCAAGCTGATTTGGGTGTGGATATAACTAGCAATATAGAGGTAATAGCTTTTTCAAATCAATTGCCAAGCAGCAATAAAAAAGAAAAAGAAGGCATGAACCTTGGGCACGGCGGCGGCACGAAAACCGACGATGATGATGGCGCAGTAAGCACCCCAAAACCAAAGCACGAACAAACCGCCTTTGTATTTGACGAATTTTCCAAAGCAATAATGGCGAAAATTGTCAAAAAATGCGGGCGGCGTGATTATTGGGAAAATTGGGCAAATGATATTGCCAAAATCGCCCAAACCCATATCACAAGAATAAAAGCGATTATTGCCGAACCAGATACCACCGAACGCAAAGCCTTCGATGCCTTCCTTGCTGAAATTCGTGATGACCTAAACGAAAGCATAAGCCCCGAAGACGCAATCGAAATGCTTGCGCAGCATCTAATCACCAAACCAGTTTTTGACGCATTATTCGAAGGTTACAGTTTCACCCAAAACAACCCCGTTTCAATGGCAATGAGCAATGTCTTGGAAACCCTCCACGAACATAATCTTGAAAAAGAAACCGCAACCCTTGAAAAATTCTATGAAAGCGTAAAACGCCGCGCAAGCGGCATTGATAGTGCCGAAGCCAAACAAAAAATTGTGGTCGAATTATACGATAAGTTTTTCCGAACCGCCTTCCCAAGAATGACCGAAAAATTGGGCATTGTTTACACCCCCGTCGAAGTGGTCGATTTCATCATTCATTCGGTCAATGACGCGCTTATGAATGAATTTGGGCAAACATTGGGTTCAAAGGGCGTGCATATTCTTGACCCCTTCACGGGCACTGGAACATTCATCACCCGTCTTTTGCAAAGTGGTCTAATAAAGCCCGAAGAATTAGAACATAAATTCAAAAACGAAATTCATGCCAATGAAATTGTATTGCTCGCATATTATATCGCCGCGATAAATATCGAGGCTGCATACCACAGCATTCAAGGTGGTGATTACACTCCATTCGAGGGGATATGCTTAACCGATACTTTCCAGCTTTATGAGCAAGAAAAAGATATGGTTTCGGAATTAATGACGGACAATTCTAACCGCCGAACAAGGCAAAAAGAATTGGATATTCGCGTCATAATGGGCAACCCACCGTATTCGGCAGGGCAGAAAAGCGCGAATGACGATAATGCAAATATAAAATACCCAAATTTAGACACAAATATTGAAGCTACATATGCAAAATATTCTAGGGCTACTAATCAGCAAAATTTATATGACAGCTATATTCGGGCAATCCGCTGGGCTTCTGACAAAATTGGAAACTCAGGAGTTATAGCTTATGTCTCTGGTGCAGCTTGGTCTGAACGTGGATATGCAGATGGCTTGCGCAAATGCCTCAAAGAAGAATTTTCAAACATATATGTAATACGTTTACGAGGTGACATTCGCAAAAATATGCTTTCAAAAGGGAAGGCAGGTGAAGGAGAGAACATATTTGAACATGGTTCAATGACTGGCATTTCTATTGCAGTATTAGTAAAAAATGACAATTCAAAAGAATGCGGTAAAATCTATTCGTATGACATCGGGAAAAACAAAAAGAGAAAAGAAAAGCTTGACACTATATCAAACTTGAAAAGCATCAATGGAATAACAAATGATAAATTGTGGGAAGAAATTATATCTGACGAGTTTAATGATTGGTTTGATAAGCGCGATAGTAGTTTCAATAAACATATAAATATAGGTGACAAGAAGGACAAAAATCAGGTTGTAATTTTTGAAAACTACACAACTGGTTTGACGACAAATCGCGATGCGTGGTGTTACAATAGTTCAATTTGCAGGCTAACAAATAACATCAAATCATCATTGGAATTCTATAATCGTGCTTTAGACAATCACGCAAATAGTATTGGAGAGCAATGTGAACCACCAATTGATTTAACTAAAATAAGCTGGACGCGGTCTCTAAAAAGAGATTTTTCGATACAAAGGCGCAAAACTTTTAGTCCTGATTCTATTGTGTTTTCGGCTTATAGACCGTTCTCACAAATGAGCGCCTATTATAACAAAGAGTTCAATGAATATTTATACCAAATTCCAAAAATTTTCCCTACAGGAAAAGAAGATAATATGGTTATTGCCCTCTCTGGAACGGGCGCACAAAATGACTTTTCTTGTCTCTTAACGAAGAATATTCCTGACCTACACTTTATACAAACTGGCCAAACTTTTCCCCTTCATCTTTACGATGCACCCGAAGCTGATGGGCTGTTTGCAGGTTCAAATGAATATAAACGCCGCGATGCAATAACCAATGAAGGCCTTAAGCATTTTCAAGATGCCTATAAGGGTGAAACCATTACCAAAGAAGATATTTTCTTCTATATTTACGGCCTTCTACATTCCGAAGATTATCGCGCCCGCTTTGCCGATAATTTATCCAAACAATTGCCACGCATCCCATGCGTTAAAACTGCAAAAGACTTTTGGGCATTTGAGAAAGCAGGTCGCGAATTGGGCGATATGCACGTTAATTTCGAAACCTACGATCAATTCCCAATTCAAATCAAACAAGGCAGCCTTGACCTTGCTGTGATTAATGACCCCGTCAAATATTTCCGTGTCGAAAAAATGAAATATGGCGGTAAGGTTGGTGATAAAGACAAATCCACAATCATCTATAATCACAACATCACAATCCAAAACATCCCACTCGAAGCATACGACTATGTCGTAAACGGCAAGCCCGCAATCGACTGGGTCGTCGAACGTCAATGCGTCAAAACCGATAAAGATAGCGGAATTGTAAACGATGCCAACGACTACGCAAATGAAACCATGAACAACCCACGCTATCCACTCGAACTCTTGGCACGGGTAATAAACATTTCACTCAGCACAATGGAAATAGTGCGCAATTTACCAAAATTGGAGATATAGATTTGCCAGACGTGAATTCAACGCCCGTTATTGTGACCATTTGGTCATTTGCCGTGCCCGCCGCGGTTTCGTTTGTTACAGCTCTTTTGACCTTATTTTTTAAACCTTTTTTTGATGAACGACTTGAGACACATAAATGGAAATTAAAAAAGAAGGAACTTTTACTAGATAGAGAGATTGAAGCGGCTAAAGAGTTTCAGAAGATTAGAAATAAATTACTAAGTATTAATCTGAACATTGACCCTGACCAATACGATATTGCGTGTGATGTGATATATAATTTGTCTATGAACCAAAATATTTTTGAAACGTTTTTGGAGAAACATCAATTATTCATCAGTGATGAAGCTAGAAAGAAAATACTATCACTAGCTAATGTCTCGATTGTTGAAACGGTTTTTGACGGAGTAACATACGATAGTATAACCGAAAGTGAAGAGAAACTTGCCCAAATACTAATTAAGGATTTAGACCCAATTTTAAATTTAATCATTAGTCAATTGAAGAAAAGCTAATGCTTTAAATGACAAAGTCCTCACCATATTTGATTGCAAATCGAACCCAAGATGTCATTGCCGCGATTAGTGCAATGGCGACTGATTATTACTATATCGCACAAATTTCACACTGGGAGAAATTCATTGGTAAGAGACCAAGCGATACGAAATTGAAGTGGGAAGTTATTTTTCAAGAACATCCCGAATTTTTTAGAATTGGCACAAAAGCAGATGGATCAGTTGGCTGGGGTTTGGTTATGCGTATGGCAAGCAAGCCAAACCAACAAACTGGACATATAGAACGACTGAATGAAGCGCAAATTTCAACGCTTATTAACGCCGCACTAGCGTTACATACAAATGCAATTACCTTGAAAAGAGATAGTAAATGGTGGATTACCCCTTTGGTTTCATTCTTTGGTGCAATAGCGGGGGTAGTTTTATCAGCTTATTTAAGTCCACCAAAGTAAAAAAACTGTCGCTAAACTGCAAAAAGATCGTGTTTTTGCATCTCTTGTGCAATTAAAATGTTTAGGGTTATTTTGAGGGTTTGACTTAGAAGGCGCTAAAAAACCCAATAAAAACAAAGAGGTTTCGCGCCCTCTCTGTCCGCCATAAACGATAAAGGGCTGAATGCCCTTTTTTGTTTATATTGGGTCAAGTGGGCTCGAACCCGAAAAGAGCGTTCGACTAATTGCGAAGCAATTTGGTCGCGCAACCGTGAAGCGGTGAGCGCGCGAAAGCGGAAAATATTTGCTTTGAGCAAATATTTTAACAATCCCTCTCTGTCAGCCATAAACAATAAAGGGCTGAATGCCCTTTTTTGTTTATATTGGGTCAAGGGGGCTCGAACCCGAAAAGAGGGTTCGACTAATTGTGAAGCAATTTGGTCGCGCAACCGTGAAGCGGTGAGCGCGCGAAAGCGGAAAATATTTGCTTTGAGCAAATATTTTAACAATCCCTCTCTGTCCGCCACTTTCAAACATCGCTAATTGACCATGCATTAGGCCTTTTTACATGCAGACGTGCCTTTTCGTTTGCATTTTTCTTGCATGTCAAAATCGCAATAGTC
>Ga0209573_1005300_pt1 | contig 11754 bp, 7 predicted proteins | sample TNRBio252014_DNA_FD_185870 | JGI IMG/M metagenome (GOLD analysis project Ga0209573, IMG submission 185870) | Wastewater treatment Type I Accumulibacter community from EBPR Bioreactor in Madison, WI, USA - TNR Reactor_6/25/2014_ DNA (SPAdes)... | ecosystem: Engineered > Bioreactor > EBPR >...
CGGCTCTTCGAGCGTTTTCAAAAGCGCGTTAAAAGCCTCGGTCGTGACCATGTGGACTTCGTCGATAATAATGACTTTAAAATTCCCGCTGGCCGGCTTGAATTTCACCGTCTCGCGAAGGCTGCGGATTTCATCGATACCGCGGTTCGACGCGCCGTCAATTTCAACAACATCAAGTGCCGAAGAACGCGCAATTTCAACGCAGCTCGGACATTTCCCGCACGGTGTCTCTGTGGGGCCTTCCGCGCAATTCAGAGCTTTGGCAAGGATGCGGGCAACAGATGTTTTTCCAACGCCGCGGGGACCAAAAAAAAGAAAGCTTTGAGGAATCCGCTTTTGACGAATCGCATTTTTCAGAGTCGTCGCGACAGCTTCCTGCCCGACAACCTCTTCAAAGGTCTGGGGACGGAACTTGCGTGCGTAAATGACATAATCCATATCGGTTTTTCCTTAATAAGAAACGGCCCAAGCGGGGCGTGATAATGCGGCAGAACCCAGGTTTTTCCTCCGCGAGCAAAAATCCGGGGGCAAAAACGAGTCTATGATGCGGAAAGCCGGCTCATTTATCAAGACATTCCTCATCCTTTTGCGCGGCTTGGGGTTAACATAGATCTCACTCTCTTTCTTTTAGGCTCTTTTCGGCCTCTTTCCCCTCTCTCGAAGTGCTCTTTTTAAAGAGCTATACATCATTATGACAATAAAAGATTGCTAGGACTTGTAATCGCTATACAAAGAGCTATATTTAATTTAATGATACTTAAGCCGTTTAGAAACGGTACGTCTTTATCAAAATCCCCTTTGAGGTGAAGTCATGAAACGCAAAGTAGAAAAAAGTCTTAGATGGTTAGTCGCAGTAACTTTGACACTGGGTGGTCTTCCGGCTTCGCCCGAAGCCATAGCCCAGATTTATCCTGTCCAGGACGCGGGAATGGAGGAAAAAAGCAGAGTCATCTCGGCGGAAAAAGCCGAGGGGGATTCAAACGCTGCGGTTAAAGAAAAAGAGCTTCCGGGAGGCTCACTGGAAGAAGCTTCCGCATTGCAGAAGCCCACGATTGACAGGGATGTTTCGATGGAGCCCGCTGCGGAAACAGATAAAGTTTCAAACTACAATGAAATCCGCGAAAAGATCGAGAAAGGCCTCGAGCAGAATTTCAAAACAGAGGTCAAAGTCACCCTGGAAAAATCCGAAATTCCAAACGGCCTGACCTCTGACAAAATGGCAGAAGGCGGCGCCACTTCAGATAACGTTGAAATCAGCTTCAAATATCTAACGGCCGAAGGCGAGATAGGTACCGGCGTAGCTCAGTCCATCATAAATCTTGACGGCACATTCACCATTAAAGGCGCAAGTCTTGAGCCGGGCAGCTCAGAAACTCCATCGCCCGCCGAAAGTCCGGATCCGAATACCGCAGGTTCAGAACCCATAAGCCTCTCGTCTGCCCCTCAGGATCCAAGTGTCATGGGCGAACGGGCAATCGTCTTGAAAAGAGCCGTCGTCATTTACAACAATCTCTACGATCCTTCGTACCGCATGCAGGGCGAAGTTCTTCTGCGTGACCTTGAAACCGGAAAAGAATACTTCGCTGTATTCAGCAAAGAGGAAAGTGAAAAACTAAAAAAAGATATGGTCATCTCCGCCATCCTTACTCCGCACGGCAGACTGGTCGAAGGCAATGACGCACTTTATCAGGGGAAACTCATGGGCTTTGGAGGAGAAGACATTCTGCCCCTTCCTCCGAAAGATCCCGCACTTCCCCCCAAGTCGCCGAATGAACCTCCTGTTTCTGTTGATCCAGCGGGATCGCGGGAAATCACCCTCAAACGGGCCGAGGTCGTTTACAACAACCTCTATGACCCGTCCTATCGAATGCAGCGGGAGATCCTGCTTCGCGACCTGGAAACCGGAGAGCAATACTTTACTCTCTTCAGTGACGAAGAAAGCAAAGCATTGGTGAAAGGTTTGGTTATTTCAGCGGCTCTTGTACTTCATGGCAACTTGGTCGAAGGCCGTGATCCGCTCTATAAGGCGAAGCTTGTTGCCATAAGCGGCGGCAAGCCGTTACCTTTGGTGCCGGCATCCGGAGACATCAACGGAGACGGTATTGTTGACTTTAAAGACGAGGCCGACACAGCTCGTGGTAAAAATCAAAACGAGTATATCAACAACGGGGATGACGAGGCTTACGCGACACAGGATAGTAACAGGGACGGGATTATCGATATGAAAGATAGTTCTTACCCGCTAAAAAATGAGGCTTCATTTGAATATCCTGTCGGCCCCGCTTCGCCCTATGTTAATACACAGGCCTCCGATCCGGATTACACTCCGATTGTAGTATTACCTGAAGAGCGCCCCATTGAGTCCGGTGAAGACAGCATTTTGCCGGTTGCACCCCCCAAAAATGACAGTGAGAAAGCGCAGGCAGCAGAAGCATCTTTCGCGGCTTTGGCTTTGCCCGAAAGCGACCCCGTTGACAACGTGCCCCAGGACAACGGCATGATGACTTTAGAAGAGGCCATGAAAAGAAAGGGCGCTGGCGAGGGAACCATCATAGACATTGATCCCAGAAATCCTTCGCAGTCTCCCTGTGGTGGCGGAACACAGATTAAATCTCCGGGAGGAGAAGGGCCAACAGCCTGGTTCTGTCCGGGCAGCCCTGCCCCGGAATCCGAAGGCCCCGCAGCTGAGGAATTCACACCCGTCGAAGAAGTTGTTATGAGCAACGAGGAATCTCTGAAACCACAGACTGTCATTGAGACGGCCAGCGATTCAAAACCACTCTTGAACCAGGACGGATCCGTCTGGGCAAAGCCCGTAGTGTTCAAAAATCCTTCCGCAGAAGTCACGGCCGAGGAACCCTCGCTTGAAATACGCAGCCTCACGCCCTCCCTGAATCAGAAAGAGGAGGAAGTCGTTCGAAGGACCCTTAACACTCCTGTTGTCGCGTCATTTGTTCGTGCCGTTCGCAATTTTCAGCAGGACTACAAACCGAGGTCGTCTACGCTTTCAGAGCTTAGAACAGAAATCAAAGCCGCTTTCGGGGATGTAAAAGCTATCGTAAATGAGGACGCGGAAAAGCGCATTGAAGCGGCGAAAGCTGAAGCGGAAAATAAAATTCAGGACGCCCGCGCCGCGTTTGACACTCGAAAAGAAAGTGTCAGGAACAGCTCTCTTTCGGAAAAAAACAATAGCCGGTCTGCCGGACAGAGCAAAAAAGAAATAAAAAACGCTCTCAAAGAAACGATTGTTCTTATCAGAAAGAAAGCAGACACCCGGATTGCTGAGTTTTCGGACCTCTATCAGAGCGCTGACAAGCTGATCAAGGAGTACAGGCAGGCTTACGCGGCAGGAACACCCTTTCCTGCCATGTCCGCTTTTCAGAACAACACGGTTTTTGCGGCAGAAAACAGCGATTCCTTGCTGGGATAAGTTTAACTCTGGGGCTGCTGAAGAAAAACAACGGCTTTATCAAGCTGATCTTCCCAGCCAAACAGCGTCAGCTCATCACCAGCTTCCAGGAGCAGGTCGGCATCAGGAGACGCTAATTCCCGCCCCTCGCGTTTTAAGCCCAGGATCTGGACCCCTGTTTTTCTTCCAAGATGAATTTCCCGAATTTTCTTTCCGCAGGCCTGCGAATCTTCCGCAAGTTTGACGCGCCGGGTTTTCGGCTGCCCCGATCGAATGGGAGCGGAAGCCTCTTTCACCTTGGCCTGAAGAAATTCCATGGCGGCTTTAATCTGTTCCGGCTGCCCCATGAGAAGAAGGACATCGCCGGGCAAAAGACGCGTTTCAGGCGGAGGATTGGGAATCGACTCAGGATCGCGGTAAATCGAAACGACGCTCGCACCGGTGACAGACCGAAGCGCGAGATCGCGCAGCGTCTGATTGAGCGCGCATTCCTTATACGGAAGAAGAAAGTCCTGGGTCTGAACTTCGCCCGGGTAATCTTCCTGAATAAGACGAACGAGATCTTTCTGAGCGACACTCACCTCTTCCACTCGGAGGTCCGCGTCAAAAATTCCCGCGATGAGTTTCTCAATCCGCTCATGCACCTTCCGGATAGAACCCCACATAAAAAAACCCGAGATCGCAATAAGCCCCATCAAAGCCGCAGCCCACGGAAGCGCGGGAGAAAAAAGCGCGGCAATAAATAAAAAGAGGAAACCAGCGATGCAGATCAGCACAAACCGCAGGGCTCTGCGAATCAATCTGGGCAGTTCATGGCTTTTATCCGCGGGCTTCAGCCGGCCGGAAAGAATTCTCCAGAGAGCGCCGTCAAGCACGGCCGCGAAACCGATGAAAAAGGGCAGCAGGCAAACCCCCGCGGCAGCCCAGTAAAGATTTCCTTCCAGAAAATCCGTTTTTTCCCGGAGCTGTGACAAACCGTAAAAAATAACCACGGCACCCAGTGCGTAACCGGCCAGCTTGGGCAAATCGCTCCTGAGAAAGGACTTTTCGTTGGAACTGTTCTCACGGGCATGAGCTTTGATATGCACAATCCAGGAGGTATAAAGTCCAAGAAAGGTAGAGAGCGGTTTGGGCGTCAAACGATGCAGCGCGCCGATGATCGGCACCGTATTTCTCATCAGAAAGGGCGTGGAAAGCGTTGTGATCGCGGAGACGGAAACCGCCACGGGATAAATAAACGAACTTGTCACACCTGTGGTCTGACCCAAACTCGCGATGATGAAAGAAAATTCCCCAATCTGGGCAAGTCCAAGGCCTACACGCAAAGACACTTCAGAATTATATCCCGTAAGAAATGTCGCGAATGAGCAGCTGATCACTTTACCCGCAATGGTGACCAGCGTGATAATCAGTATCGGGAACCATAATTCAACCAGCACTGCGGGCTTGATCATCATGCCAACCGATACGAAGAAAATAGCCGTAAACATATCCCGAAGGGATTCCATCTGATGAATGACTGTTTTGGCCTGCCGGGTTTCCGCGATGATGGCTCCCATAAGAAAAGCCCCAAGGGCAACGGAAAAGCCCATCTTCGCGGCCGCGAGAGAACCGGCAAAGCAAAGGCCGAGAACAGACACGGTCATCATTTCAGGGCTTTTGAATCGGTCCACGTGGCGAAGAAAACGGGGAATCACCAGGAATCCGGCGATGAGGATGGCTCCGACAAAGGCGCTCACCTTCATCATGGCCACGCCAATCGCCGCCATTTCAAGCGATCCTGTTACCGCGATTCCGGACAAAACCGCGATAATGATAATAGCCAGAAGATCTTCGACAATCAGAATCCCGAGAATAATCTGGGCGAAGGGCTCACTGAGTTTTTTGGTTTCAATGAGAACTTTCGCGATAATCGTCGTACTGGAAACACAGAGAATCGCCCCTAGAAAAAGGCTGTCCATGAACTTCCAGCCAAAAGCTTTTCCAAGAGCAAAACCGATTCCGAGCATCAGGATAATTTCGAGTGTCGCAGCCACAACGGACACGCTTCCGACTTTCTTAAGTTTGGTCAGACTGAATTCCAGACCAATAGTGAAGAGTAGAAAGATGACGCCCATTTCAGAAAGAGTGTGAATGTTGTGAAGATCGCGGACGAGCGGAAAAGGCGGTGTATGAGGGCCGATTAAAACACCGGCAAGGATATACCCCAGCACAACGGGCAAACGGAAATGCTGGCACAGGATCATAATGCCCGCGCTGACCGTCATAACAATAGCAAGATCTTGAAGGAAAACGAGTTCACCCATAATTTTTATTTTAACGGCGAACTCAGCTTGAGGAAACCCTTATTATCCAGACCTGCCGGATATTTTCCGGCTTCTGAATGAACCCTTTTCAAGCAGAGCGATACTGTAATGAAATGTGCAAGAAAACTACTCCTGGAATCGGATTTTGAAGGTGTAAACGGAGAGGGAGCCCTGACTCTTCATCGGAAAAAACTCAAGGAAGTCAGGACACTCCAGCAACTTAACCGACTTTTTGAATGAAAATGGTGTTTATTCCCAAACGGGCATTGAGGAAATATAAACGGAGAGGGAGCCTTGGCCTTTAGATAAACGCTCTGGCGGAGGCCAAGACACTCCGGTAACTGCACCGACCTTTTGAATTTTACGAGATTTGCTTCTCAGACGAGGTATTGAGAAAGTATAAACGGAGAGGGAGCCTTGGCTTTTAATCCATGTCTCATTTGTAGCCAAGACACTCCGCTAACTTAACCGGCCTTGGGAATTTTAAGGGAAGTGCTTCCGAGTTGGGTATTGAGAAAGTATAAACGGAGAGGGAGAGATTTGAACTCTCAAGGGGCTTGCGCCCCGCCGGTTTTCGAGACCGGTGCAATACCGGATTATGCGACCTCTCCGTTTATCAAGTCGGCAATACAAATTGTCACTGCCAGTGGCTGTTCGGTGCCCTTCCGCTCATTAGCTGAAGGACTTCGCTCGCCCTTGTCGGGCTTCGCTTCGCAATACCGGATTACGAAGCACCTAACATCAAGTTAGGTGCGGAGTCCTGCAGCTACTGGAGCTGCAGGGTACGACCTCTCCGTTTAGAGGTGTACTACGGCAAGTCGTCCGAAACCCGCAAATCCGGTGCGGATTACGTAGGTTCCAACATCAAGTTGGAACCGAAGTCCTGCGGCCATTAAGGCCGCAGGGCGAAGGCCTAATCAATCCCGAGCGCTGCCACTATCAGAAACTTGTGAATGCAGATTAAACAACTCTTGCGGCGTTGCGAATAAACGCAAAGAGGTCGAATTCTAAAGGCAATCCCCCCGGGCGTCAACCCTGACGGTTATGACCTCAATAAGCCTTGCCGTGCTTGGCTTCACGCGTCTTGTTAAAAGAGGTCTTCCATTCGATCTGTTTTTCGAGGTCAATGCCGAGACCGCCGCAGAGATCAAAAAGGCGAATGGCCGTATCCGCGATTTCATCTTCAAAGGTATCCTTCTGAAGAAGTCCGTGCCGGTTCATACGGTGAGCCTCCACGGCCTCTCCCAGTTCGGAGACAATCAGCATCAGCATTTCACCCACATTGCGTTCTTTATCCCAGAAACCTTTGTCCCGGGCCGTGCCATGACATCCCTGAATCCATTCCGAAATCGTTTTTCCCATGTCAGACCTCTTTTCTCATTAAGGGTTCAAGCGCTTCTTTGAGCTGTCCCATCAAAACACGGAACTGCTCGCGTTCTTTGGGCGGACTGATGAACAAGTCTCCAAGCTGATTGCGGCCATGCAGAATAACAGCGGCCTTTTCAGCCCACCCCTCGCCGCGCGTTTCACTCAGCAGCGTCTTGAGGGCTTTGTGCCAGAAATAATTAAGCGGCCGTAAAAACGCAGCGGCTTCTTCCAGTTTCTCGGTAAGTTTCTGCTCTTCAGGACTCATACAAAAAAGCACCTAAGGAATTAAAACGATTTTGCCCAGAGCCGGCACGTTCATAATATCGTGATGCGCTTTGGCCGCCTCACCAAGAGGCAAGGCCCTGCCCACAACCGGACGCAGGGTTCCCTGCTCAAAACCGGCATAGAGCGCGGCATGAATCTGCTTCATCTCTTCCGCGGTCGCGCTGAAAATCAGCACACCTTGGACAGACGACTCTTTCGACATCAGGTCACGCGGAGTGATTTCTATTTTGCCTCTTGAGCCGATGACAATCACCCTGCCGCGAGGCGCCATGATTCCGAGATCCTTGCTGAGGTTCACATCCGCCAGCATCTCCAGGACAACATCGACGCCGCGGCCGCCGGTGGTTTCTATAATCTTTGCCAGATAGTCAGACGACTTGTGATCAAAAACATGGTGAGCGCCTTCCTGCTTGATCAGCCGCCTGCCCTCTTCGGTGCCTCCCGTTCCAAGCACGACGGCCCCAGCCGCGCGGGCAAGCTGAACAGCGGCAATCCCAACACCGCCGGAGGCGCCATGAACCAGCACGGTTTCGCCGGAACGGAAACAGGCCTTATTGAAAAGCGCCTGATAAGCAGTCGCGTAAGGAATGGAGACGCCAGCGCCTTGTTCAAAGGACAATTTTTCCGGCAGCGGATGAACCTGTCCTTCGCGGCAAAGCACTTTTTCGGCATAGGTTCCTGTGACAGAACCAAAAACATAGACCCTGTCTCCTTCACGAAAGGATTTCACTCCCTCTCCAACAGCTTCAACGATTCCAGCAGCGTCAAACCCCGGAGTATAAGGAAAGCCGTCTTTTCTGGGATAGAGCCCTGAGCGAAAGTACGTATCAACCGGATTAACACCCGCTGCACGGACTCTTACAAGAACTTCTCCCGCTCCCGAAAAAAGATCCGGCACATCTTCCAGCTTTAAAACTCCGGGATCTCCGGTTTTATGCACGCGAATCGCTTTCATGTCAGCCCTCTTTTTTTTGAGTTTTATCTGAGCCGGATTTCATGCCTTGCTCTTCCAGAATAGCGCACCCTACCATATCTCCCCAGACATTCACAATCGTGCGGCTCATGTCCAGCGGACGGTCAAAGGCGAGCAGAAAACCAATCCCTTCCAGAGGAAGATTGACCGCCGTTAAAACAATCGCCAGCGTGATTAATCCTGCGCTTGGAATTGAAGCCGCGCCGATAGCCGCCAGAGACGCGGTAAAAAAAACGATCACTTGCGCCGACAGGCTGAGCTCAATACCCAGAGCCTGCGCAATAAAAAGACACGCCACGGCTTCATAAATCGCGGTGCCGTCCATATTCACAGTAGCACCGACAGGAAGCACAAAGCCGGCGACTTCTTTGGATATGCCTTCTTTTTTTTCAACGCAGTCAAAGCTGACGGGCAGAGTCGCGGAAGAGGATGAAGTCGAAAAAGCCGTCAGCAGAGCAGGCTGCATATTTTTGAAGAACCTCCCCAAAGGCCTTTTTGAAAAAACCTTGAAGAAAATCACAAGCGTTACCGCCCCATGAATCAAAAGGCCAAGCAGAATCGTCACGGCGAATTTCATGACTCCGGAAAAAGCGGACCAGTCCAGAGACTTTGCCATCACCGCCATAAGTCCAAATATTCCGACGGGAGCCAGAAGAATAATCCTGGAAGTCAGTCCCAAAAAAAGCTCGTTCGCTTCAGAAACTGCTTTTCTCAGGGAAGGCGCTTTGTCCCCCAGAATCACAAGACCGATTCCAAAAACGATCGCCATGAAAATAATCTGCAGGGTATCGCCCTGAGCAAAGCTTCTGAAAATATTTTCCGGAACCAGGTCAAAAAGATGTCCGGTCGAGACAAGCTGCTCGGGGCGGTGACCAAACAGCGTTACCCCTTCACCAGGCCTGATCACATTAACAAGAATCAGGCCTGTCAACACAGCCAGGGCATTCGTGGCAAGGTAATAAGCGACTGTTTTTCCGCCCAGGGAGGACAGCTTTTCGATGGATCCCGCCCGGCAGATCCCGTCCACGATGGAAACAAAAACAAGAGGGATCACCATCATTCTCAGCAGTTTCATAAAAACAGTCCCCAGCGGCGCGGCCCAGCCCGCCTGCTCCGGAAAATAATATCCAAACATGAAGCCCAGCACCATGCCGGTCAGGATCAATGCATAGAGCGGTACTTTTTTAATTTTTTGCAGGGCGTCTTTAATCATTATTTTCCTATGCAGAATTCAGAAAAAATCACATCCAGAAGGTCTTCGGAGTAGATTTCGCCGATCAGCTCTGAGAGCCTGTCCAAAGCTACTTTAAGGTCGAGCGCGACAAAGTCCAGGGATTCTTTATTCCGGAACGCTTCACGTGCTCGGCCAAGCGACACGAGCGAGCTCTCCAAAGCTTTTTTGTGCCGAAGACGCGTAATCTGTTCGCCTTCAGGACTGAGCCCCGCGTCTTCAATCAGATTTTTAAGGCGCGCTTCCAGCGCGTCAAAACCTTCCCGGGAAAAAGCGGAAACAGGAATGAACTCCTGAATACCGGTGAGTCCCTTCAATGTTTCCGGATTTAATTTCTTTTCTTTGTCCGATTTATTCACAAGAACAAGGAAAGGCTTTTGGGCTGTCGCTTCATGAAAGATTTTTTCATCTACAGCGTCAAGAGGAGCAGAGCCGTCGACCACAAACAAGACAAGATGCGAGGCCGTAAGAGCCTGAAGGGTCCGCTCCATGCCGATCTTGTCCAGCGGGTGAAGCGAATCATGCCCGAGGCCCGCAGTGTCTACAAGCCTCAACGCAAGCCCGCCAATTTCGACACTCTCTTCCAGAGCATCGCGAGTCGTTCCGGCGTGTTCAGACACAAGCGCGCGGTCGCGCGCCAAAAGAGCGTTAAAAAGAGATGATTTTCCAACATTGGGTTTTCCCGCGATAACACAGGTCAGCCCTTCTCTCATCAAAGAGCCCCGCTGGAAGCTTGCCGCAAGCTTCGTCATTTCACTTTCAATGCGCTCAAACAGGATCAGAAAAGTCTCATTGGAATAAACTTCAACATCGTCTTCGGGAAAATCCAGAAAAGCTTCCATGTGCGCGTAAACCTGCATCATCAGGTCTTTGATCTCACGAAGCTTCACAGACAGGGCGCCCTCCAGCTGTTTAAGAGCCGCTCTCACAGACAGATCGCTTTTGGCTCGGATCAAGTCCAGTACTGCTTCGGCCTGAGTAAGGTCCATTTTACCGTTCAAGAACGCGCGCTTTGTAAACTCCCCGGGCTCTGCCATACGGACCCCCGTTTCAAGAACGGCTTCCAGAATTTTCCGCGTTACTTTCATCCCGCCATGACCACTGATCTCGGCAACATCTTCTCCCGTGTAAGAGTTTGGAGCGCGAAAAAGCGTCACGATCACCTGATCAATCCGGCCGCCGCTTTTGTCCACTATCCAGCCAAGCCGGGCTTCATGCGTCTTGTGGTTTTCGAGAGAAGTGCTTCCCATTGATTGATAGACGCGTGAAAGAGATTCGATGGCGTAGGGTCCGCTCACCCGGATCACAGAGATTCCCCCTTCACCGGGAGGCGTTGCAACGGCGGCAATCGTATCGTCTGCATGGAGATGCGCCATCTTAATGTCCCCTGCGAAGCTGTGTTCGCGCTTCGCCAGCCAGATAAAAAGAACCTGTCACAATAACACGGCCTGCGGTGCCGGCAATTTCACGCGCTAAAGCCAGAGCTTCTAAAGAATCGCTCACTGGAAAAATCCTTTTGAAATAAGGCTGGGCTTCAATCAAAAGCTCCGCAAGATCCTTTGCCCGCGCCGCACGGGCCCGGGTCAGAACAATGTCTCCGCAGAAACGGCTGAAGGATTTAAACATGGCCCGGGAATTTTTTTCGCGTGAAACACCGAAAACAAGGCAGCTGCGTTTCGGCTTAAACCTCAGCATCGTGCGCGTGAGCGCTTCCGCGGAATCAGGATTATGAGCTCCATCAATCACGATTTCAGGCTTGCCCGGAAACACCTCAACGCGTCCCGGCCACGATGTTGACTTCAGGCCTTTTCGAACCGCGGCCTCCGGAACTTTTACACCACAAAGATCTTCCAGCTTTTTCGCGGCACTCACGGCAAGCGAGGAGTTTATACTTTGAAAATCGCCCCTGAGACCCAGAGAATAGCTTTTCTGCGGTTTAACTTCACCAAACACTGCGTTAAGAACTTTCGCGCGCGAGGACAACACACGCCGAACGGCGGCACCTTGGGGCGCTGAAAAAACCACTGCCCCCCGCCGAAAGACACCTGCCTTTTCGCCAGCAATTTTGACAGCAGTGTTTCCGAGAAATTCTTCATGATCAAGGCCGATGGTTGTGACAAGTACAAGCCCGGCATCAAGCGCGTTCACCGCATCAAGACGGCCTCCGAGTCCGGCTTCGAGA
>Ga0209573_1005301_pt1 | contig 11753 bp, 6 predicted proteins | sample TNRBio252014_DNA_FD_185870 | JGI IMG/M metagenome (GOLD analysis project Ga0209573, IMG submission 185870) | Wastewater treatment Type I Accumulibacter community from EBPR Bioreactor in Madison, WI, USA - TNR Reactor_6/25/2014_ DNA (SPAdes)... | ecosystem: Engineered > Bioreactor > EBPR >...
GGACTACTACGCGCTGGCCGGCATCCTGCGCAGCACCAAGACGCTCAAAAATTACACCGACAACGTCGCGCACTGGATCGACACGCCGCTGCCGCTGGATGGCGAGGCCGAGGCCGCGATGCAGCGGCATGAGAAGCAGGCCACGATCCTCAAGGATCAAATCGCCGCGCTTAAGGATGATCTGCGCGACGCGGGCAGCGCCGATCTACGGCAGCGCAAAACCATCGCCGCCAGCGATCTGCCCGGCGTCGTTGTCGATGACAGCGAGGCGCAAAAAGTCGGCATGTGGAAGAGCTCGACCATTTTTGGTCCGTTCATCGGCAGCGGCTACGTCAGCGATCACAACGACGGGAAAGGGGAGAAGACCATCTCCTTTGCGCCGAAGCTGCCGAAGACCGGTCGCTATGAGGTGCGCGTGGCCTTCAACGCCGGACCCGGTCGTGCCGAGCGAGTGATGGCCAACATCCTGCACGCGGACGGCGAGGAGCTGAAGGATTTCAAGATGGCCACGGAAAAGCTCAAGGGGCTGCAATTCGCCTCCCTGGGCACTTACCGCTTTGAGGCCAACGGCCAGGGCTTCGTGCTCATCACCAACGCGGGTTCGGAAGGCTATGTGACTGTTGATGCGGTGCAGTTCGTGCCTGTGGGAGCAGTGGAGAACAACACCGTCGCCGCGAAAGAATCCCCCAAAGCGGCCAAGCTCAAGACGCAGCTCGCCGACCTCGAAAAGCAGCTCAAACTCCTGCAAAAAGACCTCCCCGCGCGTCCTGAGGCCATGTCGGTGGCTGAAGACGAATTGCCCGAGGACGCGAAGGTCCACATCCGTGGCAGCGTCCGCAATCTCGGCGCTCCGGTGCCGCGTGGTTTCATCCAGGCTGCCATACGTCCGAACGCGCCTGTCATTCCTGCCGATGCGAGCGGTCGTCTCCAACTCGCGCAGTGGATGACCTCACGCGAGCATCCGCTCACCGCCCGCGTGATGGTCAATCGCGTCTGGCACTGGATCTTCGGCGCGGGAATCGTGCGCACCACGGACAACTTTGGCTCCACCGGCGAGGCTCCGAGCCATCCTGAGCTGCTGGACTACCTGGCGGTGAAGTTCATGGAGGACGGCTGGAATTTGAAGCGGCTGGTGAAGGAGATGGTGATGTCGCGAACTTATCGCATGGCAAGTAGAACGAGTTTTCCAACTCGTTCAGGAGACGAGTTGGAAAACTCGTCCTACGCCGATCCCGACAACCGCCTCCTCAGCCGCATGAACCGCAAACGCCTCGATGCGGAGTGCCTGCGCGATGCCATGCTCGTGGCCGCTGGTACGCTGGAGCGCTCGTTTGCCGGTCCGGGAGTCAGCGAGGTGAAGGCCATCGATGCCAACGACCAAAAGATTCAGAACATCGAGTACGGCTACCAGTTCCTCGACACGCGCCGCAGCGTGTACACCGCCGCCTTCCGCAACGTGCGCCATCCGTTGTTTGAGGTCTTCGACTTTGCCGACATCAATCAGCCCATCGCCCAGCGCACCACCAGCACGGTGGCCACGCAGGCCTTGTTCCTGATGAACTCGCCCAAAGTCATCGAGCAGGCCCGCTCCGCCGCTGAGGTCGTGCTCAAATCCAGTGTCGACACCGACGCTCGCATTGGGAATGCCTTTCAAAGCTCCCTTCAGCGTCCGCCCACGGCCAAAGAGCAGGCGCAGGTTCGCGACTTCCTCGAATCCTCCGCCTCAGGCAATGCCACGGCGGAGGAGGTGCGTGATCTCTGGGCCAGGTTCATCCAAACGCTTTGGGCCACGCCTGAGTTCCGCTTTTTGGATTGAGGATGAAAGGCCGGTGCGGAGCGCCGTACTGGTTTCATGAGAAAAATCTGCCTCCTGATTTTGTCGTTGGGTGTTTTGGCATCCTCCCTTCATGCCGAATTCAAAGCCGGCGCCGCAGTCATCGACATCACGCCGCCCAAGCTGCCGGTGCTGGTCAATGGCGGCATGCTGAGCCGTTATGTGGACAAGATCAACACACGCGTGAATGCACGCGCCATCGTGGCGACGGACGGGAAGACGCAAATTGCCATCGTGGTGGCGGATAGCTGCATGATGAGCCGTGACGTGCTCGATGACGCGAAGAAGATGGCCTCGGCCAAGACCGGCATCCCGGCGGATCGCATGCTCATCTCAGCCACGCACGCGCATTCGGCCCCGGCGTCGATGGGATGCCTTGGAACCGATGCCGATCCGGCTTATGTGCCGCTTTTGAAGGAGAAGCTGGTCGAGGCCATCGCGGCGGCGCAGGCGGAGCTGAAACCGGCACGCATCGGCTTTGCCAAAGCGGACGCGGCAGAGTTCACCGCGCTGCGGCAGTGGATTCGGCGGCCGGACAGACTGGCGGAAGACCCCTTCGGCAATCTGAGCGTGCGGGCGAACATGCATGCGGGGGCGAAATGGGATGATGCGGTGGGCGAATCCGGCCCGGAAGACCCGGACTTGTCGCTGATCTCGATTCAAACCCAGGACGGCAAGCCGCTGGCCGTGCTGGCGAATTTTTCCATGCACTACTTCGGCGACAAGGACATCAGCGCCGACTACTTCGGCCTGTTCTCGGAAGGATTGCAGCAGCGCATCGACCCGCAGGGCAAGATGGTGGGCATCATGTCCCATGGGTGCAGCGGCGACATCTACCGCGTGGACTACAATGTGCCTGCGGAGAAGCGCCCCAAACCCACCATCGACGAATACACGCAGGGATTGCTCGACATCGCCATGAAGGCCTACGCGGGCATCCAGTATCGTGACAACGTGGATGTGGCGATGGCGGAAAAGCGCATGACATTGAAATACCGCGTGCCGGACAAGCAGCGCCTCGAATGGGCGCAGCGCATCATGGCCCAGGTGGGAGACCGCATTCCGAAGACGACGACGGAAGTCTATGCGCGTGAGCAGATCCTCCTGCATGAGAAGCAGCAGACCGAGATCGTGGTGCAGGCGCTGCGCATCGGCGACATCGGCATCGCCACCACGCCGAACGAAACCTACGCCATCACCGGCCTCAAAATCAAAGCGGCCAGCCCGCTGCCGCACAACATGGTCATCGAACTCGCCAACGGCGGCGACGGCTACATCCCGCCGCCGGAAATGCACGCCTGGGGTGGCTACAACACCTGGGCGGCACGTTCTGCCGGCCTGGAGGTCATGGCAGAACCGAAGATCACGCAGGCAGCCATCGGTTTGCTCGAAACGGTAAGCCAGGCACCGCGCAAGCCCTGGGTGCTCAGCGCTGGTCCTGCGACGAAGGCCGTGGCTGATCTGAAACCGGCATCCTACTGGCGTCTGAACGAGTTCACCGGTCCCGTGGCCGCTGACGAGACGAAAAATCACCGCGATGCTACTTATGAAGGCGGGGTGGCCTACTACCTTGACGGTCCGCATTCGGACAAGTTCTGCGAGAACGCCGTGAATCGCGCCCCGCACTTCGTCTCAGGCCGCTTGTGCTCTCAAATGAGCGGAATCAGTGAGAACTACTCCGTCTCGATGTGGATCTGGAACGGCATGCCAAACGATGGCCGCGACTTCTGCGGTTGGTTCTACTCCCGCGACCACAACCACGGTGTCAGCGCCTTCGGCGAGCATCTCGGCGTCGGCGGCAAGAGTGGAAACACCGGCAGGCTGGTGTTTCAGGCCAGCAGCGGCCCGGTGGCCGGCAAGACAGAGCTTCCTCGCTGGAGCTGGCAGCATGTCGTCCTCGTGCGTGAGGCCGACATGACTCGTGTTTACCTCAATGGTGCCCTGGAAATCGAAATGAAGGCTTCGCGAGTGAGCATCCCCGCCGTCTTCTTCGGCGGACGCAGTGACAACGAAAACAACTGGGAAGGCCGTCAGGATGAGATCGCGGTGTTTGACCGGGCGCTGAGCGCGGAGGAAGTCGCGAAGCTGGGGGTGAAGTGATGCGAGCTGGAGCGCGAGTATGGCTTTAGCCTACTCGCCACTTTTGGGGTGGGCGCAGGCGGTAGGAAAGCGTGGCGAGTAGAATACTCGCGCTCCGTCAGCTCTGCCGCGCCCGGATGTCGAGAAGCTGCTTCATCACATGACTGAGCTTCCCGCTCCAGTCAGCGACGCCGAAGGCGTCATGCACGTCGCGATAGAGCGCGTACAGCTCGCGATAGACGGCGACGTTCTCAGGGATGGGGTGATACACCTTCTCACGGATCGCGGTGACCTTTGCTTGAAGCTCCTGCCAGGTGTCGGCTCCGGCGGCGACGGCACCGAAGATGGCGGCACCGAGGGCGCAGGTCTGCTCGCTCTGGCTGACTTTCATGGGCTTGCCGATGATGTCGGCATAGATCTGCATGAGCGTGGCATTCTTGATGGAGAGACCGCCGGTGTTGACGACTTCCTCGATCTTCACGCCGTATTCCTCGACACGCTTGATGATGGTGAGCGCTCCGAACGCAGTCGCCTCGATGTAGGCGCGGTAGATCTCATGCACCTCGGTGTGCAGCGTCTGGCCGAGCAGCAGGCCGGTGAGACGCACATCGACGAGGATGGTGCGGTTGCCGTTGTTCCAATCGAGCGCGAGCAGGCCCGTCGCGCCGGGTTTCTGGCCTTCCATGGCCTTTTCCATCGCCACAAACTTCTCGCCGACGGTTTTTCCGTAGCTGTCGGGCACGAGGTGATTGACGAGCCAGAGGAAGAGATCGCCCACGGCGCTCTGACCGGCCTCGATGCCGTAGTAGCCGGGCAACACGCTGCCATTCACAATGCCGCACACGCCGGGGATGTCCGCCAGCGGCTTGCTGGTGGGTGAAATCATGAGATCGCAGGTGCTGGTGCCAAGTATCTTCACCAGCGTGCCTTCCTTGATGCCTGCTCCGACCGCGCCGGTGTGCGCATCGAAGGCACCGACACAGATCGCGGTGCCTTCCTTCAAGCCGAGACGCTTCGCCCATTCGGCGCAAAGACCGCCAGCCTTCGTGTCGGCGGTGTGAGCCTCGGAGTAGAGTCGATCACGCAGATCGGCTAGTTTGGGGTCGAGCTTGGCGAGGAATTCTTTGTCCGGCAGGCCGCCCCATTCGGCGCTGAACATGGCCTTGTGCCCTGCGGCACACACGCTGCGCTTCAACGTGAGCGGATCGGTGTTGCCGGTCAGCACGGCCGGAATCCAGTCGCAGTGCTCGACGAAGCTGAACGCGGCATCGAAGACCTTCGCGTCCACGCGGCTGAGGCGGAGGATTTTGCTCCAGAACCACTCGCTGGAGTAAATGCCGCCGCATTTCGCGATGATGTTTGGCCGCATCTCGTGGCCGAGCTTGGTGATCTCCGCCGCCTCGGCATGGCCGGTGTGGTCTTTCCACAGCCACACCATGGCGTTGAGGTTATTCTTCCATTCTGGCAGCAAACCGAGTGGCGTGCCGTCCTGGTTCACGGGAATGGGCGTGCTGCCCGTCGTGTCGATGCCGATGCCGACGACCTGTGCGGCATCAAACCCCGGCACCTTGGCCTTCGCCTGCTCCAAAGCGCCTTTCACCACGCTTTCGAGGCCGTCGAGGTAGTCCTGCGGATTCTGCCTCGCCACATGCGGGTCCTTCGGATCGAGCAGGATGCCCATCTCGCCGCTGGGGTAGTTGAATACGGTCGAGCCGACCTCCGCGCCGTTGTCGAGGTCGATGAGAAGAGATCGGCAGGAATTCGTGCCGTAGTCGATGCCGAGGGAGTAGCGCTTCATGGGTTGGGAAAGAGTGCCGGAGTGTTAGCGGAACCAACCCGCAGTGCGAGCCAAAACCGGACGAGGTTTTGTGACCGCAGGCTGCCGATGCTTGATTTCGAACGCGGCTCACGGCGCTCCCGTCACCTGCACGCGCATGAAGCGGGCGGGCGGGGTGCCGAAGAGGGTGTTGTCCCGCACCTTGAGCGTGGTGGTGTCGTTGATGAGGATCGTGGTCGTGCTGGCGCTGAAGGAATCTGGCAGCGAGGGCAGCAGCGTGCCCGCGCTCTGCACCTCGTAGGTCACGCCGGGCTGCTTGGTGAGCGTCATGGTCAGGTAGCCGTCTTCCGGCACCGCAGGAGCCAGCACGCCGCCGTTGGGTGCCGTGGGATTGAAGCCAAAGGCCAGTTCCAGCAGGTTCACGATGCCGTCGTGGTCGTCGTCATCCAGTGGACCATGGCCGTACTGGGTGCCAAAGCGCATGATCTCCCAATTGTCGCGCAGGCCGTCGTTGTCGCCGTCAACGGGACCGAAAATGTAGGTGGCACCCGCATCCATGGCAGTTGTGTCATCACCGAAGGCACCAAGGACAACAAGGTTCCCATCGACGGCGGCTGAGTTGCCAAAATACCCAGCCGCAGCCGGGCCGGGGTTGTTCAGCGTGACGATGGGTGTACTGGGCGTGCCGCTGGCGATGTCATAGATATACGCGCTGCCCGTATCGGCCGCTCCCGCATCGTCCGACTGAGCACCTACAACTACCCTTGTGCCAGAGATGGCAACCGAACTGCCAAACAAGTCACCCATAGAAGGGTCGGGATTGTGAAGCTCGAGCATTGGCACCGTGGGGGTGCCGCTCGTGAGGTCATAGACATACACACTGCCCGTATCGGTTGCGCCGGTGTCGTCACGGATCGCTGCCACCACCACCCGCGTGCCAGAGATTTCCACCGAGATGCCGAACTGGTCTGAGGTACTGGGGCTGGGGTTGTTCAATGTGGCCATGGGCACCGCAGGGGTGGCGCTGCTCAGGTCGTAAAGGTAAGCGCTCCCGGAATCGCTCGCGCCGGTGTCGTCCCGCCAAGTCCCCACTACCGCCCGCGTGCCGGAGATTGCCACGGACCAGCCGAAGGAGTCATTCGAGGCGGGCCCCGGGTTGATGAGTGTGACCAATGGCATTGTGGGTGTGCCACTGCCCATGTCATATACATACGCGCTGCCCGAATTGGTTGCGCCCGTGTCGTCATTGATCGCTCCCACAATTACTCGTGTGCCTGAAATAGCCACCGACCACCCAAAATTGTCAATCGCCACAGGGCTGGGATTGTTCAGTGTGGCGGCGGGAAGCGTGGATGAACTTGTGCCGAGGTCATACACATATGCGCTCCCAGAACCGTTCGCACCCGAGTAGTTATACGGAGAGCCCACCACGAGAAGTGTGCCTGAAATGGCCAGGGAGTAACCGAATTGATCGTTGGTTTGAGGGCCAGGGTTGTTGATCGACATGACCGGCACCGTGGGGGTTGCGCTGGCGAGGTCATAAACATAAACGCTTCCCGCATCGGTGGCACCCGTGTCGTCGAGGTAGGCACCTACCACCATCAACGTGCCCGCAAGCGCCACCGAGATCCCAAACCGGTCATTCACGGCCGGCCCCGGGTTGTTCAACGTGGCCACGGGCACCGTTGGCGTGCTATCTTCAAAATTATAGACATACACACTCCCGGCATTGGACGCTGTTGTGTTGTCCCAAAAAGCGCCGACTGCCACCCTCGCGCCGGAGACAGCCACCGAGCAGCCAAATTGGTCATCCACCTCCGGGCTGGGGTTGTTGAGGGTGACCACAGGCACCGTGGGCGTGCTACTGTCCAGATCATAGACATAAGTGCTCCCAGTGTTGGTCATGTCCGTGTCGTCCTTCCAAGCTCCGACCACCACTCGTGTGCCGGTAATGGCCACGGAGATGCCGAAGTAATCCTGGATCTCTGGGCTGGGGTTGCTGAGCGTGACCACGGGCACCGTAGGCGTGCCGCCGCTGAGGTCATAGACGTAGGCGCTCCCGGCGTCGGTTGCTCCCGTGTTGTCATTGGTGGTTCCCACCACCACCCGCGTGCCGGAGATGGCTACCGAGCTGCCGAACTGGTCAAAGTTTTCTGGGGTGGGGTTATTGAGTGTGATCAAAGGCACCATAAACGTAGGACTGCCCAAATCATACACACTTACGCTCCCGGCTCCTGGCGCGGCAATCGGATCATTGTTAGCAGCTACCACAAGCAGTTGTCCGAAGAGCGCCACAGAATTGCCAAAGAAGGCGTTTGCAGACAGGCTGGGAGGAGTCAGCGTGGCCATCGGTATCGCGGGAGTGGCGCTACTAAGGTCATACACATAAGCGCAACCGGAGTCGCTTGCCGCCGTGTTGTCTCGTTCAGCCCCTGCGACCACGGTCGTGCCAGAGATCGCCACCGAGGTTCCGAAATTGTCTCCCACCTCTGGTGCGGGGTTGTTAAGCGTGAGGACAGGCACGGTCGGCGTGGCACTGGCTAGGTCATAGATATAGACACCCCCGGCATCGACCGCGCCGGTGTCATCGTGGCTCGCCCCCACGACCACGCGCGTTCCGGAGATGGCCACCGAGCTGCCGAAGAAGTCACTTGCCGTAGGGCTGGGGTTCAACAGGATGAATAGTAGCACCCCGCTGGTGGCGTCAAACACCTTCACCACCCCGGCGTCCGTGGCGCCCATGTCATCCCACTGGGCACCTGCGACCACATATGAGCCATCCATAGCGATCCGGTAGCCAAGATGTGCCCCATACTGCGCTCGTATAAGGGGCGCGGAGATGGAATGGAGAAGTGTGTTTGGTATCTGTGCGGCGGCAGGCAGGGCGAGAGCGATGAGGCCAGCCTGAATTGGCCGGAGGAAATTCGTCAGAGGGTTTTTCATCGCGTGAAGATGGAGTTCAATCCGGGCGGTGGAGGTGCGTCAATCTATTTTGGATGACAGATAATATTTAGGCTGGTGGGGCAGGCTACGAATCCTCCGTCCTCAGGCTGTGGAGGGTCGCTCGTATGGAGGTGATTTGTCTCATGAGACGGGTGCGTTCGGGTTCCTGGGTGTCGAGGAGGTGGTCGCTGACCTGTGGCTGCCGGTTCTTGATTTCATTCCTGGTAACGTTCGCTTCATGACAGGGTTTTTCCTCCTGCCGGCCAGCACTCACGCCCCATCCACATGAAGCCCTGCCTCATTATCAGCCTGCTGATTCTCGTTGTCCGTGCGGCGGCGGGTGTTCCACTGACGTTTGATGCGCTCACCACCAAGGACGGGCGGACCTTCCATCAGGTGAAGGTGGTGCGCTTCACCGGCGGCCGCGTTCAATTCATTCATGCCACCGGAGCCGCCGCCGTGCAGGTCGATCTGCTTCCCATCGAGGTGCAGGACACCCTCGAATTTGATGCCGACGTCGCCAACGCGGACATGAAACGCATCCAGGCCGAGCGCCGCCGGGCGACGATCGAAAGCTCCCACCGCCGCATCCAACGGGCCGAGGAGTTGCAGGAATTGAAAGGCAAGATCGCTGCCATGCGGCAAATTGAGAAAACGGGCGTGCAGATGCGGCTCGACGTGGCTGTGGTGACCGACGAGGGCAGTTTCTGCCGTGCGTGGCCGATTGTCCCCGTTGAAATTCCGGGCAAGCGCGACCTGAGCGGAGCGCCACTGACGAAACCCGGCATCAACCAGCAGACGCCCAGCCATGTCTTCGTTTACGGGCTTGTTGACCCGCCGCGCGGGCGGCCGTTGGTGAAGATCGTCTATCCCATCAACAGCAAAGAGCGCCCGAAAGGCGCCCTGCCCTATACCATCGAAACCGAGATCGTGTGGCTGAAGGCGAAGAAAGCATCTGAGACGAAACCGGCGCCTGCTCACTCGCAGTAGCAGGCAACAACGATGCGAAACAGCCGGAAAGAGCGCTGGGGCTGTCCCGTTTATCACCGCCCTATGACCCACCGTCTGCTTGCCCTTGCCACCCTTGTTTCCTTTGCCACCGCCCTCCATGCCGAGGATGCCTTTGTGCCGCTGTTTGACGGCAAAACGCTCGAAGGCTGGGAGCAGCACAGCGGCGCGGCGGAGTATCGCGTGCAGGACGGGGCGATCGTGGGCAAGACGGTGCCGAACACGGGGAACTCCTTCCTTTGCACGGCGAAGAAGTACTCCAATTTCATCCTGGAGGTCGAGTTCAAGGTGGACCCTTCGATGAACTCGGGCATCCAGTTCCGCAGCAACTACTACACGGAGGAGACGGAGGTGGAGATCGCCGGGAAGAAGAAAAAATTCCCGGCCGACCGCGTGCATGGCTACCAGTTTGAGATTGATCCGAGCGCCCGGGCCTACACCGGCGGTGTTTATGATGAGGGTCGTCGTGGCTGGCTGTTTGACCTGAAGAACAACGAAGCGGCGCGGAAGGCCTTCAAGCAGGGCGAGTGGAACCAGGCGCGCATCGAATGCCGCGGCAGCAGCATCAAGACCTTCATCAACGGCGTGCTGGCGGCGGAATTCACGGATGAGATGACGAAGGAGGGCGTGATCGCGCTCCAGGTGCATGGCATCGGAAAGAAGACCGAGGCGGTGGGCAAGGAAGTGATGTGGAAGAACATCCGCATCCAGGAGATCAAGTAGCTCAAGCGTCTCGCTGGCATCAAAGAACAGGCTGGAAGCCTGGATCACGCTGATTATACATCTCCAACCATGAAGACCCAACGCGCCCTGCTTTTCATCACCTCCTTGCTCTGTTCTGCCAGCCTGTCGCAGGCGGAGATCAAGGAAACCGTCGTCGAATATCAATCGGGAGGCGTGACCTGCGAGGGGCTGCACGTCGTCGATACCGCGAAGACCGGCAAGCTGCCGTCGGTGCTGATCATCCACCAATGGACCGGCCTGAGTGACAACGAGAAGATGCGGGCACGCATGCTGGCGGAACTCGGCTACAACGTCTTCGCGGCGGATGTGTACGGCAAGGGCATCCGCCCGCAGCCGCCGGAGTCTGGCAAAGAAGCGGGCAAGTACAAGTCCGACCGCAAGCTCTACCGCGAGCGCATGCTCTCGGCGCTGGAGGTGCTGAACAAAGACGCGCAGACTGATCCGGCGAAGGTCGCGGCGATTGGCTACTGCTTCGGCGGCACGGGCGTCATCGAGCTGGCCCGAAGTGGCGCGGTGGTGAAGGGCGTGGTGAGTTTCCACGGCGGTCTCGATTCGCCCACACCGGCTGATGGCAAGAATATCAAGGGTAAGGTGCTGGCACTGCACGGCGCGGATGATCCTTTTGTGCCTGCGAAAGACATCGCCGCTTTTGAGCAGGAGATGAAGGACGCCAAGGTGGACTACAAGCTGGTGAATTATCCCGGCGCGGTGCATGCCTTCACGCAGAAGGCGGCGGGGAATGACAACAGCAAGGGCGCGGCTTACAACGAGGCAGCTGACAAGGCCTCGTGGGAGGAGATGAAGGCGTTTTTTGAGCGCTTGTTCAAGAAGCAGGGCTGAAACATCCACTTCCACGACCATGAAGCGATTCTTCCTGCTTCCGGCCCTGTTGGCCAGTGCGGCGCTTGCCGCAGCGGAGGAGCTGAAGACGAATTTCATCCGTTTCGTGGAGGAAGAGAAGAGCGACAGCCTGCAAACGGCCGTGGTGAGTTACGAATCACCGCAGAAGGTGCGGGTCGATCTCGTGGGGGCCATCCACATCGCCGACAAGGCTTACTTCGATGCCTTGAACACGCGTTTCAAAGGCTACGACGCCGTGCTGTATGAACTCGTCGGGCCGTCGATGGAAGATCGCGGCAAGGCGGACAGCGCGAAGGATGCGCAAAACCTTGCGTGGGTGGGGCAGATGCAGGCGATGATGAAGGACGCGCTGAAACTGCACGGCCAGCTTGAAGGCATCGACTACCAGGCTAAAAACTTTGTTCACGCGGACATGAACATGAAGCAGTTCACGCAAACGCAGGAGACGAAGAAGGAGAGCTTCCTCACGCTCTACCTGAAGGCCGTGCAGGCGCAGAAGTCGGCGAA
>Ga0209573_1005302_pt1 | contig 11745 bp, 8 predicted proteins | sample TNRBio252014_DNA_FD_185870 | JGI IMG/M metagenome (GOLD analysis project Ga0209573, IMG submission 185870) | Wastewater treatment Type I Accumulibacter community from EBPR Bioreactor in Madison, WI, USA - TNR Reactor_6/25/2014_ DNA (SPAdes)... | ecosystem: Engineered > Bioreactor > EBPR >...
TGGCGGCGCAGGCGGAGCCGGCGGAAGGTGCGCAGGTCCAGGCGGCCGTCGTGATGCCGGCCGGGAGAGCGTCGGCAATCGTTGCGCCGGTGACGTTGGAAGGCCCGGCGTTGGAGACGACGATCGTGTAGACGGCCGTGCCGCCCGGGGTGTACGTGGCCGAGCCGTCGGTCTTGGTGATCGACAGGTCGGCGCTCGGGGCGAGCGTGTCGGTATCCGTCGCCGTGTTGTTGCCCGGGGTCGGGTCGGTGACGCCGCCTGGGGCCGTGACCGTGGCGGTGTTGACGAGTGTGCCGGTAGCCGAGGCCGAGACGGTGGCCGAGACGGTGTAGGTGGCCGAGGCGCCGGCGGGAAGATTGACGGTGTCGTTGATGTTGCCCGAGCCCGCGGCGGTGCAGGTGCCGCCGCCCGCGGCGACGCAGGTCCACGTGACACCGGTCAACGAGGCGGGGAAGGCGTCGGCAACGGTGGCGCCGGTGACGGCTAGCGGTCCCAGGTTCGAAGCGACGATGGTGTAGGTCAAGGGGCTGCCAGGGACGGCGGTTGCAACTCCGTCGGTCTTCGTGATGACGAGATCGGCGGCTGGAATGGGCGCCGCGACCGCGGATGCGTAGTCGTCCTCCGCCGGGTTCCCGTTCCCGGGCGTCGAATCGGGGTCGGGAAGGCTCGAGGACGAGACCTCGGCGACGTTCGTTCCATAGGGTCCCGCGAGGTTCACCGTGGCCTCTACCGCGAGAGTCGGCGTTGCGCCGACCCCTACGGTCCCGACGTTCCAGACGCCCGTACCGGGGTTGTACGTCCCCTGCGAGACGATCGCGTCGACGTAGGTGTAGCCCGCCGGAAGCAGGTCGGTCACCGTGACGCCGTCCGCCGGGGCCGGCCCGGCGTTCGTCAGGGTCACGGTGAAGTTGATCGCCGATCCGACGAAGGGGGTCGGGTTCGAAACGAGCTTCAGGAGAGAAAGGTCTGCCTGCGCCGAGACGGTCAGGTTGGCGGTCGCGGGCGCGAGGCTCGTCCCGGCGTTCGTGCTCGTGAGGAGCGATGAGGTGTTCGCGTAGACGCCCGGGACGCCGGCAGTGACCGTGACCGCGATCGTGCACGAGCCGTTGGCGGGGATCGAGCCGCCGTTCAGCCGGATTCCCACGTCCCCGACGTTGAGAGCTCCGCCACCCGAGTCGACGACCGTGCCGCCGCAGGTGCTGGAGACCGTCGTGCTCGCGAGGGTCATCGCACCGGGCGAGGTCGGGAAGACGTCGGTGAAGGCGGGCGAGGCGAGGGCGGCGGCGACCGCGTTCGGGTTCGTCAGCGTGAAGGTGAGGACGCTGCTGCCGCCGCCGAGGATCGTCACCGGCAGGAAGGCCTTCGCGATCGTCGGCGGGCCGGCAAGGACGGTCAGGTCGACGGAGGGGCTCGGTGAGCCTGGCGTCTGCGTCTGGTTCGCGAGGACCCCGGTCGTCACGTTCGGGAAGAGGCCCGGGTTCGGGGCGGTGACGGCGACCGTCACGGTGCAGGTTCCGGGCGAACCCGCCGGGATCGTCAGGCCCGAGAAGGAGAGGGCCGTCTGCCCTGTGACGAACGGGTTGGATGCGGCGCCCACGCACGATCCAGCGGCGTTCTGGTTTGCGCTGATCGCCATGCCGGCGAGCGTGTCGGAGAACGACGCGCCGGTCATTCCACCCGGCAGGAGCGCGGCGCTGTTCGGGTTCGAGAGCGTGAAGGTGACCGTGCTCGTGCCACCTGCCGGAATCGACGCGGGCGTGAACGTCTTGATGATCGTCGGCTTCGCGACGGCGCGGAGGGTATCCGTAGCCGGGTCGGGGTTCGACGAGCCCTCGAGCGTCGCGAGGCTGTTGGCGGGGATGGTGTTGACGTACGTCCCGGTGGCGCCGACCGTAACCGGAACCGTCACGGTGCAGGAGCTGGTGGCCGCGAGGTTCCCGTTGCGGACGGTGATGGTCCCGCCGCCCGACGGGGCGTCGACGGTTGCGCCGGGACAGTTCGTCGTCGGGGCGGGCGCCGGGGCGACGGTCACGCCCGCGGGGAGAGTGTCGACGAGGCCGGGGTTCGCGAGCGTTCTGAGAACGGTATTCGTGTTGCTGATCCGGATCGTCAGGGTCGACGTGCCGCCGACCTCCAGGACGTTCGGCGAGAACGACTTCGCGACGTTGACGTTCCGGAGAATGGTCAGAGTCGCCGAGGGCTGGTTGTCGTTCGTGACGCCCTGGGCGGACGTGAGGGCCCCGATCGGGATGTCGTTGACGTGGTTGCCGTCGACGAAGGCCGTGACGTTCACGGATAGCGTGCAGGTGGAGTTCGCGTTGATCGACGCGCCGGAGATGCCGAACTGGGTCGCGAAGGGAACCGCCGAGATCGTCGCTCCGCTGCATCCCGCGCCGGTAAACGTGGCCGAGGGGACGGAGTAGACCTCGACGTTCGGCGGGAGGAGGTCTACGAGGGAGACGTTCGTGAGGGCGATGGCGCCGGCCCGGTTGTTCGCGATGGTGACGCTCGCGACGGACGGGGCACCGCCGTTCGAGACGACGGGGGTGAACGCCTTGTTGAGGGTGACGGAGGGCGCCGCCTGAAGGGTGAGGTTCGCGTCGGCGTTGGAGGTGAAGGTGAAGCCCTCGGCGGTCGACAGGTTGTTCGCGGCGATCCGGTTCCTGTAGCTGGCCGGGGCCCCGGCCGGGGGCGTCTGTACGTCGACGCGGATCTGGCAGGCCGTCGTGCCGGTTCCGAGCGAGCCGCCGGCGAGGACGATCGAGGTCGTCCCGGCGGCGGCGGTCACCGTTCCGCCGCAGTTGTTGGAGACGTTCGGCGTGGCGGCGACGACGAACCCGGCCCCCATCGACGTCAGAAGATCCGTCAGACCCATATTCGTGAAGGCGATGGCGCCATTCGCGTGGGAGATCGTGATCGTGAGGCGGCTGATCCCGCCCGAGAGGACCGTCGTCGGGTTCCACGACTTGGCAACCCCCGCCGCCTGGTTCACCACCAGGTTTGCCGCGGCAGCGAATGCGTTGCTCCCCTGATCGGTCACGAGGGCGCCCGCCGCGATCGTGTTCGTCCGCGTGCCGATCGTCGCGTTCGGGGCGACGGCCACCGGGACGGTGATCGTGCAGTTACCGCCGGCAGGGATCGTCCCCCCGGAGAGCGTGATCGACGTCGATCCGGGCACGGCCCCTAGGGTCCCGCCGCACGTCGTCGTGGCAGCCGGAGAGGTGGCGATGGTGAAGCCCGTTCCCATCGTCGTCAGGTTGTCGGTGAACGAGGTGATCGCGGCGTTGAGGCCGCCACCGTTCGACAGGGTGATCGTGAGCGTCGTCGTCTGGCTCTGAACGACGGTCGCGGGGCTGAAGCCCTTCGCCGCGGAGACGGAGGTCGCGACAGGGTTCACGACGAGCGTCGCGCCGGTCGTCGTGAAGGCGACGGTCCCGAAGGAGCCCGTCGGGATGTTGTTCACCAGGCTCCCGACCGTCGTCCCCTGGACCGTCGCCGTGATCGTGCACGAGCCGAAGTTGCTCGTCGTGGCGCTCGTCGCGGCGGGAATGGTGCCGCCGGTGAGCTGCACCTGTGCCGCCGTAAAGGTCGCCGTCCCGCCGCACGTCGTCGAGACCGGGCCGACGACGGTAATGCCCGCGGGCATCACGTCGACGAGGTCGGCCGGGAAGATCGCTGAGAGGTTGTAGTTCCGGAGCGTCAGCGTCAGCGTCGAGCTTCCGCCGACGGTGACCGTGGCCGGGGCGAAGGCCTTGACGACGGCGGCTCCCGTCTGGATCGTCACGTTCGCGCTGAAGTTCGCGCCCGTCGTGACGCCCTCGGCCGTCGTGACCGTTCCGGTGCCGATCGTGTTCGTCACGGTCCCGTTCCGGGCGACGTTCGCCTCCGTGGCGCGCACCCTCACCTGGACGGTCACGGTGCAGTTCCCGCCGGCCGCGAGGCTTCCGCCGGTGATCCGGAACGAGGTGTCGGCCGGATCGAGCGTCCCGCTCGAGCCGTCCGTGAAGGCGCCGCCGCAGGTGCCGCCGGTCGTCACCGGGGAGCTGATCTCGAGCGGGGCGGGGAGGTTGTCGGTGAAGGAGACGTTCGTCAGCGGCAGCTGCGTGTTCGGGTTGGTCAGCGTGATCGTGACGGTGCTGATGCCCGCCGGATCAACGTGAAGGAAGTTCGGGCTGAAGGCCTTGGTCCCGGTGATGAACAGGAACGGCGAGACGGTCAGCGTCGCGCTCGCCGCCTGCGGGTTCGAGCCCTGGTCGGTCGTCGTCACGCCGCTGGCCGGGATCGTGTTGACGTACGTGCCCGGGATCGTCGAGCGAACCGTCACGACGACGTCGCAGCGGCCCGAGTTGATCCCGTCGCCCGCGGGGATGTTCCCGCCTGTCAGCGAGACCTGCGTGGCGGGAATGATCGAGAGTGCTCCGCCGCAGCCGTTCGAGACGACGGAGACCGCCGTCACGTTTGCGGGAAGGGTGTCCGTGAACTGCGTTCCGCCCGCGATGGCGGTGGCCGAGTTGAAGAGGCTGATCGTCATCGTCGACGTCTGCCCGGGCACGATGTTGATCGGGACGAAGCTCTTGTTCACGTCGACGACGGCAGCGGCCGGTCCGGCGAGGGCGAGTGAGAGTCCGGCAAGACAGAGGAGCGCTCGCCAAGAAAACCGGGACGTCGCGGCGCCCTTGGCGCGGGAGGTCTCGTCGAGCTCGATGTCCGCGGAGTTCACGCTGTGCTGGATGGACATACCTTCTCCTCTAGATTGCCGCGCTTGCCGGTCGCCTGCCATGCCCCTCTCCGATGCCGGGCCCCTGTGGCGCGGGCAGAAGAAATGGACTGGGGCCGGTCATCTATTCGAAACCCGTGCCAACATCGAGCATGCGACGGGTATGGAAATCGATCTGTCGGAATCCGGCAGGACGGGTGCCGTCCCATTCTGGACGGGTGCCGTTTCCTTTCGGGCGGGTGCCGGAAGAATCTGCTCGAGATACTTGTTAAGTCGTTACCTGTCAAAAGTTTGCGACTTACAGTCTCGTTCGTCTGGCCGCTGAAACGCATCGGAGCTGGGCCGTAGACCGCGGCCGGAACGTGCTTCACGGGCGGTAAGCCGTATTCCCGGAGGAGTAAGTCTCCAGGAACGAGGGCCCGCAGATCCCGTAACGCTCCATCGCGATCCTGATTCGGGATGTGGAATCCCGTTTCGAGACAGACGGTCCTCGCGCGGTCAGGCCACGCTTCGGCTAACCTCCGCCTCGTGCGTGTCCGCTTCACACCCGTCCTCCGCCCGGCCATCCTCCTTTTCCTCGCCCTCGCCGCGGTCGCCGGCGTCTCGTCGACCGCCGAGGCCGCGAAACGGCGTGATCTGCTCCGCGACGAGAAGCGGGGCGGGCACACCCTCTCCCGGCACGTCGGCCTGAGCGACGCCGAACTGCGCGACCGGCTGAAGCGCGACCAGCGGATCTCGGCGGCGTCGACGTACACCGACCGTGCCACGGCCGAGGAGGCCGTCGCGGCGGCGATCAAGGCCGGCCGGAAGAGGGTCGACCAGTGGGCGAGCCGCGACGGCTCCCGCGCGAACCTCGTCGTCGAGTGGGCTGGGAGCGGTCGTGTCCTCGGGAGGTCCCTCCGGCGGGGAGCCAGGGAGCCGGTACCCTGCACGAGGGCCCTCGTCATTCTGAAGTGGGACACACAGTCCGAGATCTACTATGTCCTGACGTCGTATCCGGAGGCTTCCCGATGACCGCAGCACCCAAGAAGGCGCCCGAAGCGATCGACCCCCGCAACTTCCCGGCTATCCGGGAAGCCTTCCGTGGCTACCTGCACGAGGACTGGACGACCGAGTATGCCGACTCGGACGACGCGGCTCGTGCATTCCGGCGCGACGCCGGGGAAGAGGAGTCGAAGGCCGTGGCCGCCGAGGCCAGGAAGCTGCGTGCGGCGCTCGCGGGCATGGAGGTCCGGGATCTCCGGAAGATCCTCGGCGCAGGCTTTGGCTCGGGCTGGAGACCGTCGACGGCCGCCGAGGCCGACCGGGTTCTCAAGCGTCTGGCTGGCGAGTAGCCGGGAGCCCGGGGCGCCGGGGTCGGCGAGCTGCGGTCGCGGATCCGGTTAGACTCCGGCGCCATGTCGAGCCGTAGTCTCATCGCCAGCGTCGTCATCGGCTGGGCTCTCCTCGCCGCACCGATCGCCCAGGCCGACCCGCTTCCGGCGGAGTCGGTACTCGCAGCCGCGGCAAAGGCTGGCAAGCGGGGAAAGAAGAACGTTCTCGTCGTCTTCCACGCGTCCTGGTGCGGCTGGTGCCGCAAGCTCGAGGCCGTCCTCGCCTCTCCGGCGGCGAAGGAGATCCTCGAGCGTCACTTCCAGCCGGCCGAGCTGACCGTCCTCGAGCGCGGGGAGAAGGAAGCCCTGGAAAACGCGGGCGCCGAGGAGCTTCTGGCGTCCATCGCGGGCAAGGACGCCGGGCTGCCGTTCACGGCGGTCCTCGACCGGAAGTCGCTCCGTGCGATCGCGACCTCGAACACGTCCGGCCCCGGCACGAACATCGGGTTCCCGGGGAAGGCGGACGAGCTCGACCACTTCGTCGGAATGCTCCGGAAGGGAGCGCCCCGGATGACCGCCGCCGAGGCCGAGACGATCCGTTCGGCATTTCCGGCCGCGCGCTGAGCGGGGCGCAGCATCCCGGCCTGCCCGGCTCGACGAGACCGCACGGCTGAGAACGGCCGCGGATCCGACGCCGGCCCTCAGCTCACGAGCATCGCGTCGCCGTACGAGAAGAACCGGTAGCCGGTCGCCACCGCCGTCCTGTAGGCGGCGAGAACCCGCTCCCGCCCCGCGAATGCGCTGACGAGCATGAGGAGCGTGGAGCGCGGGAGGTGGAAGTTCGTCAGCAGGGCGTCCACCACGAGGAAATCCGCCCCTGGGACGATGAACAGGCGCGTCTGGAACGGACCCGGAGCGACACGTCCGCCGTGTTCGCGCGCGGAGGCTTCGAGCGTCCTCACGCTCGTCGTCCCGACCGCGACGACCCGCCGCCCTTCCGCCTTCGCACGCCGGATGGCTTCGGCCGTCTCCTCGGGAACGATGCCGCGCTCCGGGTCCATCCGGTGCTCTTCGACCCGCTCGGCCTTCACCGGCTTGAAAGTGCCGATCCCGACGTGCAGCGTCACGGATGCGACGTCCACGCCTCGGAACCGCAGCGCATCGAGGAGCTCGGCGGTCAGGTGAAGGCCGGCCGTCGGGGCGGCGATGGCTCCGGGCTCCCGGGCGTAGACGGTCTGGTACTCCTCGGCGTCCCGGGCGTCGGCAACGCCCCCTTCGCGGTGGATGTACGGGGGAAGCGGCGTCGTCCCGACCCGCGGCAGAGCCTCCTCGAGCGGGGTTCCCGAGAAGGCGACCCGGTAGTGCCCCGAAGCCCCCTTGCCCGTCACGATGCCCGAGAGGCCCTCACCGAATTCGAACGTCTTTCCCGGCTTCGCCCGGCGTCCCGGTTTCGCGAGGCAGTCCCACGAGGCGGCGTCTTCCGTCTTCTCGACGAGGAGGAACTCGGTGCGCCGCCCCTCGGGGTCGCGCCCGAAGAGGCGGGCGGGGATGACGCGGGTGTCGTTCACCACCAGGAGGTCACCCGGCAGAAGCAGCGACGGGAGGTCCGAGACAATCCGGTGCCCGATCTCGCCGCTGGCCCTGCCGAGCGTCATGAGCCGCGAGGTGCCGCGGGGCGCGGGCCTCTGCGCGATCGATTCCGGGGGAAGGTCGAAGTCGAAGTCGGAGACGTTCACGGGGGGATTGTGGCTGGTCGGCGGCCGATGCGGAGGCTGGCGCCGGCGTTGACGCCGGGAGTCTTCAACGTGTAGTGTCCCGCCGGCTCGAACGATGGGCGAAGCAAACGGCACCTACCGCAAGCTCAGGCTGATGGATCCGGCCGGCATGTCCCGCGTCATCTCGCGGATGGCGCGCGAGGTCGTCGAGGCGGCGGGCGGCGTGGAAGGGTTCGCCCTCGTCGGCATCCGGACGCGCGGCGTCCCGCTGGCGCGGCGGCTCGCGCTCGAGATCGAGAAGACCGAGGGGGCCCGAATCCCCGTGGGTCTCCTCGACATCACTCTCTATCGCGACGACCTGACGACCGTCGCCTCGTCGCCGGTCCTGAAGCGCACCGACATCTCCTTCCCGGTCGAGACGAAGACGATCGTCCTCTGCGACGACGTCCTCTACACGGGGCGGACGGTCCGCGCGGCCATCGACGCGATCCTCGACTTCGGGCGGCCTCGCCGGATCGTCCTCGCGGTCCTCGTCGACCGGGGACGTCGCGAGCTTCCGATCGAAGCGCAGCTCGTGGGGAAGAAGATCGCCACGTCCGCCACGGAGGTCGTCTCGGTCACGTTCAAGGAGACGGACGGCGAAGACGACGTCTGGCTCCTCGACCGGCACCCGGAGAAGAAGGCGGCCCGCAAGGCGGCACCGAAGGCCGCGGGGAAGGCCACGGAGAAGATGGCCCGGTCGAAGAAGGTCACTGCGAGGAAAGCCCCGGAGAAGAAGGCCGCCCGCGGCGCGGCCGGGAAGGCCGCCCCGAAGGGTCGCGGCCGCGGGAAGCGGTGAGCAGGAAGCCCGAAGCTCCGGCCGACCCCGCCTCCTTCACGAAGAAGGATCTCCTCGACATCGAGTCGCTTTCCAAAGCCGAGATCCAGATGATCCTGGACACGGCCGACTCGATGGCCGAGATCAACAAGCGGACGATCAAGAAAGTCCCGACGCTCCGGGGACGCCTCGTCGCGAACCTCTTCTACGAGAACTCGACGCGGACCCGGTTCTCGTTCGAGATCGCCGAACGGCGCCTCACGGCCGACTCGATCTCCTTCGCCGCCGCCACGTCCTCGGCTGCCAAGGGGGAGACCCTCCTCGACACCTGCCGGAACCTCGAAGCGATGGCGCCGGACGCCATCGTCATCCGGCACCAGGCTTCCGGCGCTCCCCACTTCCTCGCACAGCGCCTCAAGTGCGCCGTCATCAACGCCGGCGACGGGACGCACGCTCACCCGACGCAGGCTCTCCTCGACGCCTTCACGATGCGCAAGGCGAAGGGAAGGCTCGAAGGGCTCCGCGTGGCGATCTGCGGCGACGTTCGCTTCAGCCGCGTCGCCCGGTCGAACCTGGCGCTCCTTCCGAAGATGGGGGCCGAGGTGACGCTCGCCGGGCCGCGCACGCTTCTGCCGCCGGAGATCGAACGGACCGGCGCCCGCGTCACGACGCGGATCGAGGAAGCGATCGACGGCGCCGACGTCGTCATGATGCTCCGCGTCCAGAAGGAACGTGGGGGCGGCCTCGGTTTCCCGTCCGACCGCGAGTACTACGAGTTCTTCGGCCTCACGCCCCAGCGGCTGAAGCTCGCCCGCAAGGACGCCATCGTCATGCACCCCGGCCCGATGAACCGCGGCGTCGAGATCGACTCCGCCGTCGCCGACGGGCCCGGCTCGGTCATCCTGGACCAGGTCGAGGCGGGCGTCGCGGTACGGATGGCGGTGCTGTACCTCCTGATCGGAGCGACCGGCGATGAATGAGGCCCCTGTCCTGATCAGCGGCGGGCGGGTCGTGGACCCGTCGCGCGGCCTCGACGCCCCTCTCGACGTTCTCCTCGAGGGTGGTGTCGTGGCGAAGGTGGACGAGCGGATCGCCCCTCCCCGGGGGGCCGTCGTCGTCGATGCCACGGGCCTCGTCGTCGCGCCCGGCTTCGTCGACCTACACGTCCACTTCCGCGAGCCCGGGTTCGAGTGGAAGGAGACGATCGCCAGCGGCTCCGAGGCGGCGGCGGCGGGCGGCTACACGACCGTCTGCTGCATGCCGAACACGGACCCCGTGATCGACGACGCGCCGACGGCGTCGTTCGTCCAGAAGCGGATCCGCGAGACGGCGCGCGTGCGCGTCCTCCCGATCGGCGCCGTTTCGAAAGGGCAGAAGGGGGTCGCGCTCGCGGAGATCGGCCTGATGAAGGCCGAGGGGATCGTTGCGATCTCAGACGACGGCAAGCCGGTCGTGAACGCCGACCTGATGCGGCGGGCGCTGGAATACGCCTCGATGTTCGACCTGCCGGTGGTGGTCCACGAGGAGGACCCGAATCTCGTGGCGGGCGGCCAGATGAACGAAGGGTGGGCCTCGACCCGTCTCGGGCTTCCCGGCTGGCCCGCGGTCGCCGAGTCGACGATGGTCGCCCGCGACGTCGAGCTCGCGGCGCTCACGGGCGCGCGCCTCCACGTGGCGCACGTCTCGGTGAGGGACAGCCTCGCGGCGATCCGGCGCGCCCGCGCCGCACACGCTCCCGTGAGCTGCGAGGTGACGCCCCACCACCTGATGCTGACGGACGAGGATCTCGCCCGCTCCGGCTACGACACCCGCTTCAAGATGAACCCCCCGCTGCGCGGCGAGGCCGATCGGCAGGCGCTCGTCTCGGCCCTCGCCGACGGCACGATCGACTGCGTCGCGACGGACCACGCTCCGCACCATCACGACGAGAAGGCGATGGAGTTCGCGGCGGCGCCGTTCGGAGTGACGGGCCTCGAGACGGCGTTCTCCGTTCTCCTCGACGGGCTCGTCCTCCCACGCCTCCTGTCTCTCTCCCGTCTCGTCGAGGCGATGTCCACGGCCCCGGCTCGTCTCTTCGGCCTGCCGTACGGCACGCTGGCGGAAGGGGTCCCCGCCGACGTCGTCCTCTTCTCGACCTCGCGTTCGACGACGTTCTCGTCGTTCCGCTCGCTCTCGGCGAACTCCCCCTGGGCGGGAAAGGCCCTCCGCGGCCGCGTCGAGCGGACGTTCGTCGGCGGCCGGGAAGTCCACCGGTTCGGTACCGCTCCCTCGGCCGAGGCCGCCGGCTGACGCCGGTCCTCGCGCCGCGCCGTTTCGTCTCGCACGTTCGCCAATGGCCGACATCGACCCGTCCGCTCTCTCCCCGACTCCGGCCAAACGGGTCGTCCTCGTCGACGACTCGCCGGCCTACGCCGCCTCGTGGAGGGGAATCTTCGCGGACCGGTACGGCGGGAAAGTGGCCTTCGAGTCGTACCAGGACCCGGTCGAAGCGCTGTCGCACCTCGGGCCGGACGTCGACCTCCTCCTGGTCGACCTCGAGATGCCGGTCCTCGACGGCCGTTCCGTCGCGCGCTTCGCGAAGGAGCGCGGCGTGAGCGAAAAGCGGATCGTCATCGTCTCTGGCCACGATGCCGACGAGCTCCACCGCCTCTTCCCTCAGGGTGCCTGCCTCGCCGTCATCAACAAGACCGAGGCGCAGCAGCAGAGCGCGTTCCTGATGATCCTCGACAGCATCGTCTTCCGGCACTGATGGAGGGCTCGCGCGCTCTCGAGTCCGCCGTGGAGGCGGCCCGCCAGGCGGGAGATCTTCTCCTCGGGTACTTCGGCTCGCTCGACCCGTCGGAGGTCGAGGAAAAGGGGCGCAACGACGTCGTCTCCCGCGCCGACCGCGAGAGCGAAGCGCTCGTGAAGGAGATCCTCCTGGGCGCCTTCCCCGGCGACCTCTTCATCGGCGAGGAAGGGGGCGCCGCCGGCTCGGATGCCAGCGCACCCGCCTGGATCGTCGACCCGCTGGACGGTACGGCGAATTTCGTCCGCGGTTTTCCGCACTGGGCGGTCTCCATCGGGCGGACTGCGGGCGGACGCAACGGCGAGCTCGTCCTCGGCGTCGTCTGGGACCCCGTCAAGAAGGACCTCTTCGTCGCGGAAAGGGGAGCCGGCGCGTTCCGGAACGGGACCCGCGTC